>Ga0209486_10000551_pt1 | contig 16663 bp, 16 predicted proteins | sample NCCompost_FD_187518 | JGI IMG/M metagenome (GOLD analysis project Ga0209486, IMG submission 187518) | Agricultural soil microbial communities from Utah to study Nitrogen management - NC Compost (SPAdes) (version 2) | ecosystem: Environmental > Terrestrial > Soil > Agricultural land | place...
TGTCATCGTCGGACGACGTGGCGCCATTGTCTGGGAACGTGGCTATGGCACCCTCGATTGGACCACGGGCACGCCGGTCGACGCCGAGCGGACGATGTACGACGTCGCGTCGCTCACCAAGGTAGTTGCCACCACCGCCGCCACGATGGTGCTCGTCGATCGCGGGAAATTGAACCTGGATGAGCCGGTGGTGCGCGCTCTGCCGGCGTTTCGTGGGCAGGGCAAGGACGAGGTCACCCTTCGCGACCTGCTGAGGCATCGCTCCGGCCTTCCCGCCGGTCGCATCCTCTCGCGAAAGGGCCCGGCGTCAGCGCGCAAGGGCGTGCTCGCGACGCCACTCGTCAGGCAGCCCGGCTCGCGATCAGAATACTCCGACCTCGGTCTGGATGTCGCCGGCTTTGTCGTCGAGCGCGTCACCCGGGAACCGCTGGACCGGTTCCTCCGGCGGACGGTATACGATCCGCTCGGCATGAGCTCGACCATGTTTCGTCCGGGACCGACGCTCCGCCCGCGGATTGCCCCGACCGAACCACCGGTGGCGCGCGGCGACGTTCATGACCGGAATGCCCGCGCGTTAGGCGGCGTCGCCGGCCACGCGGGCCTCTTCACGACCGCCGGCGACCTGGCCGTGTTCGCGCAGATGATGCTCGACAATGGAGTGGTGGCGGGGAAGAAGTTCTTCGCCGACAGCACGGTCCGTGACTTCACGACGCCGGGCCCGGGATGGCGCGCCCTCGGCTGGGAAACCTGTTCCGGGGGTGGGAGCTGCGGCCGCTACTTCTCGGCGCGTGCTTTCGGCCACACCGGTTTCACCGGCACATCGATGTGGATCGATCCCGAGCGCGACATGTTCGTCATCGTCCTGACGAACTGGATCCATGGCCGCGCGAGCGGCGGTACCGCACCGGTGGGCATTCTGCAGGACGTGCGCGGAGATGTCGTCGATCTCGCGGCGCTGGCGATCAAGGATCGTGGCCAGGAGCTGGCGATGCCCTGGCGCCTCCGCAGCGAGCTCCAGATCGGGTGGTGGTAAGCCCCGAGTAGGGTCGAGGCTTGAGGGTCGAACCGAGGGCTGAGCACTCGGTAACAGCGCCAGTCCCTGGTCACCAGCTTGAAACCGGTGGAGCGCCCCGCCGTATGGGTTACCAATAGAGGTCGCGGTTAACCCTTCTCAGACCCCGATGGCAACCATCTCCCGCCCCGCCGTTGATGAATCCATGCCCCGCTACGCGCGCGCTGCGGGTGTGGCCATGCTGCTCTCCATCATCTTTGGCGCGATCGGCGAGGCGTACGTTCCCAGCCAGATCATCGTCCACGGCGATGCCGCAGCCACGGCAGCAAACATCATCAATCATCCCATGCTTTTCCGGGTTGGTTTCGCGACTTACCTGGTCGAGGGGATCTGCGACATCACACTTTCGGTCCTGTTCTACATACTGCTGCGGCCTGTCGACCGCAATCTGGCGCTTCTCAGCGCGTTCTTCGGCATTGCATCCATGATGCTTTTTGCGGTGGCGATGTCGGCGTATTTCGGTTCGTCGCTCGTGCTGAGCGAAACGGCGGGAATGGCAGCGTTCACGACGGAGCAGCGGAATGCCTTCGCGCTGCTCAGCCTCCGCGTCTCGACGATGATTGCCACGCTCTTCCTGATCCTGTATGGCATTGCGACGATGATCCGCGGATACCTGATCATGCGGTCGGGATATTTTCCGAAAGTGTTTGGCATGCTCTTCATGCTCGCTGGAGCCGGCTTTTTCCTGCGGACGGCGACATACGTTCTGACGCCCGCATACAGCAGTGAACTCATGCTGCTCCCCATCGCTGCCGCCGGAATCCCATTCATGCTGTGGCTTCTTATCCGGGGAGTGAAATACTCCCCGGGCGGGCTCGCACCCGCCGGAATCTCATAAACGCGCGTCGCAGCGTTAGGCGTCCTGTGATCGTGAGGCTGGAGCCCAGCGAGGTCGAGATTGGTTGGTGGACGGTCACAATTGGCTTGCGCGGACACCTCGCCCCCCACATCGTCAGATACCATGCGAAGGGAGGTACGTATGCTGCGCGCATTTGTCGCCCTGCTGCTGGGCATCCTGGCCTGCTCGGATTCGCCAACAGTCGCTTCACCTGGCAGCGCACCTGTTGTGCCGCCGTCGGCCCCGAACATCGGCGCCAATTACGCGCTTATTCTGGTTAATGGTGAGCCTTTGCCCTCGGAGTCACCGGTAGGTGCCGGCCAGTGGGATTACGACGGCGCACACGTCAAACTCGTCAGTGCGACGCTGTCACTTCGTGTCGACGGAACTCTTCTGGAATCGTGGAGTCACCACAGCAGTCTGCATGGCCTCGGGACGCAGTCGTTCAGCGGCCGATACACGCGCATTTCTGATTCAACTCTTAAGGTAGGTCTGGGCGAGGGAGCAACTTTCGTGACCTTGTCGCCAACGGGTTTGGTCTGGCAACTGCCCGGCTTCACACTGACCTACGAGTTGCAGAAGTAGTTCACGTCGACTGCGCTGGTCATCGTGCTCGAACGAATCGCATCCCTTTGGCCCGACCCGCGCTCACCGTAAATGCCGTCAGGTCGCCTGACGCATCGCGCTCAAACGTGAGCAGGTACGGGCCCCCGCGCACCATGTTCGCCACCAGCGGCTGAACCGGCGCCGCCGGACGTCGCGGCAACTGGAGCATGAGCCGTCCAGCACTGTCGGCGCTGAACCGCCAGGTCACATCGAGTTCGTCGCTGTACCAGGCGCCGGTGATCGAGCGCCGCGTGGGTTCGTCTACCGGGCGTGACGGGTCGAACCGCTCGACGTATCGGCATCACCACCGAGATCGAGTGTGAGTCCGACGATCGAATCACTGCGCGACGTAATGGACGCTGCCCGGTTGAAAATCGAGCGCGCGTTGTCGTGCGACGGCACGCACCGCATCGGACTGCGTCGTGTAGTCCTGGGTCCGGATTCCACCCGCGCTGAACAGCGTCAGGTAGTCGCGCACGCCGGCCGTATGATGAAGCAGGTGACGGACCGTGGTGGTGTCGGCCCAAGCCGGCAGCTCGGGGATATAGCGGCGCACCGGCGCGTCGAGCTCCACCTGGCCATCGGCCACAAGGAGCAACGCGAGCGCGGCCGTGAATTGCTTGCCCGTTGAACCGAGATCGAAAACGGTGCGATGTGTGATGGGGAGTTGGTGCTCGACGCTCGCGAGGCCATAGCCCCGGGCCCACGCCAGCTCACCGTTGCGATAAACGCCGACTGCGCACCCGGGGGCATCCGACTTGATGAATGCGAACACCGAGTCGATTCGCGGATCGGCAGGGCCGATCGATGACGGCGTACCCTGCGACTGCATGCCCGCCGGCAGCAGGCAGAGCACAAGCAACGGGGTCGTGAGACGGACGCGCATGCGGATGTACCGGAGTGAGAGAATCTGGTTTGCGATACAAAGTGCTCAATTCCTACGGACCTGCCGCTCAGGCGTTTCACTGCGACACCAGCCAGGCCCAGCCTGCTTGCCGGACGCCCTGTGGAGAGCTTTACTGCACTACATCCTGCCCCGGATACCCAGGCGCGCTGCCCAGCTGCGCCACAGTGGAGGTTTCATGTCGCCTTCCGTCATCCGAGCAGCGATCCTGATGACCGGTCTTCTCGCATCGACATCGTGCGGGGTCATGCGGGCGGTGCAACGGACTCCCGCTGCGATCGAATCCAATACCGGCGTGTTGCGCGGGGTGGAACGGTCGATCACCGAGCTGACTCCGGCACTCCAACGTGTCGCGGTGCTCGAGGGGCCACTGACCGAGGTCTCGAACCTGGACTCCACCCTCGCACGCGTAGCAGGACTCCAATCCTCGCTCGTGGGTGTCGCTGACCTCGGATCGGTCCTTCAGCGGGTGGCCGCCCTGCAACAACCGCTGGTGGACGTCGGCGGCTTGCGTCCGTCGCTCGAACGGACATCCGCGTTAGGTCCACAGCTGGCACGGGTCGCCGCGCTGGCCGGAAGCCTGGAAAACGTGGCGGAGCTGCGCGCGGTACTCGACAGTGTCGCGCAGCTCCGCGAAACGCTGGCGTCGGTGGCGGCACTGCGTGAGCCGCTGGAATCGTTGGGGCGATTGGAGCCACCGTTGGCGAAGCTGGCCGGTGCGGCAGGCCTCATCGATCATCCAGTTCGGATCCTCGTCGGTGTGATTGGTGCCATCCTCGCCTGGGGGCTCGTCACGTTTGCCGCCGTCCGCATGGCAATTGGCGGCGCACTCGCGCGCGGGGTGCCGAGAACCCCATAGTTAAGCGACTCTTTCCGGCCGCATCATCCATAACATTTCCCGAGAGCATTCCGGTTCCCGGACGCATCCCTCATGAAACGAACCGTGCTTTCAAGACGCGAGTTTTCGAAAATGGCCGCTGCGGCTCTCGTGGCGCCGTCCGTGGCGTCGCGGGTGCTGGAATCAGTTAATGAGACCCGAGGACTCACCACGTGGCCACGTTATGAGCAGGTGATGGTAGTGGACTTCCTCGCCAGCCCCGGACCCTTCAACACACCGGTGAATGTCGAGGCGCTCACGCCTGAAATGATCCGGAACGCGCAAGCGTCAGGCATCACTGCGGTGAACCTCACGATCGGCGGCGGCACGCCGGAAGGTGTGTTCCAGTCGATGGCGAGGTGGGAGCGAGATGTCGAAAGACACCCCCAGGTTCTCGTGAAGATCCGGTCACTCACTGACCTGACCACCGCAAAAGCACAGAAGAAACTCGGCCTGATCTACGGCTTTCAGGACGGCGTCGCCATCGGTGCCGACCTTTCCCGCGTGGCGCTGTACCATGCGTTCGGCCTGCGCATCGTCCAACTCACCTACAACGTGCGCAACATGTTCGGCGATGGGTGCCTGCAGCCGGAAAACGGGGGTCTCACACCGTTAGGCAGGCAGCTGGTGGAATCGCTCAATGCAAAGGGTATTACGGTCGACCTGGCGCACTGTGGCATGCAGACCACCGCCGACGCGATCGAGCATTCGTCAAAGCCGGTCGCCATCAGCCATTCGGGATGCCGAGCCGTCGCCGACCGTCCCCGGAGCAAGCCGGACGCGATTCTCAAGCGGATGGCGGACAAAGGTGGTGTGATCGGCATCTACCTGATGCCGTTCCTTACCATGAGTGGCCAGCCCAAAGCGGAGGACCTGGTCCGCCACATCGAGCACGCCATCAATGTCTGCGGCGAAGACCATGTCGGAATCGGCAGCGACCTCTCGATCACGCCACACGTGGTCGATGCCGGGTACATGCGGATTCATCGGACGTTTGTGGAGGGGCGCATGAAGGCTGGAGTCGCGGCGCCTGGCGAAGATCCGGAAGTGCCGATGTTTGTCAGCGACCTCAATACTCCACGCCGGATGGAGCAGATCGCTGACGCGTTGCGCGCACGCAGGCACCCGGATGCTCGCATTGAAAAGATCATCGGCCAGAACTTCGTCCGCCTGATGCGGGACACCTGGTTGAGCTGAGCGCGAATGATCACCGGCCGCTGGGGGAAGCCGTCCGAAGTACTGCTCGACATCGTCGTCGATGAGGACGGAACCGTACGTGGGGTGGCAAATCCGGGAACACAAAACGCACAGATTCGTCGCGGCTACTTCGACAGCAAGTCGGGCGCAGTTGACCTCGCGGGCGAACACGTCCGACCCGATGGGGAAACGCTGCCGTTTCAAATCACCGGAACACTGGACGGCCGCACACTACAGCTGGCGTACCAGTTCGGCGAAATGCGCGGGTCAATTGCCCTGGTGCGGGTGGAGGAATACAGGCAGGCGCCAGTCACCTTATGGGATCGCCTGAAGCACGGTGTCGAGGACATCAAACGACAGATCAACTCGCGATCACGGCCGACGCGTGATGAAAACCTGCGGAAGCTGAGTGAGCGCGGCGAATCGCTGGACTCGATCATCTATCGCGACGCGGTGGCAGCCGACATTCCTGCCCTCGCCGAACTTCATGTCACGACGTGGAACGCGACTTATAACACCAACAGCGGTCCCACTATTGCGACGCGCACCTGGCAATGGAACGAGGTGTTTGCAAAGAAGAACCGTCGCGACTTCGTGGTTGTGGTCGAGGACCGGAACGGACGCCTGATTGGTTTCACCTGGGGGAGGCCGGCCGAAGGCGAATTCGAGGGCAACCTGAGCAAGATCTACCTCCGATGGGAGTATCACAGACTCGGCATTGGTCGCCGGATGATGGAGGAGACGGCGCGACGGTTTCTCGAACGCGGCATTCACTCGTTCAACCTCTTTGCGGAGCTCAGCAATCCAACGTTAGGCTTCTACGACCGGATGGGCGGCGAACGTCTGCTCGACGACCGCGGCCAGTTCACCGGCGCCTACGGCTGGCGCGACGTGAAAAGCCTCATTGTTGATAACAGCTGAACCGCCAAGGACGCGAAGGCCGCCAAGGTTTGCCTAAATCGTATCCCTTCTCGTGCTTGGCGTCCTTTGCGGTCAAAATGTTTTGCCTGTATTCTCGTGTACATGGAATGCGCCGTCCCAGTCCTCCCAGTCGATGATCTCCGCCAGGCGAAGGAGTTCTACGTCGATCAACTCGGGTTTGCCGTGAGCTGGGAGGCAACGGATGACGGTACAACCGGCTTGCTCGGTGTCGAGCGCGGTGGAATCAGTATCACGCTGGACTGCCCCATGTCGGGGCACGGCCGCGACGCGTGCGTCTCATTGCTCGTCGAAAGCGCCGACGCGTATTACGACGAGTGGACGGGGAAGGGCGTTCCCATGAAGCGTCCTCCGACGAATGAATCATGGGGCGCGCGAACGTTCGGCGTCACCGATCCGTTCGGCAACACGATCTTCGTCATCGGTCCACTGACATAACGCTGCACAGCGCGTGAAACGTTACGACGCGGTCATCATTGGTGCCGGCGTTGCGGGGCTGGCTGCCGCACAGCGCCTGCTCGCGCGTGGCAGGAGCGTCGCCGTGCTCGAGGCCCGGAACCGGATCGGTGGACGGGTCTGGACCATCCACGTTCCCGAGTTGACCAGTCCGATCGAGCTCGGCGCGGAGTTCCTCCACGCGGACGCCAGAGAATCGCGCACCCTGGCACGTCGCGCCGGTCTGACGGTGGTTGATATCGGCGGCGAGCGCCGGATGTCGCGCGAAGGAGAACTGCGGCGCGCTCCCGGTTTTGAAAAGCGCGTCGAAAGGTTGCTGGGGCGATTCCGCGACGACCTGAAAGATGATCGTTCCGTTGCCGACGCTCTCGCCGCAATGCGCTCACTGAAGTCGGAAGACAAGCTGCTGGCGACGCGATTCGTCGAAGGATTCCACGCCGCCGACACTGACCGGATCAGCGAACGATCATTGGCCGGCAGCGCTGACGACCCGGACACCATGCGCATCGCGCGGGTTGGCGGCGGTTACGACCAGCTGGTTAACGCCCTCGCCGAGTCGAGCCGGAAGCACGTTCATCTCGATCACGTCGTGAGCCGCATAACGTGGCGTCGCGGCGACGCCGTCATCACGTCGCACTCCGCGTCAGGCTCGGCCAATGCCGACATTGGCGCCAGAAACGTGGTCGTGACCGTGCCACTCGGCGTGCTGCAAGCGGGCCAGGATTCAGCGGGCGCCGTCCGGTTCGATCCAGCAGTGCCTTCCGTTGACTCTGCTGTGCAAGGTCTGGTGATGGGTGGAGTTTTCAGGATTGCGATCCGATTCGATGCGCCATTCTGGACGTCATCGCGGTTTTCGAAACGCCACGGGGGTGGGCAATTCAACGACATGACCTTTGTGCAGTCGCTGGAGCCACTTCCTTTCCCGGTCTGGTGGACGACGTATCCGCTGGAAACCCCCATGCTGGTGGGGTGGTCCGGCGGGCCCAATGCCTGGAAACTCGCGGGGAAAACGCCTGACGAGATCAGCGACAGTGCTGTCCGATCACTGGCTCGCGTTTTCGGCATGACGCGTCAGTCCGTCGAGCGTCATGTGGTGGCGGCATTCACGCATGACTGGCTGACGGACCCGTACTCGCGCGGTGCCTACAGCTACGTCCTGGTCGGCGGATCCGCAGCTTCCGCAGTGCTCGCGCGGGCGATCGAGAGGACGCTGTACTTCGCGGGCGAACATGCCAGCACGGGCCGGAACGGAACCGTGGACGGCGCGATCTCGTCAGGATTCCGCGCCGCCGGTCAGCTTCTGCGAAACGCACCTGGTTAAGGCTGTCCAGCGCCCTCGGCACTTCATTGAAACTTGGCAGGCGTTGAAACCGTTACTCCTCTTGACTTCGAGAAGAAGGGCGAAACCTTTCTCTCGAGTTCAAGAGGAGACGTATCGTGCCGCTTCGTTTCAGGCATCCGAGTGAACCGGACGCGCTCCGGGGCAGCATCGACATGCTGGTCCTCAAGGCGTTGTCACTCCAACCCGCCCATGGCTGGGGCATCGGACTCCGCATCCAGCAATTGTCGAAGGGGCGCCTGGACGTGAACCAGGGATCGCTCTATCCGGCCCTTCAGCGACTCGAACATCGCGGATTCGTGGAGAGTGACTGGCAACGTTCCGAAAACAACCGGCGCGCGCGTTACTACTCGATCACCCGACTCGGTCGCAAGGCGCTCGGTGAGGAGGTGTCGAAGTGGGAACGTTTCTCTGAAACGATGACCATGGTGCTGGAGAGCCAATGAGCCACACGAAAGGTTTTCTTGCGCGGTTACGCGGATTCTTCAGTCCGCGCGCGGCCGACCGTCGCATGGAAGAGGAATTTGCCTTTCATGTGGAGATGGAAGCGGCACGGCTGCGCGCCGAGGGAACGCCGCCGGAACTGGCCCAGCAGCAGGCGCTCGCGCGCTTCGGCGGGGTAGAGCGCTACCGACAGGAGATGCGCGAGGGACGGCGGGCGAACTGGTTCCACGATCTTCGCGACGACCTGCGGTATGGAACCAGGATGCTCGTGCGGCAACGGGGGCTGACGATCATCGCGATTTTTTCGCTGGCCGTCGGCATCGGCGCGAACGCGGCGATTTTCAGCATTGTCAATTCGATGTTGCTGCAGCCGCGCCCCTTCCGCGAACCCGACCAGCTGGTCCAGCTCTATTATGGCGACCGTCAACAGCCGTATCAGACGTCGTCATATCCGGTGTATCTCGACTTCCGCGAGCGCAACCACGTCTTTTCCGGACTGGCGGCCTACGGCCTCGGGCATCAATTCCGGCTCGGCATGCCTGACGACGTCCGCTTCGTGTGGGGTGAGGTGGTCTCCGGAAACTACTTCGATGTCCTGGGGATCCGGCCGCATCTCGGCCGGATGTTCCTGCCGGAGGAGGATTCGGTTGCCGGGAGAAACCCGGTTGTCGTGGTCGGATTCGCGCTCTGGCAACGCGATTTCGGCGCGGACTCGTCGATCATCGGTCGCTCGATCCGGCTCAACGACCAGCCCGTGACCGTCGTCGGGGTCGCACCGATGCAGTATGGCGGCATGATCACCGGATGGTCGAGCGACCTCTGGATCCCCGCCATGACGATGGCCCAGATCGGGCGGACCGGTGACCTCCGGATCAATCACCGCGGCAGCAAGTGGGTCACGTTGGTCGGGAGACTCAAGCCCGGCGTGACACTCGAGCAGGCACGGAGTGACACCGATGCGCTGGCAGCCGGGATGCGGGCCGAACATCCGGGCGATTGGCGGGACCCGAACCGTCCCGAGCGGGAGCGGTTCATGACGGTCGTTCCTGAACGGCAGGCTCGTGTGCCCCCTCAACTCCGGCTCATCGTCCAGGGGGTCGCCGCGTTGCTCTTCGTGGTGGTGAACCTCGTCCTGGTCATCGCCTGCATGAACCTCGCCGGCCTTCTCTTCGCCCGCGCCGTGGCACGGAGGAGCGAGATCGGGGTGCGACTGGCGTTAGGCGCCGGACGTTTCCGGATTATCCGGCAACTCCTGACCGAAAGTGTGTTGCTGGCGTTTGTCGCCGGCATCGCCGGGTTGCTGCTGGCCACCTGGGCACTCGACGTCCTGATCGCCTCGATACCAGCCCTCCCTGAAGGGATTCGCGTCTCGCTCGACATCGGGCTCGATTGGTGGGTGGTGGCGTATACGCTTGGATTCGCCACGCTGACAGGAGTGTTGTTTGGATTGGCGCCAGCCATTCAGTCGTCGCGATCGTCCCTGATGACCGTACTCAAGGATGACCAGCTCGCATTTGCCGGCAAGTCGCGACCATCACGTTCACGCCGGCTGTTGATCGTTGGCCAGGTCGCCGCGTCGGTTCTTCTGCTGATCGGCGCGGGATTGATGTCTCGCAGCCTGGGGAACATTCGACCGACGCGGCTCGGGTTCACCACCGACAATTTCCTTGTGGCCTCACTGCGGCTGGATGAGCGCACGCACGACCAGGCTTCTGCCGCGCGCTCCTTCGAGCAGATGTCGGCCGCCGTAGCGGGGCTCCCGGGTGTGCAGCATGTGAGTCTCGTCGATGCCGTGCCGGGAGGGTTTCTGAGCCGGACGCGAGGGAGCACAGAGGTCGAAGGGTACGTACCGCGTCCCGGTGAAGACATGGAAATCGACAGGAACATCGTCGGCCCCGGATATTTCACCAACATGAAAATCCCGTTTGTCCTGGGGCGCGATTTCACGGCTCAGGATCGCGAAGGTGCGCCGTGTGTCGCCATCATCAATGACGTGTTTGCATCACGCTACCTCGGCGGACCGGGCACAGCGATCGGAAAGCACATTGCGCGATATCGGGCAGTGGATAAAGGTCGCCCGTCGATGTGTGCGATCGTCGGCGTGGTGCGCGATGCGGCCTGGCAATCGCTTCAGGAGGAACCGCGGCCGTTCTTCAACCTCACGTATCTCCAGCTCGATCGGCGGGAAATGACCATGATGGTCGGCACGAGTGGTGACCCCGAACCTGTCGCCGCCAGCGTCCGGCGAGCGCTGCGGGACGTCGAGCCATCGATGCCGGTCGATGTCCGGACCCTGACCGACGCGTTCAGCGTCTCACTTTTTCCGTTCAAGCTGTTCGGAATGGTGCTGGTGGCGGGAGGATTGATGGCGTTGCTGCTGGCGACGATCGGCATTTACGGCACGGTGTCGTACGCCGTGGCGCAGCGGCGTCGTGAAGTGGGGATCCGCATGGCGTTAGGCGCGGTACGATCCGATATCCTGCGCGTGGTCGTGGGGCAGGGCATGCGGGTAGTCGTGTACGGCCTGGCCATCGGCCTGTTCCTCGGGATCCTCCTCACGCTCATCCTCTCCACCCTGCCCATCGTGAGTTCACTCCTGTTCGGCATCAGCGTCGTGGATGTCGCGACCTTCGTCGGCGTCACGCTCCTCCTCGGGGGCGTGGCCCTTGTCGCGTGCTACATTCCCGCGTTGCGTGCGGCAAAAGTTGATCCGGTCGTGACGCTGCGCGGGCTCTAGCTTATGGGCCGATGACAATGGGGATTGCTTCCGATGCCATTCTGGACAAGGAAAGTACCGCCGACTGCTGAGCTGTCGGACGAGACGCTCGAGAACTACCTGGCACTGCTGCGAAGCAAAGGGTGGACGATTGCGGCAACGTCAGGCGCTGTCGAACTGACCGACGAAGGGTTCCGGCGTCGCTATCCCCGCGTGCCGGAGCAGTACCTGAAGTTCCTGTCCAGGGTTGCTTCGTGCGTGAATGCAGACGAAACGGTGTGGTTCCTCTGCGCCGCTGAATACAACGGGACGAGCGACAGCGAGTGGGCCTGGAACGAGTTCGAGAAGCAAGATCTCGAAGGCGCGGGTGATGACCAGGAATGGCGGACCGAAACCACATCCTTCTGGGACAACCACCTCCCGTTCCTGTATTCCGTGGGGGGCGAATACGCGCACCGGAGTTTCCGGGTGAGTGGCCCGAAGTTCGGCAGCGTCGTCGACGGCTATGAGGAGCTCACGGCGGTCTCAGACTTCGCCGAGTCCTTTGCCGATTTTATGCGGCTCCACAGCGACGAGGTGAACGAGAAGCCGAAGACGTTGCCGGATTTCGTCTGAACGGGAGTTGCGCGTCGCGCAGATCGGCGGAGCGACTTGATTGTGACTCAGGCCTGCTTGTTGATCGCGAGCAGGTCCATGGTGATTCCGACGGCCCAGTGGAGGAACACGCCCGGGATGCAGCTTCCGGCACGGAGCGCAAGCGCGCCGAGGATCAGCGCCGCACCTAACGCGCCAAACGTTTCCGGCAACGGCTTGTTGAAGTGGACCATGACGTACGGAATGGCCATGATCAGCAGCGCGTTGTACCCGAACCGGCGGAATAACGCGAAGGTGAGGAAGCCGCGAAAGAAAAACTCTACGCCGAGAAACTGGACGCCGTAAAACATCTCATAGAGCCAGAAAGAAGCGCCACCCTCTGCGGCGCCCTTGTAAAACGGATACTTCTGCTGGAATGAGCCCTGGGTTGAGGCCCAGAAGATCAACGGCACCATCAACAGGTATAGCGCCACGTACAGTGGCGCGTGCCGCAACGTCCCTCTCCAACGCCATCCATAATTGGACAACGGCTCGCGAAACACGAACAGGATGATCGCGCACGGAATCAGGACGCGCAGAACAAGAGACGCGATCCCCCAGTGCGCAAATGGCGCGAGGCCGGCTCGCGAGCCGAACACCGCGTCGGCGAGAGGCTGCAAACTGCTTGCGAACGTGCGATACGACTCCGGCTTTCCGAAGTACTGAAAGACGACCAGCAGGACAATCGTTATGAGAAAGACGATCGTGGTACGCTGATCAAGTGGCGCTGCGTCGCGCGGTGGTTCGGGAAGCCAGGCACGAAGACGCGTCGGCAGCGACCCGTCGCGTGGGGCGGGGTCGTTCCTGGTCTTTCGCGCGTTCACGACGCCGGCGCTGGTCGCTGATCCGTCATGTCCGCCAATTAACGAACCGTGACGCAGCGCGGCAATTCCATTCGCGAGGTCCGTTGGCTATTCTGCCGCGCGAAGCCCCGAATCAACGCAGCGCCCCGTGAATATTCCTGCTCGCATCCGGCATTCCAGGCAGGTGCTGCTGCTTGCGATCAGCATCGCAGGCGCGATGTCCGCACCAGCGGTTGCGGACGCCCAGTCGACGTGGCGGCCTGCCCTGCGGCTCGACAACGACGTCTACAACTTCTGGCAGCGGCATACCCGCCGCCCTGACGAGGAGTACACCAACGGGGTGCACGTCTCACTGGAATCGCATACGGCTCCCTGGTGGGGACGCCAGTTTGCTCCGGGCATCGTGGACTGCACATCGGCAGGAGCGTCCGATACGTGTCGTGGCACCGTGGTCACGTTAGGCCAGGACCTGTATACGCCGCATCTCGATCGCGTGCCGTACGCCGTCGAGCGCTGGGAGCTCGAACGACCGTATTTTGCCTGGCTGTTCCTGAGCGGAACCGCTCGCGTTGTCGCGCCTCGTACGTCGCATGCTGTGAGCCTCTCGATCGGCGTCACGGGACCGCCGGCGGGCGGGTCCCTGGCGCAGGATATTGCGCACCGGATCGGGTTCAACGAGCGGGCGACGGGCTGGGAGACACAGATCGGATTCGAGCCGGGCATCATCCTCGGCTATCGCCGCCAGGACCTGCTGGTGCGACGGACGGTCGCGAGCGACTTCGCGTTCGATCTGGCGCCCGAGTTAGCCGTTGCGTTAGGCACCATCCGGACGAACGCGGCCGTGGGCGCAACCGCGCGATTCGGGCGACACCTGTCCCATCCCTGGCATCCGCCGTCCTGGCGGGGCAGGGCACTGTCGGAATGGTGGGTGTCCGCGGGCGGGCGTGCCGAATACGTGGCGCGCGACATGTCGCTGGACGGGAACCTGGTGAACCCGACGCGCCGCGTCGAGCGCATCGCGGACGTCTACCAGTACGAATTTGGCGCTGGATTACGCGTCCATGGCATCGCACTCGAGTATCGGGCCGTGACGCGCTCCCGCGAGTATCGCTCGGGCCCCGCCCACCACACCTACAGTTCGATGATTCTGTCCCTGACCCCTCGCTAGGGGTCAGAGTCGGTGTCAGAGTCGGACTCTGCACTCTGACCAGACCGGGGTCAGATGGGGGTCCGATGGGGGTCAGATTGGGGTCTGACCCCAATCTGACCCCCCCCTTGGTACTTGGTGACGCAAAGTACTTGACAGAGGGGATTCCTCCGGAGAGACTTCGGGGGTGAACCAGGCAAAGCCAGCACCGGCAGCGGCCAGAGAAGAGCAGGGGCCGCCGGCTCTCCATGATCGGGCCATCGACAACCTGACCTTCATCAGGCAGGCGATGGAGCGGGCCGGCTCGTTCACGGCGGTTTCCGGGACCGGCATCGTCGTCATCGGGCTGATCGCCGTGATCGCGGGTCTGCTTGCTGATCGTCAGACAGGGGCGAACGCGTGGTTTGCGGTGTGGATCGCGGCGGCAGTGGCGGCGGTGGTCATCGAGCTGACGCTCACGGCTCGTAAGGCGCGAGCGCTGGGCCTGCCGATCGACTCGGGGCCGGGTCGGAAATTCGCACTGGCGTTTACGCCGACGCTGGTGGCCGGTGCAATCCTGACGGCTGCGGTGACGACGGCCGCGCCACGCGACCTGCTCGTCGGGATGTGGTTGTTGCTGTACGGCGCTGGCGTGACTGCCGGAGGTGCGCTGTCGGTACCCGTCGTTCCGGTGATGGGCGCGTCCTTCATGGCCGCGGGCGGAATCGCGTTATGGCTGCCGCCGTCGCTGGCCAACTGGATGATGATCGCCGGATTCGGCCTGCTGCATATCGTGTTCGGATCTTTTATCGCAAGGAGGTACGGTGGGTAAGCGCAGCGCATTAGCGGATGACCGGCGAAAGGCCACTGGGGGAAGTGGCCGGGACGCGCCCGCGCCACCGAAGGTCGAGCGGGGCAAGGGAGAAGCGCAGCCCGGAGATCTCGACCGCCTCATTCACGAGCGCCAGCGACTGGGCATCGTCAGCGCGCTGGCGGTGAACGAATCGCTTTCGTTCAACGAGCTCAAGGCGTTGATGCAGACGACGGACGGCAACCTCAGTGTTCACGCGCGCAAGCTCGAAGATGCGGGTTACATCGCCTGCCGGAAATCGTTTGAGGGAAGGGTGCCACATACCGACTATTCGCTCACGGTGGCCGGGAGGCGCGCGCTCGAGCGCTATCTCGACCACATGGAAGCGATCATCAAGGTGACGCGATCCAGATGAGTGCTGAGCATCGTACGCTGATCACGCAACAGACTGTCGGTCCGTCGTCGACGAGCGACGTGCCGAGGCACGTCGCGATTATCATGGATGGCAACGGTCGGTGGGCGAGCCAACGCGGCCGGCCGCGCACGGCTGGACATCTCGCGGGTGCAAAGACGGTGCGCAGCATCGTTGAGCACGCACGCCGGTCGAACGTTGCGGTGCTCACGCTGTACGCCTTTTCGTCCGACAACTGGCGCCGCCCGGGAGAGGAAGTGGGCGCGCTCATGGCGCTCTTCCTGCGTTATCTCGGCGCCGAGGTCCCCCGCTGCATCGAGGCCGACATCAGGCTGTCGATCGTGGGTCGTCGTGACCGCCTCTCAAAAGCACTCCTGAGCGCGATTGAGTCTGCCGAAGAAGCTACGCGTCACTGCACAGCGATGCGCCTGCGGATCGCGGTCGACTACTCGGCGCGGGATGCAATTCTCGAAGCGGCGCACCGCGTGGGTGGGGGCGGAGAACGGATTTCGCGAGGTCGGTTCGCGCGAGTCCTTGCCGACGCCTCGAACGATTTTGAGGCTGTCCCGGATGTCGACCTGCTGATTCGTACCGGTGGCGAGCAGCGCCTCAGCGACTTCATGCTGTGGGAGTGCGCCTACGCCGAGCTCGTATTCTCACGCCGGTTGTGGCCGGAGTTTACGACGCGCGATTTCGATGCCGCGCTCACGGAGTACAGCCGCCGCGATCGTCGCTTCGGGACGCTTTCCGAGCGTACGGCCTAACGATTTGTCGCAGCGCGCCTGGCGAGCAAGTCGCGGGCGCGAAGAACCTTGCCTCGCGCCTCCTCGACCGAGGACCCGACCGCAGACAGGTGGCCCATTTTCCGGCCGGGGCGCGCGCTCGTTTTTCCATACAAGTGAAGCCGGACGTCAGGCACGGTAAGCGCGGCGTCGAAATCCGGATCACCACTTTCCCATAGATCTCCGAGCAGATTGGCGATCGCCCCCGGTCGCAGCACATCGACCGATCCAAGGGGAAGCCCGCAGACGGCGCGTACGCACTGTTCGAACTGGCTCGTCGACGCAGCACGCTCGGTGTGGTGATATGAGTTGTGCGGCCGCGGGGCGAGCTCGTTGACCAATAGCCGTCCGTCTTTGGTCACGAACATTTCGACCGCGAGCAGTCCGGCGATTCCCATCGCTGACGCGATACCCTCGGCAACCTCACGCGCATCACGCGTCACGCGTTCGGGCAGGGAGGCCGGCCATACCGACCAATCGAGCACTCCCGCCTCGTGGTGATTGATCGCCGGCGCATAAGAAATCAGCTGGCCGTCCTCGCGGCGCGCGACAAGCACGGACAGCTCGAGCTCCAGATCGAGGAACTGCTCGGCCAGCACGGGGCCCGAGCCTAACGAGCGCCAGGCGTCGGCGGCGTCGGCGGCACGGGACACGCGTGTCTGCCCCCGGCCATCGTATCCGCCGACGGGTTTCTTGAGGACCGTCCGG
>Ga0209486_10000552_pt1 | contig 16638 bp, 13 predicted proteins | sample NCCompost_FD_187518 | JGI IMG/M metagenome (GOLD analysis project Ga0209486, IMG submission 187518) | Agricultural soil microbial communities from Utah to study Nitrogen management - NC Compost (SPAdes) (version 2) | ecosystem: Environmental > Terrestrial > Soil > Agricultural land | place...
CGTCTGCCCCGAGTCGTACAGCGCCAGGATATGGGGATGCTGCAGGTTGGCCGTCGTCCTGATTTCGGCCAGGAACCGGCTGCCACCGATGACCGCGGCCAGCTCGGGTCGCAGTACCTTGAGCGCCACGTTCCGATCGTGCCGCAGATCGTAGGCGAGGTAGACGGTCGCCATGCCGCCGGCGCCTAACTCGCGTTCGATGCGATACCTGTCGAGGATCGTCGTGCCGGGTGCAGTCATAGGCAGGGCGAAGTTTGACGGCTCGACGCTGGGTCCGCCAGCGATTTCGAAGGGTTAACTTTAAGACGTGAAATTCCCGTATCCAGTCGACCACGAAATTCCGGTCATTCTCGCGCCAATGGCGGGAGTGTCCGAGTCCCCGTTCCGGCGCATCTGCCGGGAATGGGGCGCTGATGTCGTCGTCACGGAATTTCTCTCGGCCGAAGGCATCCGGCGCGAAAACGCGGCGACGCTCGACAAGTTGCGGTTCGGGCCTGACGAGCGGACGATCGGGGTCCAGATCTTCGGTGCCGAGCCTGACGCGATGCATGATGCGGCCCGCCTGGTCACGGACGTGTTCCAGCCGGACTTCATCGACATCAACTTCGGCTGTCCGGTCAAGAAGGTCGTGAAGCGCAATGGCGGATCAGGGTGCCTGAAGGATCTCGACCTCGTTCAGCGCGTCATTGGCGCGGTCTCGTCAGGCACGCATCTGCCGGTGACGGTGAAGATCCGCAGTGGGTGGAATGAGGAGAAACGGGATCCTGTCGGGATTGCGCTTCGCTGCCAGGACGCCGGTGCTCGTGCCCTCACGCTTCACCCGCGCACGCGCACGCAGATGTACACTGGCGCTGCATCGTGGGACGAGATCGCGGCGGTGAAGCAGGCACTGTCGATTCCGGTCATTGGCAACGGTGACATCAAGACGGCTGACGACGCGATTCGCATGCACCGGCAGACCGGTTGCGACGCGATCATGATTGCCCGTGGATCTTTTGGCCAGCCGTGGATCTTCTCGCAGGTGCGTGCAATGCTGGATGGCACTCCCGTTCCGTCCGCGCCACCCGTGCAGGAGCGATTCGCGATTGCGCTCAAGCATGCCCGCATGGCGGAAGCCTACGAGCATGATCGTCGCGGGGCCGCGATCGAGTTCCGCAAACACCTCGGCTGGTACGTGAAGGGTCTGCCGGATTCCGCCGACCTGCGCCGTCGCCTGCATGCCGTGAATGAGTTAACCGAGGTCGAAGGTATTTTCGCGGATTACCTGCGGAGTTACGCGAGTTGCGCTTCGAAGGAGCTTGTCGCGAGCTAAACGCTCCCGAAAAGGCTCAACCACAGGGAACACAGAGAACACAGGGCTAATCATTTCTCGGCGGAGTACCGTTGAGCATTCGTTTAATTCCGTCGATCAACCGGTACACGTGGAAATTGATCAACAGTCCCGCTGGTTTATTAGCGAGGGTGAGATGAGACAGGAGCTGAGCCTCGTCAACCGCTGACAATTTCTTGATTGCCTTGCATTCCACGATCACGGTCTATTCGACCAATAGGTCCATTCGGTATCCGACCTCGAGTGCCACCCCGTCGTACACAAGTGGAACGACAACTTCCGAGTCGACCTGCAAGTCGAGTTTGACGAGCTCATGACGCAGGCACGCGCGGTATGCACTTTCGAGGAGCCCTGGACCGAGTATTCTGTGAACCTTGATCGCCGACTGTACGATCAAACCAGTAATATGATTGAGCTCCATGTGCGCAAGTTTGCGAGCGCCGTCATCGCAACGTCACTTGTGCTCCTGGTGCTCCTGGTGCTCCTGGTGCTCCCTGTGTTCCCTGTGTTCCCTGTGTTCCCTGTGGTGAAATGTTTTCCCGAGCCTGGAGTATGCTCGAGGGACGGTGAGTTTGGATCGAGCGCGCGTTCTTGAGCTGTTGCGGCGGGTCGCGTCAAACGAAGTGGATCCTGAACAGGCGGTTCGACAGCTCTCCCTGGCGCCGTTCGAGACGCTCGACTTCGCCACCGTGGATCACCATCGGGCGCTGCGGCAGGGTTACCCCGAGGTGATTTACGGGGAAGGGAAGAATCCCGAGCAGGTCGTCGCCATCGCGGAGCGGCTCATGGCGCACGCACAGGTGGCGCTTGTGACCCGGACCGATGTGGCGACTCGTCAGGCGCTGCGCGAGCGGTTTGCCGATGCCGTGGTGAACGATGTAGCGCGGACTGTGCGGATCGGGACGTACACGCCGGACGTAAAGCGCGGCACCATTCTCATCATTACCGCCGGAACCAGTGACCTGCCCGTCGCAGAAGAAGCGGCGGAGAGCGCGATCGCTATGGGCAACAGTGTGGCGCGGCTCAACGACGTGGGGGTGGCCGGGATCCACCGCCTCCTGTCGCAGGGTGATGCGCTCACGCGAGCCGGAGTTGTCATCGTCGTTGCGGGAATGGACGGAGCGCTGCCGTCTGTCGTCGGTGGCCTGGTTGCCTGTCCCGTGATCGCCGTCCCCACGAGCGTTGGTTATGGTGCCAGTCTTGGTGGACTCGCGGCCCTGTTCACCATGCTCAACTCGTGCGCGGCGGGTGTTACGGTAGTCAACATCGACAACGGTTTTGGCGCGGCCGCCGCGGCGACGCGCATCAACTCCCGCGACTAACGCTCGATCTGCAGTCGCTGATCGCTCGTCGCTGTTCACTCACGGTTCACCTTCTTGTGCAGCTTATCCCACTCCCACATCGCGAGTGACTGCTCCGGCGTGATGGGGACGCCGAGTTCGCGGCACCAGTGCGAGATCTGGCCCCGATGGTGCGCCTCGTGGGTGATCGCGTAGCAGACGAGCGCCACCACGTCGGGATGGTAGTTAGGCACATGGCCGCCGGCATCGAGCCCGAGCTGAATGAGGGCAGCCATGGCGTCCGCGCTTTCGGCGAGCGCTTTCCTCGCGTCGTCGGGCGTGATCTCCGCGCGGTCGAGTCGTTCCGGCACCGCAACCGTACTGTGGCTCATCTTGATGCGCATGCAGCGCACGTTGTGGATGTGCGCGAAGCTGGTGGCGATGTTGCGGCGTTTGGAGGACTGCGGGAAAGCGCGCCAGATGTGCGGCGCAACGAGGGCCAGCAGCTCGTGCGTGATCCGGTCGTTGACGCGCCATGCGTTGAGCAGGGCCCGGGAAAAATCGACGGGCTCACGTGCCGTGCGGGCGCTCGTTGGCGCGTTGACAACAGGCGTGGCCTTCGGCGTCGCCGGTCGCGGTGCGGGTCTCGCAACTCCCTTTTTCTTTTTCGAGGGCATGACTTTTGACGCTCGTGTACGTGACGGGGTCAGAATGGGGTCAGACCGGGGTCAGAATGGGGTCTGACCCCGGTCTGACCCCGGTCTGACCCCTAGCTCTGGGGCAAGGGGCAAGCGATGACATGAAGGGGAGCGTTCCGGCGTTCGCTGGTAAGCAACAGGCGGCGCCCGTCCCACCACCAAGCTACCCCCTCTGCCCGTTCCTGATCGAGTCCCATCAGGGTGCAGGGAAGTGGCAACTGGCCCGCCTCCGGCAGGCCCGTCGCCGAGTCGACGCGGAATATGAAGACCTCGGCGTACGTGCGCACCGCGAGCAGTTTCCCATCGGCCGACAGCGAGGCGTCGTTTACCTGCCGTCCCCGGCTCTCGCCAGGCACGATCGGCAGGCTGTCGACCAGCTGCACCGTCACGATGCCTGACGAGTCCCACGCCGAGGGCGGAACCTTGTAGATAAGACTCCACCTCGGCCGACGCTGGGCGTTGAGCAGACGACGCTTCGTAATCAGGAAGACCGATCCATCGGCCGTGGCGTACATCGCTTCCACGTCGTGCGGGCGATCGGCGTAGCGGATGTTCACGCGGCCCAGCACCGGAACCGGGACGGCATTACCCGGAGGTGAGGTCAACGCCTCAGGCTCGGCGATGCGGTAGATCGTGACATACCGGCGCCGAGCGTCATTGTCCCCGACGTCGCCGATGTAGATGCAGGAAGGCGTGCTGTCGCTGCTCGCACACGGCCCCCGGGCTGCCGCTTCCCAATCCCTATTGCTGGCGTCAACGATCTCAAAGACCCCGCGGCCCCTGCCTGACGAGTCGAAAGCAAACAGCCACGGTTCATGCCCTGAATCGTTGGCCCCGAAGATGATGCCCGGCTGTCTCACACTCGTGATCGCGATGGAGTTTTCCACGAGATTTCTGTGGATAGCGGTCTCAACTCTCAACACGGACGTGGGAAAAACCTGGTCAAGGCTCGGTTTCCGTTCCGCGTAGGCGCACCCCACCGCGAGCCCCAGAAGCGGCGACAGGGCTCGCTTCAGGTAAACGTCGCAAGTTGTTGTCGCTGAAATCATTCCAATCTCTGCTTCACGTTAATTCGCACGTGTCAACTCGTTGAAATTCAGGACAAAGCCGCTACGTTTAGGTCAGACCTACGGGGGCGACTTGGCTTCGACGGGGTCGGTGAAGCTGTGGCAGCGTGCCCAGGCCTCCTGAGCCCTGGTAAAACTCTCGGGAAAATCACAACTGCCAACAACAACCTGGCATTGGCTGCGTAACTCGCGTCTCCGACGCTTGCGTCTCTGACGTAGTTACTGCACCTGCCCATGATGAAGCCTGCCCGAGGCGGCGTCGTGGGTATCGCAATATCGGGATAGTCCGGCGCAGCGCCTTCGGGCGTCGGGCGAAAGTTTAGAAGGCTTGTCCGGGAATCGGCGGCTCATCGGCCAGTTCACGGAGACCCTGAACGATGAGATACGCACGTAGAAGCTGTGGTCGATCCAACTTCGGACCGGGGTTCGAATCCCCGCGCCTCCACTGAATACAACGCCGGCAGCGCAAGCTCGCCGGCGTTGTCATTTCACGGAGCTCATCTGCTGAGCAACTAATCGCGACAGGTCGCTCATCGAATATGGCTTGGCGATAAAGCCACTGAACCCATAACCCGCGAGTATGTCGGAGTCGTCAGGCTCGAGGTAGCCGGTCGAGAGCACGAGCGGCAGGTCTGGCGCCAATTGCCGAATACTGGTCGCCGCATCCCGGCCGTGAAGTTTCGGCATGTTTCCATCGAGGATCGCGAGCTGATACCGAACCGGATCCGAGGCGACACGCTCGACGGCTTCAGCGCCGTCGGCGGCACAGTCCACCTCGTAGCCCATTTCCTGCAACATGCGACGTGCCACGTCGCGCACGGTGTCGTCGTCGTCGGCCAACAGGATGCGCCCGGAACCAGTCACGACCAACGGGACAACGGGCTCCTGGCCTTCGGCCTCTTCGGCGCGCAGGGGCAGGTAAATGGTGAAGGAAGTTCCCCGACCAAGTTGTGAGTGCAGTTCAATCGCACCAGAGTGTGATCGCACGGTGCCGTAAACCATCGAGAGCCCAATGCCGGTGCCTTTTCCCATTGGTTTGTTCGTAAAGAACGGCTCGAACGCGCGCTGTTGAACGCTCGGTGTCATACCGGTTCCGGTGTCTTCAACGCGCACCACGAGGAAGGGACCGGGTTCAACCACACCCGCCAGACGCACGCATTCGTCGGCGCCGAGCTCACGTTCGGTCGTGGTGATCGTCAATTCGCCACCGTCAGGCATCGCATCTCGCGCGTTCAATGCGAGGTTGAGGAACGCGTTGGTAAGCAGCGATCGGTCACCGGTGACGATTGGGCGCTGCGCGTCGAGGTGCATCCGCAACGCGATCCGACGATCGAATGTTCGAGCGGCGATATCACGCACCTCGATGATCGACTGATGCACGTCCACGGGTTCTCCGCGGGAAGGCGCCGTCCTGGCCAGTGTCAACAGGTTGCGGGCGAGCTCGGCTCCGCGAGCCGCCGTCGCCTTGATGGCCGACGCGTCGTCCTGGATGGCGGCAGAAGTCCCCTCGTTGGAGCGCAGGAGGTCCGCATACCCGATGATCGCGGTGAGCAGGTTGTTGAAGTCATGCGCGATACCACCGGCCAGCTGTCCAACCGCTTCCATCTTGTGTGCCTGACGCAGTTCTTCCTCGAGTCGGCGCTGGGCGGTCACGTCCTGGGCGACTGTGACGGCGTAGAGTGGAGCGCCTGACGAGTCACGTACCAGGGCGGCGGCCAGGTTGCAGATCGCGACCGTCCCGTCCGGGCGCAGGTACCGTTTTTGACGCCGCACGGGTTCGAGCCCGGCGACCATCCGCGTGAACGCCGTCGAGTCGGCCTCGCGATCATCAGGATGCGAAAGCTCGGCAATCGTCATACCGATGATGGACGAGGCCGGACGCCCAACCAATTCGGCAAAGGCCTGGTTGACCCGGAGGTATCGGCCGTCCAGGCCCACCTCGACCATGCCGACGGCGGCCTGCTCGAACGCCGCGCGATAACGCGCCTCGCTTTCCGCAATGGCAGCCTGCGCGCGTTTTCGTTCCGTAATGTCGCGGATGAACGCGCTGAACTCCGTGTGCGACCCGCGGCGCAACGGCGTGATGGTGATTTCTATGGGAAACCGGGTGCCGTCCTTTCGGAGAGCCGCGAGCTCCAGCCGCCGATTCACAAACGGACCGGTTCCGGTTCGGCCGAATCGTTCGAGGCCATCGGTGTGCGCCTGACGATGCTCGTGCGGGACGATGGTATCGGCCAGGCGTTGGTCGATGACTTCCGCTCTGGTCCACCCGAATACCTGCTCCGCCTGCGGCGACCATTCCTTGATCACACCGGCGGCATCCGCAACTACGACGGCATCGAGCGCCGCGTCGAGTATCAGTCGTGTACGCGCGGCGGTCCGGTCTTCGGCGCGACGCTCGTCATCGAGCGCCCGTTGCCGGAGCATCGCGGTCATGCGATTGAACTGCGCCGCGAGGCGGCCCAACTCATCCTGGTGCGGATGGATGAGCTGAAGCCCGAGGTCACCCACGCTGACCCGGTCGAGCGCTTCGTCGAGTCGCACTAACGGGGCGTTGAGGCGGCGCTGGAGGAACAGCGCGAGCGACCCCAGCGCGATCATGCCGCCTAACAACCAGATCCAGACCACGGTGGTCATGGCGGACAACGCACGGGCGAGGTTGTCCTCGTGCGCGGTCATTTCCTGGAGCGCCATCGCCGTCGCGCTGTTGAGCGATTCGTCGAGCGGAGTGCTGAGCGAGTCCGCCCGGCGCAACATCCGTTCGGCCACGGGATATTCGCCCAGTTCCAGTGACGCGATCGCGCCAAGCATTTCGCTCCGCAACCGGTCCTCATAGACCAGCGCTTCTGCGAGCTCGAGGCGCAGGTTCGACGCCGCTCCGGCCGCCGCGGCGAGGCGATGCATCGTGCGAGACGTCTCGGCGAGTTTCTCGACACGGTACCGCAACGCCTCAAGCGAATCGAGTGTAACCGGTTGCGTCCGTGCCTGCTCATGCAAGCGCCACAGGCTCGTTATGGTGGCGCTCATGGTGCCGGCACGCACCGCGCTTTCACGGTACTCCTGAAGCACGGCCTGGCTGCTCTGCCTGAGCCTCGTGGACGCGGGTTGAACCGCGAGCCTGACGAGAAGGCCGAGTATGGCGACGTACACGACGGCGGCCACGCCAAAGGCCATGATCGATGTGCGAAGCGACCCGCGCGCGCGCGCGACTGGCTCGTTCATGGTACCGAAACCGTCGGCCCGCTCATGCGGAGGATTTCGCTGCGCGGCCGGTTGAACGCGATGGGACCGGTCACTCCCTGCCAGGGTTCGCGAGAAACGCCGAGTGATTCGAGCCACCGTCGGATCGCCCGCCGATCGGGTCCTGCTTCGTGGATGGCGGCGGCAAGGAGCATGTACGCGTCGTATTGAAGCGCGTGGGATGCCCCGAGCGGCTGCTTCATTTTGCCCTGCACCCGGTCGACGAAAGCACGACTCATGGAATCGGTGCTTGCCGCCCAGAACTCAACGCCCCGGATCCGGCCGGGATTGACGCGCGGCGTGAGGTCCGGAACCTGCCGCGCACCATCCATGCCGTCGCCGAAGATTATCCACGTTTCCGGATTCGCCTGGTGAATGAGCTCCGCGGTGCACCATCCGCTCGAAGAGCCGGTGGTGACCACAACGACGTCGGGTTTCGACCGGCGCAGCGAGGCATTGATGATGGCGCGATGAATGGTGGCCGCCGGTTCCGCGTAGCACCAATCGGACGGAATCATGGACGCGTCGACGAAATCGGTTCCGCGCCGGCGCAGCGCCGCACGCACTCCGTCTCGCAATCCAATTCCATACTCATCACCGAGATACAGGACGCCAAGGCGGGACCCGCGGAGCGAATCGAGCGCGTAATCGGCGATAAAGGCGCCCTCCACCGAGTCGCTGGGAACGAGAGTAAACGTCCACGGCCCGGATTGACCGAGCAGTCCACTCGTCGCGTTAGGAACAACGTGAGGTACTTCGCGGGCGTTGTATACGGCGGCAGCCAGCAGGGCCTCGCGACTCCCGGTGTGCCCCACCACCGCGACGACCGTTGGATCATCAGCGAACAGCGATGCCTGCTCTGTGTTCAGCTGAATCGTGATTCTCGGGTCACCACCGACCGACCAGGTCGAGATCAGAACGCCGGATGATTCGACCGCGGGTCGTATCGCCTCGAGAAACGGCAATGACTCGTCGCGCGGATAACCGTCACCGATCCGGACCGCTTCAGGGCGCCCGCATCCGACGAGCAATGCGAGAATGACGGAGCGTTGGACGAGGCGGGCGATTGAGTGCATGAGCTCCGGCGAGTCACTCGAAAATAGCAGCGCCCCGGAACGTCCGCAGGCCACCTCCTGCGCGCTACTACTGCAGTACCCATCCCGCGACGCCGCGCCGAGCGCGGACCAGGGCAAATTCGCCGAATCGACCCACAACTCCGACGTCTTCCCCTGCCTGTACAACCGCCACGACATCCTGCGGGCCGGGCGTCATCGCGGGCCGTGCCAGAATTGTGTCGCCGGCGGGCACGGTGGCGATCGCGCGCGCAGTCGATTCGGTCAGCCGCGCAGCAACGAAGCCCGTCGCGCCGTCGGGGAGGCGGACACGATAGAAGTCGCCATACGCGGACAACACGCGCATGGCGGTGTGGCGCCGCAACGGGCTGATCGTGTCCGACTTGATACTTGGTCCGGCGAGCAACAACGCACGATCGGTGGCGGGCCTGATCCATTCGCCGAGCCTCGACGTATCGGCGACGAGCCGCGGCACATCACCACGCGGACGGTGCACGAACCAGTACGGGTCAACCGGTCCTTCGCCGCGGCGGTACACGCCGAAATGGAGGTGCGGGGGCGTGGTCCTGGCGTTACCGGTGTTACCGACGAATCCCAGCGTGTCGCCGACGTCGACCTGCATGCCTGACGACACGGCCTGGCTGTCGAGGTGCGCGTAATAGAGCGAGTTGCCAAATGTGTCGCGCAGCCAGACGACCTTGCCGCCGATTTCCGTTTCGTTCACCCGATTCACGACGCCTGCAGCGGCGGCGACAACCGGCGTGCCACGCCTGGCAAAGATGTCGATCCCGTGATGGCTCCGGGCACCAGCATCCCGAGGGGCGCCAAACCGGCTGCCGATATCACGCTCGGTACCCGGCTTCACTGGAAACGCGAGTGTCGGGGCAAGCCGGATGGTGGCCTTGAAACGCCCGCCACGCAACAGCTCCGGCTGGGCGCGGAAAATAATCTCTCCTTCCCGCCTCGGCGTTAGGCGGAGCAGGCGCTGGCCCGAGTCCGCCGATTCGACCAGGTCAAATGCCGCAGCTGATTCGGCATCGAGGGTCCAGGCGTCGAGGAAAAGCGTGGTCGCGGTGTCGCCGGGGAGTTCGAACTGGAGGCTGACTTCCTGGCCGCGGCGCACGCGAACCTTGAACGCGATCGCGGCGGGTTCTGCCGGCTCGAGGTACCCCTGTTCCTCGTGAGGCGAGGTCACAAGCGGAGCATCGCGGAGCGCGCGCTCGCCGGCCTGCACCCAGTCAACCGCCAGGGCCGCCTCGCCCAGGCCGGCATTCTGCAGCGCATCCACATAACGCTGGCGCGGTGGCCGGTTGTCGAGCAGCCCCTCGGCAACCCTGCGCAGGTTGTCGCATGCCAGAGCCGTCAGGCTGAGCAGAATCAGAGCGAATCGCTTCAGTTTCATCAACTTATACAACGTTCGAGAGCTCAGCAGTGTTTCCTGCTCTGGAGAGTCCGCCAGGTCCCGTAAAACACTTCAACACAGGGGCCACAGGGGTCACGCAAAGATCTTTTCCAGTACACCAAAAGAGGTGACGGTGTTGTGACGCCGCCCGTGAGCTTCCTGTTGTGCCATTGAACGAAATCACGGGGGAGATCATACACGGCGCACTTCGAGTGCATTCCGGGTTGGGACCGGGGTTACTAGAAAGCGCGTATCGAACGTTTCTGTGTCATGAACTCATTCAGAAAGGTCTTCGCGTCCAGTCGGAAGTCCCGATTCCCGTTACTTACAACGGCGTTGTCGTTGATGTCGGTTATCGTATCGATCTGCTTGTGGAGGATGTCGTTCTCGTCGAGTTGAAATCAGTATCGAAGCTTCAACCGGTCCATCATGCTCAGCTCCTGTCGTACCTGCGATTGAGCGAACGACGAGTTGGAATCCTGATCAACTTCAACGTGGCTCGCCTGAGGGATGGCATCAAACGAATCGCGAATTAAAGACTGCAGGGAAGGCTGTCCTCAGTGACCCCTGTGACCCCTGTGACCCCTCTGTTGAAGGCTTTTTGCGGGATCGAGTGATACACGGGATCAGTGTGTCATCCCGTACACGATGTAGTTGATCGCGAATTTGTAGGCGTCGTTGGTGACGTTTACGGGCCAGAAGTTCTGGTCGGACCATTCCATGTAGTCGCCGATGTCGTTGTTGTAGTTGATCACGACCATCAAGCGCCTGGATGGATCGTTGTCTTCATGGATCCCCAGGAACTGGGCGCGAAGGTTCTCCCTGTTCGGGTAGGGCATGTCCAGCGACTCGATGTGAAAAAACGAGTCGAATACCGGATGGCCCAGTTTGAGGTGCTCGATGTTCGCACCCGGCAGCACACGCAGGATCTGCTGCTCGAAGTTGTACCACTCGTTCAGCATGAAGTCGTCGACGATCAGGAACCCGCCCTTTTGCAGGTACGTTCTGAGGCCGAGCACTTCACTCTCGCTTGGAATCCAGAAGCCCGGCTCGGAGAGATAGGCGACAGGGTACTTCAGCAACTCCGGGTCATCCATTGCGTGGATGTTGCTGCCGCTCTGGTGCGGATGGAGCTCGGTGATTTCGCGGACCATCGTCATCAGGTGCCGTTCCATCGCCGGATAGTCGTACTCCCAACCGCTCCGCCTTCCGTAAACCGTATAGCTGAGCCGCGCGAACGTGAATTTGCCGTCGTAGGGGACGTTAGGCTCCCAGACGAAGGGGCGGAATCCCTGTCCGAGCAGTACCGTCCCGGCCAGGGTGGAAACGGCTGCGGCAGCAGCGATGATGATTCTCGGGCGCACACCGGAAAGTGATGTTGGTGCAATGGCGACGCTACGGCGCCGTGATCACCGGGAGCCTGGCTGGACAGGCTGCGGTCGAGAGGGGCTGAAGCGGATGGGGCACCGTGGTGCGTTGTCGCCTCGTGCCGCTGGCAACCGAAGGCACACCGTTCGCGGATTCCCGCCCGCGTGCCGGTCGCTTCCAGCGTACTTTTCGTCCCCGGCCTACTCTCACACGATGCCCGAGCTGCCACCTCCGGAACGTCCTCGTACCTCACGACAGCGCTACCGGCGCTTCGTGGAGGATTACCGGCAACGTCGTCTCGATGACCTGACCGACGAGGCGCGGGGGATCAAGTCGCGCTCAGACGGCGGAAACAAGGAACAGAAGCAGAAGCGGCGTGAGATGCTGCGGGAGTACATCCGTTGGCTACGCCCGCATGCCCCCCGCGTGATTCTGGTCTTTGCGCTCGCCATTGGCGTCGCGGCGATTCAGCTGATCGAGCCGCTGTTCATGCGGCACATCATCGACCGGGTGTTGCTCAACCCGGAGCTCGATGCGCCCACGCGCGTGAAGCAGTTGAACCTGATTGGCGCGACGTTTCTGTCGGTCATCATTTTTTCCAACCTGCTGAGCGTCTTCAAGGATTACCGGCAGAAATTGCTGAACGTGCGCGTCATGCTGTCGCTACGTCGCGCATTGTTCGACCGGTTGTTGCACCTGCCGCTGCCGAGACTGTGGGAGATGAAGACGGGCGGCATTCTCTCGCGCCTGACGGGTGACATCGATACGACTACGGGATTGCTGCAGATGGCGGTCATCTCACCATCGCTGGCGGTCATCCGGTTGCTGGTAGCGATCGGCATTCTGCTGTCCCTCAACTGGCGGCTGGCGCTGATGGCGCTGGCGATCATTCCGGCCGCGATGTTGATCAGCTTCGCTTCGGCGCGTCGCGTGCGCCCGATCTATCGCTCGGTCCGGAAGGATGTCGAGGTGATCGACGGCCGGGTGGGCGAGACCTTCTCCGGAATTCGCGTGGTGCGGGCGTTCGGGCGCGAGGTGCGCGAGCTCTCCGAGTACCTGACCGGCCGGCACACCGTCGCGCGCAAGGAGTTGTTCGCGCACCGGCGCGAGGTGCTCCTCTGGACTTCCTGGGGTCTGTTGTTAGGCGTGGTCAACGTCGTGATCGTCTGGTATGGCGGGCACCTGCACCTGGGTGGGAGCGCCACGATCGGCGACATCATGGCCTTCCAGTGGTTCACCTTCCTCCTGTTGAACCCGGTGTGGTCGATTGTGAACTCATTTTCGGAGCTGCAGCGATCACTGGCCGCGATGGAACGTGTGTTCGAGATCCTGTCGATGGAGGATGACAAGCCGGATCGTCCCGATGCCGTCGATGCACCGACTATCGTGCGCGAAATCCAGTTCGAGAACGTGGAGTTCGAGTACCGCGCCGGACAACCGGTGGTGCGTGATTTCAATGTCACGGTGCCGGGCGGATCGGTGGTTGCGCTGGTCGGGCGCAGCGGAGCCGGAAAGACCACCGTCACCGACCTTGCCGCCCGTTTCCATGATCCGACGAGAGGACGGATCCTCCTCAACGGCCAGGACGTTCGCGAGTTCAAGCTGCGCAGCTACCGGGACCTGCTGGCCATTGTGCAGCAGGATGTCTTCCTGTTCGATGGCTCGGTCCGCGACAACATCGCCTATGGTCGTCACGACGCCACCGACGAACAGATCGAAGACGCGGCGCGCCGGGCGAATGCGCACGAGTTCATTGTACGCCTGCCGGAGAAGTACGATACGTTCATCGGGGAACGCGGCGTGAAGTTGTCGGGCGGCCAGCAGCAGCGACTGGCCATCGCGCGGGCCATCGCGGCCCGGCCGCAGATCCTGATCCTCGACGAGGCAACGAGCAACCTCGACACGGAGAGCGAACAGCTCATCCAGGCATCAATGGCATCACTGCTGGCGGGACGCACGACGTTCGTGATTGCTCACCGGCTGTCGACGATCCGGCGTGCGGACCTGATCCTCCTGATGGAGGAAGGACGGATCATCGAACGTGGGACGCACGCCGAGCTGATGGCGGCGCGCGGAGTGTACTTCGAAATGGTCCAGCGGCAGATGGCACACGATGCGCGAGAAGGGGGAGGGGAGACGGCGGATGGAAGTGCCTTCCTCACCTTTACCATTCCCGTCACCGCGAAGAGCTGATCACTTCAAGGCGCTCACGCGCAGCCGCGGAGCCGCCAGAGTACAAACGCCCAGCATGCGTTAGTTTCTCCGCGTCCTTCGCGTCTCCGCGTGAAATATTCAGGAGAGAACCTCATGACCCATCGCCTCATTTCGCCTGCCGCCGCACCCACGCCGTTAGGTCCGTATTCGCCCGCTGTCGGCTTCGAACGACTGATTTTCGTGTCGGGACAAGGTGCCCGGGATCCGGTCACCGGCCTGATGCCGGAAGGGATCGAGGCGCAGACGGAAGCGTGCCTGCGTAACGTGGAGTCGATCCTCAAGGCGTCGGGAACCGACCTTCAGCATGTGCTGCGCTGCGGCGTCTTCCTGATCGACATGCGCGAGTTTGCCAGCATGAACGCGGTATACGCGCGCGTGTTCGGGGCGCATCGGCCGGCGCGCACAACGGTGCAGGCGGCGGCACTTCCCGGGGATGGGCTGCGGGTGGAGATCGACTGTATTGCGTACGTAGAGGGCTAGGGAAGAGCGAGAGCAGGTCTGGGGCATGGGGCATGGGGCATGGGGCATGGGGCATGGGGCTCTTTGACGAGCCGTTCCCCATCCCTTGTCGCTGATCGCCAATCGCTTGCTATTCGCTGCCCGCTGCTCGCTGAACGTTATTTAGTTCCCGAAGGCAGTCGCGGTATGGTCATATTCCAGAGCCGCCCCGCACTCACGTGCATCGCGTCGACCTGGCCTCGAGAGTCACGCGAAAACCAGACCGTGCCGAGTCCCGGGCTGGTAAACGCATCCGGATAGACCGGCGTGAGCAGGATCCGGTTGCCCCGACGGGACGAGACCTGCAACCGACGCCCCTCGACGCGCGCGGTCCAGGTCGTCCGGACCTCGCCCGACGTGTATTGGCCGGTAAAGGCCGCGAGGTCGGTGACGTTAGGCGCCCACACGGAAGCGCCCGCATAACGGAAGTCGACGGTGTCGCCGCTGGCGGGAAACTGGCGGAGCCCACTGGGACGTCCATCGGGACCGGCGACAAACTCCGTGCGCGTATTGCCGATCATCATGCCGCCACCGCGCAGGCCACGCACATTAGCGCCTCCACGACCGCCGCCGGGACCGGCGACTCCAACGAACAGCGGCTCATAGGTGCGGGTCGATCGATAGACGCCGGCTACGCGCGCCAATGCCGCGGCATCAACCGCGACCGTGTCGGCAGCAATCGTGGCCGGCAGTCCCGGAACGAGGGCTTCAGCCAGTTGACGGGCAAAAGTTGTCGGGTTGGAACCGGCGGAATTGCACATCACCGCCACGGAAACTCCACGCGCCGGCAATCGAAGCAGGTAGGTGGCGTACCCGCCGGTTGAGCCGCTGTGCGCCACTTCCCGCTCGCCGCGCCAGTTGGCAACGACGACCCCCATGGCGTACGTGATCTTCCGGCCCGACGTCAGCGTTGCCCGCGACTCGAGCGAGTCGACCCACCACCCGCCTAACGTCCGCTTGTCGAGCGCGTCATTCCACTTCAGCCAGTCGCCGACGGTGGTCAACATGCCACCCGCGCCAACAACATTGTCAAAGGGCATGTCCAGCGCCCACGCGTTGCCTCGACGAGCATATGCCTGGGCGCGTCCTGGGACGATGCGCTCGAAATCCTCCCGCCAGCTGGTCTTCGTCATGCCTAACGGCTTGAAGATCCGCTCGCCCGTGAACTGCGTGAAGGGCATGCCGCTCACGCGTTCGATGATCGTCACCAGCAGCCCGAAGCCCGAGTTGGTGTAGGAATAATGATCGCCGACCGGATAGTTGAGTTCACGCTGGGCAAACACGACCTCGAGGAAATCCTCCTGTGTGTGGGCGCGGGTGCCGCGCGGCCAGCCGTCGACGGCAACCAGGTTGCTCCACTCGCGCAGGCCACTCGTGTGCGAAAGCAGGTGCCGGATGGTGAGCGGGCGTCCATACTCCGGCAGTTCGGGCAGATGCTCCTGGACCCGGTCGTCCAACCGGAGTTTTCCGTCCGACATGAGCAGCAGGATCGCGGTCGCGGTGAATTGCTTGGCGACCGAACCCGACTCGAAAATGGTTTCCCCGGTGATCGGCGTTCCGGTTTCGAGGTTCGCCATTCCCCACCCGCGTGTAAGCAGCGTCCTGCCGTTCTGGGCGACACCGGCCGCGCACCCCGGCGTATCCTTCGTCCACTGCGCGAAGATCCGGTCCGCGGTCGCGGTGAGGTCTCCCTGGCCGAGTGCCAGGGTGGGGAGCGAAACGAGAAGGAGAAGTGCCGATTTCATTCTGGATCTCTGCCTGGGATGGGGACGAACATGCGTGGGGCCCACCGATCGCGGCAAGACTTTTCGTCTTCCGGCTCGGGGAACCGCTCGATAACCTGATCCATGGCCTCAGAGGTGCGCTTACGAGTGGCGACGCTCGACGACATTCCCGCACTGTCGCGACTCATCTCGGAGTCGGCACGTCAGTTGAGCCGGGGCTTTTACACTGAAGCAGAAGCCGAGTCGGCAATCCGGTACGTGTTCGGCGTGGACACGGCGCTGGTGAACGATCAGACGTATTACGTCGCGAGTCTCGAGGGCACGCTGGCGGGATGCGGCGGCTGGAGCCGGCGCAACATACTCTACGGCGGCGACCAGCGACCAGTCGGTTCAGCGGAGTTTTTGGATCCAGCCAGGGACGCAGCCCGGATCCGGGCGTTTTTCGTTGCTCCCGCAGCGGCACGAAGAGGCGTGGGTCGCGCCCTGCTGGAGGAATGCACTGCAGCCGCGCATCGCGCCGGCTTCCGGTCTTTGACCCTGATGGCTACGCTTCCCGGCGTGCCCTTCTACGCCGCGTTAGGGTTTCACGCGGACGAAGATGTCGTGGATACCCTGCCGGATGGCACGCTGTTGAAGTTTGTCCGGATGTCGCAGCGCATCAACCGACCTGACTGACCTCCCGCTCATGGCGACGCCCGACAGCGTGAAGATCTGCGAAATGGCTCCACGCGATGGACTCCAGTA
>Ga0209486_10000553_pt1 | contig 16627 bp, 8 predicted proteins | sample NCCompost_FD_187518 | JGI IMG/M metagenome (GOLD analysis project Ga0209486, IMG submission 187518) | Agricultural soil microbial communities from Utah to study Nitrogen management - NC Compost (SPAdes) (version 2) | ecosystem: Environmental > Terrestrial > Soil > Agricultural land | place: USA...
ACTCATCGATACTAAGATTGAGAACAGGGTCCTTCGCTTCTGTTTCGAAACTGGCTTCGCCTTCTGCGTCATCAGTTGAGAAACCGGAGCGTTGATCGGCAGTGTGATTTGTCGGCGTGCCTTGCGGCAGGAAGCTCATTCCGTCGGGTGAGTAGTGATGATCGTCGATCAACTCTTCCAACAACGCTTTATGATCCGCGGGCGTGGATGAAACGCGAATGCCGAGCACCAGCAGACGCTCGAAGCCTTTGCTCGTAAATGGCTCAGACAGTGGTACACGCATCGCCATTCCCACTTGAATCGCTTTGTCGAAGTTCGCGATCCATTCAAAGTCTTCACCGAGCACCAGGTCGCCGGCCTGTTGACTCAACTCTGTTTCAAGGTTCTGTGGGTTTGGGCCAACGATTAGTGGATTGACCACAGCAGTTGGAAACGGCTGTTCCAGTCTGAAATCGCCGTTGATGCCGATCAAGACGAAACGATCCGGCATCACTTCTGATCGGGGCGCGCGGGTCCAACTCTCTGCTTTCAATACTTCGAGATCAAAACCGAGATGAATAAGAATACCGTCATTTGCGGTTTGAATAATCGCGTCACGAGTCGCGTCACCGATCTGAGGATCGGCATCAAGTAGATTCGTAATACGATCCCGGATCGAATTAGCGACTGGATGAGTCGAACTCAATATCGAGATGATGCCAGTGCGCTTTTGTGCAGGACTTTGCAGCTTATCGGCGAGAATGTTTTGGATCTCCGCTCGAATAAGCATGAAGGCGAAGTTTTCACTTCCCTCTTTTTCGACCACTCGCTTCTTAATCTCTGAAACAACCCAAGCAGCCCTGGTCCCACCAAGACTATTAACCAGTGCGCGCCACGCGCCTCTTTCAAGTTGCTCGCGCTGTGCGAGGTCCGGAATTGAGCGGGCAATGGTTCGTTGAATTAAGTATTCGACACCCGAGTCAGCATCGTCCCTGGAGAGTTCTTTTTCATGCGTGTGGACTGCGATGTCGTCGGGATAAACACGCACCCACAACTCGCGGCCTGCGCCGCTGCCCATGAAGCGCGTTTCGATCCGCACCGGCAACATGAGGAACGGTAAACGGTCGTCCAGTCGAGAGATCAATTCGCGCGGCGTTTCTGGCAGGACAAACTTTCCAACGAGATCCGCAACATTTCCTTTAATAATTCTCAGACCAGATTTACCGCGGTCGATCTCTTCATTGAGTTCGGCAATCTCGCGTTGCAGTTGCGCGGCCCTTTCACTTCCCTCCTCTCCTAACCTGTTCGCGTTAATCAACGCTGACTGTTTCATTCGCAGGCGGTTCTGATTGGCGTACAGACTATCTTCCGCTGACCGCATTGCTTCGCGCGCTTTTTTGATTTCGTCAATCATGAGATCGAATTACGGCAACATGTCGTCGGCGTGAAAGGCCACCATGACCGGAACCTGGTAAAAGATGTAGGCCATGTCGGCGGCATTCGTTCCCCAGTTGAACTGCTCATCCGGTGACTCAGCCATCGTCAAAGGATCCGGATCCGGTTGCTCAGCCAACGTCAAAGGCCGTGGGACGTTTTCTTCGAGGTTGATGTAGTCGAGGTTGGCGAAGCCCGTGAGGTGCTCCCAGGCGACATCGTCCCATTTAGTGGGTTGGGGAGGCGTCTCAGGACTCTTATTGTCCAAACCGAAACGTGGCTCGCCCGGCCTCTCCTGGAGCACAAAGAACCAACCCGCATTCTGGTCCTGCGGCCTGGGGCTGCCCTTGGCCACAGTTTCAGTTAAGTCGAAGCCAAGAAAACGAACGTCAGGTTCAATCTCGGCTTTGAAGATCGGATCCAGAATCGGTTTGTCTTTATTCAGTACGCGTTGAAAGTGATCTGGCTCAATCTCCTCCCACATTGCTTCCTGGGCGTAGATCACGACCGTCGGGTATTTCTTCAAGACGTCACCGCGAACAACCAGAACTAACTTCGAATCTTCAGCATCGCCTCCGGCCGGCAACGGGCGCTTCGCATGTTCGCCAAGCTCCGAGGACGGCTCCCATTCATGAAGCTTCTCAATGTCGAGCATCGACTCTTCAAATTGGGATTGAGTCATGTTCGGGTTGCGATTAACAACGTCCGCAACGTCCCAAAACTGGCGGAAATAGCTGCCGCGCTGGTCCGTTGGAAACTCGCGCCACAATAATTCGCAAGCCATCTCGTGGTTTAAACCGACCATGTAGGCCTCGATAAAGCGTTGGTTAGTTTTCAACAGAGAGACCGTGTTATTGGGAATCAACTCGAGATTCGGACACAGAAATTCAGACGAGACGTCTCGCAGCGGGAGATACATCGGTTGGGTAAAAACCGGATGGGCCATCACGGTTACGAGCGTCTTCCGCGGTTGCAAATACGAGTCTTTTATTCCCGCGGGAATCTTCAGCACAAACTCAGCTCGTTTCGGAATCGCGACTGAAGGATTGAGTGCTTGCTTGAGTTTCGCCGCCGTCGCATCCATGACAAGAGGCACACGCTCGGGTGGCGCTGGTGGCAGCGTTTGATGAATGTTGTAGGCGTCTTTCAACGCGACTCTGAAGTTCGCGGCTTCAACGCTGTCGGCGTTTGTCGGGTTGGCAACGCGCGGCATCGGCTGACCGAACTCAGCCAACGCGAAATTCGGACGCGCCGGAACTGTTTCAACGAAAGCAGGCGTGAAAGATTTTTCCCGAAGAGTGTCAGCTGTCTCGATTCGCGCACGCAGTTTTTCGAGCATCGGAAGTACTGCGGCAGCAGCGACTGCGATCGAAATGAAGACGACAAAGGCGCCGCTCACAAACGCGAGCAACAGTGCGATAACGATCACTGCGATCAATATCCACCGCGCATTCTTGTTTCGAATGATCAGGCGCAGCCAATCGGGTAAATCAGGCGCGTCGATCGTGTCGGCGACTTTATCTACGAGGATGGATCCAGTCGGTTCGGGTGGTTTGGGTGCGGCAGTCAACTTACCTTCGTTAAGCAGCGTAACAACCGCTTGACTAGCCGACGGAATTTCCGGCGCGACCTTGCGCATGATCGCTCCTCGGTTGCGAGTGATCTTTCTAAACGACGGATCCAACGCCGCCTGCGGCAAGAGACTCTCCTGAACTTGCTTGGCAATCGTCACCGGACTTCCCATGACTCGACTCTGGACCAGTTGAGTAAAGGCCATGAATTGATCCGTCGACTGGGGCAGGACGTTCTTCTCGTACAGTACGAAACTACTCATCAAGCCCAGTTGAAGCTGACGAATCTTCTGGTTGGCACGCATAAGATCACCCAGTTGACTCCAGGCCTGTTGCATCAGGTTTTCCTGATCTTTCTGGATGACCTGCGTGCCGGCGCCTGCGGGAGTTCGCAAGCGAGGATCTGCGTTAAGCTCGTCCACCCAACCGGTCCGGTTCCTCACATTCAAGCGTTCAGCCTGCGCGTACCACCTGCCATAGAGTGGCGGGCTCACGATCGGATCGGGATGATCCTCTTGCTCTTGCAGATTGAATTGCAGGTTAACGTTCCGCTCGAGATCGTTGAGAAACTCTCCCGGCGAACCTTCAGGGGGATCTTCAAAAACAGTGCCCGCAGGAGGCCATTGTGTGGGTGAGGAGACCATTGTCGTACTTCTAAGCGCGCCTTCCAATCCGATCACATCGAACTCCGGCTGCATGCCTTCGGTGCCGTAATTTGGATCCTGCATATCCATGTCGCGGACACCCACGCGCCTGTCTGCCTCACGCGCTTCCAGCAGATCAACCAGAAATTCGAAATCGCCTTTGGTGCCGGTGCGGAAAAACCATCGGTAGTAAAACGGAAACAGCCGTTGCGCTGGACTCCACGACGACTGCTGACCCATCACCTCGTCAATTTCTAAATCCGGATCAACCGGAGGCAATCCCAATCCTGCTCGTCGACCAGTTTCGAAGGCTGGAATAACAAAGGCGTGATAGGCGGTATTTTCTTTCAGCTTGCGCGGACAGAGCAGTCGCGAGCAAGCATTATCAGGATTCCCAGCAAGAAGGTTCTCGAGTTGCTGCTCGACGCCACGAACCTGATCCGGATCCGCTGTGCGCAACAAATCGTCGCCGATTACGTTGCGGCTGACGTGTACGTGCGCCCACGCCCATGTTTCGTCGTGGCGAGGAAACAACTTTTCGGGATCGCCGACGTCTGCTTTGATCTCGAATGCTGGAAGTGGACCAACCAGGCCTTTCTCATCAAATTCCTCTTCAGTCAAAACCATCAGGAAGATCCACGGACGTAACTGATCGTTGTTACCGGCAGCTTTTGCAGGCGTGAAGCGCCAGGGAAAGTCTTCTTCGTAGAATTCGATGTACGGAAGATAGTTTGCTTCGAAATCGGTGATGAAGTTACGTGGTTCCGTTTTGACGATTGCGCGCGGATTGATTCCAATGATGTCGCCAGGGCCTAACAACTGCGGTTTTTTAAGAACTGGTTCGCCGACGGAACCCGGTTGGGAGGTGGTGACCAGGAAGTTAACCGTTATGGAAGATCTGGCGGGAGAAGGCGTTGGGTCACCGTGATTGTCGGGCTCGTTGATCCCGGCGGCGAGTCCCTGTCGCAGCCAAGGAAGAAAAGTGTAGTTTTTTGACGTGTCTACCATTTACGCAGCCAATTCAAATGCGGGCACGACTTGTAGCGTGCCGCGCAGATTTGGGTTCGTTCGCGTTAACTCATTCAACCTTGCGACCGCAGCATGCTCGCTGCCCAGCAGACTCGACGCGTCAAACAGTTGCAGATCGCTGCTGTTCACGATCGCAAACGGCTCCTGCGAAACAACCACCGCTTCCGGCGCCAAACTCGACTTTCGCGTTCGCGCGAAAGAAAGCGGTGACTTAGATATCGCTCCTTGCAAGGCCCACGTGTTGAAGGCGCCAGCGTCCAACACATGCTTGCCGCCGCCGCTCAACCGTTGATCGCGTTGCGAGTCGATGTACTTCACTTCGTATTCCACCACCCGTGCGGCCGCATAACCTGTTTGCAACTGCGCTGCATCTCCCACTCGTATGCCGCTGTCGTGATCTCTGAACGCTCCGCTTGTCAGTTTCTGCTCATCTGTCAGGTCAAAGAACTGGGCTGGCGCAAACGCTTCTTGCGGTGTGTTCGCTGTCGCCGGAGGTTGTGTGTCACGGATCTGAAACTCCGGTCCGTCACTCGGTCGCTGGCTCCCGATTCGATCGATCCGCACATTTAGCGGCACTACTTTCTCACTGATCTTCAACGTCCCAACCGGATGCAGCAGCAGTTCGGTAGTTGACTCCACCGCTTCCCTCATACTCTCCAGCCGGTGCCGCTGCGCCGGCAGTTCTGCTTCCCAGTTGTCATTGGCTCGCAACGCTTCGGCCAGCAACGGCAGCACCACCAGATCCGGCAAGGTCGTGTTGCGCGACTCCCCAAACGTCTTGTTGAACCTCACCTTCAGCGTGAAGAACCAGCAGATCTTGAACGATGCCGTCCCCTTCGCTTTCCATGGCGTTGGGCCTTCCAACGTCAGCGTCAGCTTGATGCTCGCAAAGCTTGAACTACCTACCCGCAGCGACAGCATCGCCGTGATCTCGGCAATGAAGTAGAACGGGTTGAACTGGAACAGCACGTCGAAGCTCAGAAAGCCATAGACATTGAACGCCGACGCCGACGCATGCAACTCCAGCTTCGCTCCAAACTGCGCCGTGTTCGACGTCACCGCAAAGTACATCTCCAGTCGCAGTCGCGGATTGTCGCCACTCAACAGCGCCAGCGTTAACCGTCTGATTGCCGGCAGATCCATCGGTGGTGGTTCATAGGCCGGGTGAAAGCCACCCACCGTCAACAGGAAGTTTGCATCCGCGCCCCAGTCGAGCCGGATCGCCATGTCGCCAGACAAGTTGAACCCAAGCAGTTTCGAGTCAAACAAACTCGCGTCAAACTTCAGTTGCCGCCGCTCAAAGTTGATCTCGCCGAGGAAGTTCACCTGCACTTGCAGGATGGCCGCCCGTTCGTCCGGCAGCACCGCTCGCAATACGCCCAGGATCAACAGTCGCACCGGATCGGGTATCTCGATCACCAATCCCAGATCGATCGTTACCAGCGTCGGCGTCCCCCAGGCGATCTTCGCCATTGGACCAAAGATGAAACGCTTCTCTTGCGGCGGGAAGATCTGTTTCAGGTCGCTGATGATGCGATCGGCATTGGCGACGATGTCGGTGGGAAAGAGAATGCTGTTGAGCGTGTTCGCGCGCAGGCCAGCACGCAACGGTTCGACGTTGATGGTCCGGTTCAGTCCCAGCAGCCCACCAACGCCGTTGAGCTTGAACCCCAAACCCAACTGAATCGGCGTGAACTCTGAACTGATGACGATCAGCAGTGAGAAGCCACTCTGCCCGTTCGGCAAGCGGGTGTTCAGCAGACCAAAAGCTTTCAGTGTGAACTGGTCCTGGAACTCCAGTTCCAGCATTCCGGAGTACAACGCCTCTTCCTGGTCGAACCCGAGAAACCCTCCGCCTTTGAATCCTCCACCGTCAATTGATAGACCAAGCGCGTTAGGGGCTTTGAAACCTACGTTCAAGTCGACTGGGCCAAGGTTGCCGCTGTTGTCGTCGGGAAACGAGAACGTGGCTCTTAGGCCAACGTCTTGTATGACAACTGTTAATGGACCAAGAAGTGTCTTGAGCGTTGCGCCGAGACTTATCGGAATCGCGCCGTCTTCGAAACCTGTCCTTAAGGTGATTGACTGTAATTCAACCGGACCGATGTCGAGGTGGGCCGGAACATTTATTTCCAGTGCGCTACTACCCTTGAAGTGAAAACCCTGTTCGCTAGAGAAGCCAACACCTACGTCAAACCGCGCCGTGAAGGCTGACGCCGGCAGGATCTCAGTAAGAAATCCATCGCCTCCGGATGGATTAAAAGAAAACTCTCCATCCTTTATCGCGGCCTCAAACTGAAACTCACCTGTGCTGACGCCTTCTGCTGGCTTCAATGCCAACACGGTGCCCAAGTCAACATTGATTTCTGAGGCCTGTAAGTGCGTGCCTTCGGACTGGCCGAAAATAAAAATCGGCCGCGTGGGATCGAGCGGCGTTCCTCGTACCTTTAAGAATAGTTCTCCTTCAATGGGAACCTGCGGAGCAATCAACGTAAACGTTCCGTCCGGCTGAACAGTTAATTCAGTATCAACGGCGATGGGAAAACCCAACGCCAATTCCAGGTTGAAACCAGCTCCTCCAAATGCGAATGACTCTGCTTCAAATTCGACTTTTGAGACTAACGATATGCCTGGTGGAACAAGATCGGTTCGTGGTCTGACTTCGGCCAGAATTACTCTTAACGTTGGTGGAACGACTGTCGAGTCGAAAAACGCAGGCACGCCGGCATTCGCTAGCAGCCTGCTGAGACTTTGCAACAAAACAGCGCCATCGAAGTTCGGGTCGCCCCATCCGTAAAGAGTGCGCAGAAGTTCAGGCGGCGAACTCAGAAAATCGACAACACGCCTTAAACGAAGAACAGTATTTGTAAAGGGAGGCTTGAAAGGATCTCCGGAGTTTGACTGTTCCTGAGTACGCTCAATGATTCCCCAAAACTCAAGTATCTCGGGTGAGACAGGAAACTGCTCTTCCAGGAATGTGACTAGCAGATGGGCCAGCAGTCGTTTCGGCAGCTCAGCAGCGAACCGCGTAACGTCAATCTGAGGGAACGTCGCGGAAAGACTATTTAACTCCACCGCAACCTGATCGATGTTATCGAGCGTTTCTTTGATCGCATCGACAAGCGCAGTCGTTCTAGCGAGAATAACGTCGAATTCTTCGTTCTGAATGGCGTTAGTGAGCGCGGTAACAAGAGCGGGCAGTTGGGCCACTTTAGACGCAGCATTCCCAACCGCCGTGACGAAATCCAACTCATCCTCGAGTTCAGGAGGAAATTGAACGCCTAACTCAGCAAACAGAGGAATGATCTCGCCGGAAACAAATCTATCCTCGAGAGGCTGTACGATTCTGGAAAGGTGAATGGCGAGGCCTTCCAGCGTTCCAGGAGTTTTTTCCATTCAGTCTTCTTTCCGAAGGTTAGTTGCAGTTTGACAAGCAACCCGATTTACTGGTCGTGTCTCATTCTTTCCAGCACGTCCGCGAGACTGTCGCATTCTTTGGCGTAGACGAACACGTCCACGGCAACTTCTTTAATGCCCTGGCGCAAACGCTCACTACCGTGTTCCTCGAAAACAACTGCCATGTTTGTGAGCAGTGTTTCCAAGGAAACGCCATTTACTTCTTTGGGCACTTTGTAATTAGGATCTTCTGCGCTCTTTGCAAACGCGGCCAGGAAAGCGGGTCCCTGCTTTCTTCGCCAAGTTACCGTAACGGATCGGTTGTGATTGACGAGATTGAGCGCTTCATCGCTATTGTCTTTGATAATGTTGATGAACGCGGCTCCCTTGGGCGTCTTGATGAACTCCTTCTGAAACTTCTGCAGTAGATCTCTTTCGGAGGGAACCGCTTCAGCGACGTCAGTTTCCTCGTTTGCGCGAACGGCAACACCCGTGCCTCCCGCGATGGGTGATGGCGGTGGCGACAGCGATGGCGGAGCGGACGGAGATGGTGGCGGCGAAGGTGATGGTGGCGAGGGTGACGGAGATGGTGATGGCGGCGGCGGCGGCGGCGTGGGCAGCTTTTTAGGAAATGAAATTTTCATCGCGCTAATAACGTTTCGTATCTCGTTCGCGGTACCGAGTCCGGTATCGTCTCCAGCCCACAGCAGCCCTGCAACTTCGTTATTGGCAGTCAATAGAATCGAGCCCGAGTCGCCTTCCTGCATGAATTTCTTACCGGGCAGCGGTTCAACATCGATCTGATCTAACAATGTCTGGCCACTTTCTGAATCTTTAACAGGAAGAAAGATATCTTTAACCTTGCCTTCAGTTAGCCCGCTTGAAATACCCACTTTTTTAACGGGATCTCCAATTTTCAATGAGGTGTCTCTGCCACCTACATTTTGTATTGGCGCCAGTCCCTGGATCGTACCGTCGAGTTCCTGGCCGTTGGGAGCCTTACCGCCTAGTGCTCGAACGATATTGTCAGTTGGAAGAGGTACATCGCTTTTGATCTTGGCAATGGCACAATCCACCTTGTCTCCAAACTTTCCATCTGTGAGGTGTGCAACTACGTCCTTGAGGCAACAGCAGCAACACCTGCCAGGCTGAGCAATTTCGTCGCCTATACTTGCACCAAAAGCGTTTAGCACATGCATGTTGCTCAATAGAACGACGCTGTTGTCCACATCCCGAACGGCCAAACAACCGAACGTGCCAAGAGCCCCGAAGCAAGCGGTTTTGCAGTTGCCGTTACGAACCTTCGTTCCGCCTTTGATTGGGCGGTAACGTTTCTCATCTGCCAGGCGTTTTCTTACGGGTACTACTGTTACATCAGTCTTCGCGCCGTTGATCTCAGTAGGGATGATATGTTCCGGCAGCAGATCGGTTTCTTTCTTCTTTTCGAGCACATACACGCGGAACGAAATCTCATCAGTTGTCTTGCCACCCACTTCCTTAAAACCGATGCCCACCGACACCACCCCGGGTATTTGCGACAGTTGACTTCTCACTTCCTCGAGATCGGGAAGATCCGGCTGTGCAGGTTTTTCGTTCGTAGTTTCCATCTTGGCTTGATTAGCTTTGACTCTCAGTTGAGCCAGATTGAATATGCGGAATTCAGTGAGAACGTCCGCGCTGTGGGGGATGGACGAAAGGATTATCCTCTTGCGAGCGCCAGAGAGATGCCGAGATTGAGTAGCTCTCTGTTTGAAAAACGGCGCTGAGCCTATACCGTTTTGTTTTGCGCGTCAACAATTTGTCGAAACGAACTGAGTTTAATTCGCGCTGACAAATTGCGTTGACAGTTCTCGCACTCACGAATATTATTCCGCGCCATCCACGAAGGTGGATCAAACGTCACGCCCAAGAAGTTAGACCGCGCGTGATTCCTGACTGGAAACCAAGGGTGAACGAGACACCTCCTTACGTTCTCCCCCTCCGACTCGCCAGCAGATCTCCTGAATCTCGCTTTAGTTTGCGTTGCGCCCAGCGCTGATTGCCAGCGTATGGCGCAGCTTTTTTCTTCACGCAAAGTGAACGTAAAGGAGAGAAATGAAAAGTATTGCGAAGAAAACCCTTATCCTCGGATTCGCCTGGGTCATCGGCTTGCTGATTACGGCCCCACCGGTGCTGGCTCAAGAGCCTGAACCCGTACCCACAGCCACAATTGCACCCGCACAGGCAACTGTTACCAACAGCTAGGCGGCGAAATTCTGCGGCGTTCAGCCGGACGCCTCCATCAAGTCCGCGCCTGACGCACAGGCCGGTCACTACTCAACGAAAGTCAACGTCCACAACAACACCGGTATCACCATCAACTTTCGCAAGAAGATCATTCAGCTTAAAGGTGGACAGGTACCGATCGAGCCTCAATTCAAAACTTTTGAGGCATTGAAGCCTGACTGGGCGATGGAAGTTGTGTGTAAAGACATTTATAGGCACCTGAACATCGCAATTCCGCCTCAGGTGGACGTGATTCCTCCTTACATCGAGGGGTTCGTCATCCTCGAGGTGTTCTTCACAACGCTTCCAACAAGTCCTCCGGTTGCTCCGCTCGACGTGGCAGCTATTTACACGTATCGGGCAGAGCCGGCAGGAACTGATGCGGTCGCTATACGTTACCGTCTTTCCCGCGAAGAGCAACCGGTACACGATTCCGCTGATTGTCGCCCACGACGGTACCGTTTCTCCGGCATCCGGCAGGGGTGGCAGGCAGTTACAGAAGGAGTAAGTGCACTACCCTAGCCAGACGGTGGTAAGGGGTGGAAGATCTATTTGAACTGAATGCGCGCGGCCGTGAGAAGCGACGGGTTCGGAATCTAAATCGCGAATCGGAGAGCCATTGCGGCCGCCGTATTCTTCTTCATCCGTGTTAACAAGAAGTTTGTAACGACCCTCGTGAGGAACACCTAAGCGATACGCTTCCCGCGGTACGGCGGAAAAGTTTGCAACACAGATCAATTCTTTTTCCGACTGCGGCGAACGGCGAATGAAAGCGACGATATTTTGAGCAGCGTTGTCGACGTCGATCCATTCAAAGCCTGCGGCTTCACCATCGGCGGTCCATAAGGCGTCATGATCCAGATACAGTCGATTCAGATCACGGATCAAGTTCTGAACACCACTGTGCAACGGCTGGTCCAACAAGTGCCAATCGAGACTTTCGGTTTCGGTCCACTCCCGCCACTGACCGAATTCACCTCCCATAAACAACAACTTCTTCCCGGGATGCGCCCACATGTACGCGTACAGCGCCCGCAACGTCGCAAACTTCTGCTCCTCCGTGCCGGGCATCTTGTTCAGCAGCGAACCCTTCATGTGCACGACTTCATCATGCGAAAACGGCAAGACAAAGTTTTCACTCCACGCATAGACCAACCCAAACGTGAGCGAGTTATGGTTCCCCGCGCGAAAGAGCGGATCGGTTTGAAAGTACTTGAGCGTGTCGTGCATCCAACCCATGTTCCACTTGAAATCAAACCCGAGTCCTCCCGCGTAAACCGGATGACTGACAGCAGGCCACGCAGTCGACTCTTCTGCGATCATCATCGTTCCCGGACACTCGCGATGCGTCGTCTCATTCAACTCTTTTAATAAAGAGATCGCGTCAAGGTTCTCGCGGCCGCCAAATGCATTCGGCTCCCACTCGCCTTCGTTCCGGCTATAGTCGAGATAAAGCATCGACGCCACTGCATCCACTCGCAGTCCATCGAGGTGAAACTCCTTGAACCAGTAAAGGGCGTTGGCGAGCAGAAAGTTGCGCACTTCGTTGCGGCCGTAGTTGAAAATGTACGTGCCCCAATCGGGATGCTCCCCTTTTCGCGGATCGAGATGTTCGTACAACGCGGAGCCGTCGAATCGTCCAAGCGCAAACGCATCTTTCGGAAAGTGCGCCGGCACCCAGTCCATGATCACACCGATGCCGCGCTGGTGCAGGTAGTCGACGAGGTAACGAAAGTCGTCGGGAGTTCCATAGCGCGCGGAAGGGGCATAGTAGTAACTAACCTGATAACCCCACGATGGATCATACGGATGTTCTTTCAACGGCAAAAACTCAACATGCGTGAAGCCCATCTGCGCGACGTAGTTGGCGAGGGGCTCCGCCATCTCGCGATAAGTGAACGGCTGATTGTCGTTGCCCCCTTCGATCTTTCGCCGCCACGATCCGAAGTGCACTTCGTAAATCGACAGTGGCTGGCGAAAATGCTCGCGTGACGCGCGTTGCTTCATCCATTTTGCGTCGCGAAATTTGTAAGTCGATTGATAAACGATCGAAGACGTGTCGGGCGGAACTTCAGTGTGTTGGGCATACGGATCGGCTTTTAGGAACGGAAGATTTCGTGGGGGGTGAATCTCAAACTTGTAAAGCTTGCCCGCGGTGAGATCGGGTATGAACAACTCCCAAACTCCGGAACTACCCAACATGCGCATCTGATGCACGCGCCCGTCCCAGTTGTTGAAGTCGCCGACCACGCTCACGCCGGAAGCGTGTGGCGCCCACACCGCGAACGACACGCCCTTCACCGTTCCGACCTTCGTCACGTGCGCACCGAGCTTGTTGTAGATCTGTTCGTGTTTGCCCTCGCCAAATAAGTGAAGATCCAGATCGCTGATGACAGGCGGAAAGCTATACGGATCGCGAATGTTATTTATTTCGCCCCCCAGGTGATGAAGCTTGAGTTTGTAGGAAGGAACTTTTTTGACGCCCGAAACCTGGATTTCAAATAACCCAGCCGGATCGATCTTCGCCATCGGCAGCGGTGCTCGACGTCCGATGACAGCTTCGACTTGCTCAGCGTCAGGCCGGAAGACACGAATTGTCAGACCGTCGTCCTTCAGATGTGGGCCAAGGATCTGATGGTTCGGCATGGAGCACATAGATGTTCGCTCCGGTTCCCTTCTCGGCAACGTTACTCCGTGCCTCGGCTAGCATATCCAAAAACGCTTTTCGGTGTGACGTGAGGCCAAGTTGGTCCGACAACTCAATCACACGTGCGGCATACTTCATCACCTGGATCGTCTCGATACCGGAAATGTCATAGAAGAACCAGCCGCAACTCGTAAACATCAACAACGCGTGTCGTTGCATTTCGAGCAACATAAACGCTCGCACCTCGTCCGCGGGCGACAATTGTTGGCGAGCATGTTGCGCGAGGAAGTCACTGGGTGAAATTCGCTTCAATAAAACGTCGATGTAGGCATTGCGCGCTTCCCACGGATCCTTGAACCGCTTGTTGCCAAGTTCCTCGAACCCTTCAGCCGCGCGGTCGCGCAAGAAGTTCAAAGCAGAACGCAGGGGTCCACGCCATTGCTGGTTCCACCCCGGCTCTCCGCCGGTTTGACAACCGCAGTCGCGAGTCCAACGGCTCACGCCGTGGTCGCAACTCCACGACGTTCCTTCTTCCTGCGGTCCACTTTTAATCGAAACTTCGTACTCAGGCTGATACCGGTCGAGGTATTCCCCGTAGTTTGTGATCCAGAAACCCTCGCGCGGCGCCTCGACAGTCAACACATGCGCCAGGCACAGATCGCCAAACTTGAAATGATGCCCGTACGTCTCGCCGTCGGTAGCGACGTTGACCATCGACCTTCCCGCAGAAGCAGACTCAATCATCCGCACGAGTCGCTCACTCGATGTCAGCGCCTTCTCAAACGCGATCGCCCGGGCAAGTCTCCCATCATAGAAAAAGATCGCGATGGATCGGCCGCTGCCGTCTCGATGCAAATAGCTGTACGCGCGACTTGTATCGATCGAACCTTCGGCCTGCGATGGAGCGAGGATCACATAACGCAACCCTTGTTCGATCAACAAATCGAGTGTCGCATTGTCAACTGCCGTTTCCGGCAGCCACAGCGACTCCGGTTCGCGCCCAAAACGATGCCGAAAATCAGCGATTCCCCAGACGACTTGCGTAAGTCGATCACGCTCGTTACACAAAGGCAAGATCGCGTGACCGTACGCTTGCGCAATCGCATTACCGTGACCCGACCGCGCGCGAGCGCTCAATCGATCGGCTTCGATGATCTTCTGATAAGTGGCAGGATGATGCTTTTCCAACCACGACAACAGCGTTGGACCAAAGTTGAAACTGATGTGAGCGTAATTATTGACGGTGTGCGAACCAACTCGCGCGGCCGCATTTGCCGCGTAGCATTCGGCGTGAATGCGTTCGTTCCAATCGTGATACGGCGCGGCGCCGACTTCGCGCTCGACTTCGCCGGTCCAGGGATTCTCGCGCGGAGGTTGATAGAAATGGCCGTGGATTATTAAAGCTCTCATGCGACTGCAAAGTTCCCGCAAAGACGCAAAGGCGCAAAGGAACAGAAAAAAGCCAACATGCTAGCAATACTTCGCGCCTTTGCGCCTTTGCGCCTTTGCGCCTTTGCGGGAACCTTCTTACCCCATCTCATCAAACGCCAACCGTGCCGCTCCAAGCAAGCCCGCATTGTCACCACACTCCGCCCGCGCGATCTTTACCTGTTTTGCCGTCGCCTGAAACGCCCGTTCTTCGACTTCCTGATACATGTCCGCCGCAAAAAGATCCCACCCGTTCACTACGCCGCCATTGATCACGATAATCTCCGGATCAATTAAACTCATCAGGTTAGCCAAGCCGATGCCCAAATACTTCCCGGCACGTCTGAACACCGACAGCGCAAGCTCATCACCATCACGACCGGCGTCGTAAACTTTCTCTGCGGTCAGATTCTCAGCGCTCAACGCAGCCTGCGGAAACTGCGACAAACTCTCACGCGCCATGCGCACGATCGCTGTCGCCGACGCAAACAGTTCGAGACAACCACTGTTGCCGCACTTGCACTTCAAACCCGAAAACGGATCGACCGTAGTATGTCCGATCTCTCCCGCCGATCCGTGCGCACCGCGCCAGAGTTTCCCACCGAGCACCATGCCGCCGCCGACGCCGGTGCCTAACGTAACGCTGACAACGTCGCGACATCCGCGTGCCGCGCCGAGCCACATTTCACCCATCGCCGCCGCGTTCGCATCGTTTTCTAGAACTACGGGCCAACCCAATCGCTCCTGCAACACTGCTTTCAATCCGAAGTTGATCAGCGAAGGAAGATTTGGCGCCGACGTCACGACTGCTTGCTCACGATCAACCGCGCCCGGCACCATCACCGACGCACCGATGATTGGACCATAATCGGCTCCCCATTCATCCGCGACCGCGGCTAGCGCATCGACCACTACTTGAGGAGAGTTGTCCTTTGGCGTGTAACGCTTCAGGTGGGTGTGGATCTTGCCGGTGTGGTCAACCAGTGCCGCTCGCAGGTGTGTTCCTCCGAGGTCAACGGCAAAGACAAGATTTGAATCAACATTCAACGAATCGATCACGATCAGCGATCTCGGGAGTTGACGGCTAATCAGCGCCTTCCGCAGCCACGTCGCCAGTCCGCGGCTCCGCAGATTCAGACAGACCTGCCCAGCCGGTGCGATTGAGGTTCCTGATTAAGAAATTGCCGACACCCACGGCGATCACTACGAAAGCCGTAAATTTGACCCAGGTGCCGAAGATGAGTTCCCCGATACCAAATAGTATCGAGTAAACCATGACGATACCGAGGATCCAGTTGAGGAAATTTGGCCAGATCTCTCCGGTGCGTTCAGGGATTCCCGCGGCCCGCGCCACCGGACGCCACCAGGTGCCCGCCGGATGGACGTGACGATAAAAGCTCACCAGTTTTTCCATAGGTTCGGGTGCGGTGGCAAAAGTGGCAGCCAGCCAGACCAGCGTTGTGGCTCCGACGGTAACGAGGATCGATTGCGCGAATCCGATCGGCGTCGCAGTGTCGAAAATCGCAAACTGACGAAGACCCAGCGAAACAACGAGCGCGCACGCCATTGCCGCAATTTCAGACCATGCGTTAACGCGCCACCAGTACCAGCGCAGTATGTAGACCAGGCCTGTTCCGGCACCGAGAGCCATTACAAGCTCCCATCCGCTCGTGATGCGGTTCATGTAATAAGTGACGACGATCGAGAGCAACACGATGATCAACGTTGCCATTCGCGAGGCGAACACATAATGTTTCTCAGTCGCGTCGGTACGCACAAAGCGGCGATAGAAATCGTTGATGATGTAACTGGCGCCCCAGTTCATCTGCGTCGCGATCGTGCTCATGTAAGCAGCGGCGAACGAAGCCAACAGCAATCCGCGAAAACCTACCGGCAGGTAATCGTTCATAACTTGCACGTAGCCAAACGCTGCATCGGGCTTGCCGGTTTCGGGATTTGGTGTCGTTCCGTTGTACAGAACGAGTGAACAGAGCGCCACGATGATCCACGGCCACGGTCGCAGGGCGTAATGCGCGATGTTGAACCAGAGCGTCGCCAGCAGACCGTGTTTTTCGTTCTTGGCGGAGAAGATTCTCTGCGCAACGTAACCACCGCCACCGGGTTCCGCGCCGGGATACCACGACGCCCACCAGTTCACACCGAGATAGACCACGAGTGTCAGCAACGGCAACATCCAAACGGCCGAACCGTCCGGCAGTAACTGGATTGCTCCA
>Ga0209486_10000554_pt1 | contig 16624 bp, 14 predicted proteins | sample NCCompost_FD_187518 | JGI IMG/M metagenome (GOLD analysis project Ga0209486, IMG submission 187518) | Agricultural soil microbial communities from Utah to study Nitrogen management - NC Compost (SPAdes) (version 2) | ecosystem: Environmental > Terrestrial > Soil > Agricultural land | place...
TCGGTGAACTCGTGCCCGACGCGCATCTGAGCGCCGGCGTCGCCCCGTTCGATCGCGAGCGGCTGCGTCAGCGCGGCCGCTGACTCACGCGGTCAGGCACCATTCGGACGTGTGCAGGAAGCACGTCGCGGTCTGGTCGTGCGGCCGTCGGGTGAGCCGCGTGAACGACGACGAGGGCGACCGCAGCATCGCCGCGGTCAACTGCGCTTCGAGCGCTCGTCGCGCAGGCCGAGGGCCGAGTAGATGGCCACGTAGCTGAGACCGCGCGCCGCGAACTTGCCGTCGCCGGTGCCGGTCAGCAGCACCAGCTGCCCCTTGCCGATGTTGGCGGTCGTCATCGGCATCGGCGCGGTGAGCGGCAGCACCATGCGTCCGTCCGGCGTGAGCGCGTCGAGCCACGCAGGCAGCGGATGGGTCATGCCGGCGCTGACCAGGATGGCGTCACTCTGCCCACTCTGCCCACTCCGCCTAGAATGCCCTGTGCCCTGGGAGCCGGCCTGGTCTCGCCTGATCGCGACGTCGGGCGACGCCTCGATCTGGCTCGCGGACCTCGACGCCGCCGACGCCGGCGAGAGCGCCCTGGCGATCCTGTCCGAAGACGAGCGCGTGCGCGCGGACCGCTTCGTGTTCGACATCCATCGGCGCCGCTTCATCGCCTGCCGTGCCTGGCTGCGCACGCGGCTGGCCGAGCGCCTGGGGCGTCCTCCCGCCAGCCTGCGCTTCGAGTACGGGCCGGTGGGGAAGCCGTCGCTCTTCGGCGGCGAGCCGCTGCGATTCAACGTGTCGCATTCCGATCGCCACGCGCTCGTGGCGATGGCCGAGGGCGCCGAAATCGGCGTGGACATCGAACGCCTGCGGCCGCTCTCGGACATGGATGCGCTGGCGGCACGGGTGTTTTCGACCGCCGAGCAGGCGGCGCTCGGCCGCGTGCCGGCGGACCGCCGAATCGACGCGTTCTTCGCCGGTTGGACCCGCAAGGAGGCGTATATCAAGGCGCGGGGCGAGGGCATCGGGTTCCTGGGCGCCATCGAGGTGGCGCTGAGCCCGGGCGAGACCCCCCGGCTCATCCGGGTGGCGGGGCAGCCGGAGGAGCTGCAACGCTGGTCTTTGGAAGCATTTACCCCGGTTCCCGGCTGTGCCGCCGCGGTCTGCCTCGAGGGTCCCGGCCGCCACTGGAACGCCTTGTAGCCTGCCTGTAACCTTTTGGCCGGCCCACGGTTTTCCCCTCTGAACGAACCGTGACTGATGAGTGGCTGATGCGTGCCGTTCGTGAAGGCGACCTGACCCGGATGGGCGTGCTGTTCGAACGGCACCACCGCCCGCTCTTCGACTTCCTCTACCGCATGACCGGCGACCGCGGCGCGGCCGAGGATCTGGTGCAGGACGTGTTCGTCCGGATGCTGCGCTACCGCTCGACCTATCGCGACGAGGGGCGGTTCGAGACCTGGATGTTCCGGATCGCGCGCAACGTCCGCGCCGACCACTTCCGCAAGCACTCCGGCGCCACCTATGTGCCCGAGGACGACATGGACTGGGCCAGCGACGCACCGGGACCGGCGCACCTGCTGGAGCGGGCGCGCGACATGGCGCGCCTGAAGCGTGCGCTGGAGACGTTGCGCGACGACCGCCGCGAGCTGATCGTCATGGTCCGGTATCAGGGCATGACCCACGAACAGGTCGGCGCCGTTCTCGGCGTCGACGGCGGCACGGTGAAGGTGCGGTTCCACCGTGCCCTCAAGGAGCTCCGCGACGCGTTCGCCCGCGTCCCGGAGGGAGAGTGACCATGCAGTGCACCGACCTCGGCCCGCAGATGCTCGAATACCTGGCTGGCACGCTGCCCGACGACCGGCTGGCGGAGATCCGCGCGCACCTCGCCGAGTGCGCGGCCTGCCGCGACGAGGTGGACGCCAGCGCCGAGATCTGGCACGAGCTGGGCGCCACGCCGGCGCCGCGCCCTGAGTCGCAGCGCATGCGGGCGCGTTTCGACGCCGCCCTGCAGGGATACCTCGACGGTCAGGCCGAGTCGCGCGTGCTGACCGCCGTGCGCCGGCCCGCCTGGCAGTGGCAGCCGTGGGTGCAGTTCGCGGGCGCCGCGGCGCTGCTCGTGGTGGGGATCGGGCTGGGCCGGTACGCGCCGGGCTCGACGCCGCAGCCGAACCCCGACATCGCGCTCCTGCGCGAGGAGCTGCGCGAGACGCGGCAGATGGTGACGCTGTCGCTCCTCCAGCAGCAGTCGGCGAGCGAACGGCTGAAGGGCGTGACCACGAGCGGCCAGCTCGATCAGCCGGGCACCGAGGTCGTGACGGCGCTGCTCGACACACTCCGCCGCGACCCGAACGTCAACGTGCGGTTGGCCACGGTCGATGCGCTCCGCCGCTTCGGCAGCCGCGAGGTCGTCCGCAAGAGCGTGGTGGACGCGCTGCCGGAGCAGGAGTCGCCGCTCGTGCAGATCGCGATGGTGGACTTCATTCTCGAAACGGCGGGGCCCGAGGCGAAGGCCGTGCTCCAGCGGCTGGCGGAGGACATCATGCTGAATCAGGCAGTGCGGGCCCGCGCGGCGCGCGGACTGCAGCAGGTGGGGCTGTGAAGGCGGCCGCGTGGCTCGTGGTGGCGGCGCTGGCGGTCGGCTGCGCAGCGTCTTCCTGTAAGGCTTCGGCCCGAGGGCTCGTGCGCGACGAGCGGCGCGACAGCCGCCGGCTGCAGTTCTCGGGGGCGGGCGTTCGCACCGTCGACGTGCGCACCCTCAACGGGTCGATCCGCGTCACCGGCGACAACGGGTCCGACGTGCGCTTCGAGGCGGTGACGCGCGTGGAGGCGGATGACGACGCGGCGCTGCGAACCGGCCTCCAGGACGTGAAGCTCGAGGCCGAGGAGCGGGGCGACACCGTGGCCGTCACCGTTCGCGAGGACGGGTTGTACACGTGCGGCGAGTCGCAGCAGGGGCGCCGTGGATCGGCCTGGTGGGATCGGCGCCGGTACAGCGCGTCCACCGAGCTGACGCTGCAAGTGCCGCGCGACGTCCGCGTGCGTCTGTGCACGGTGAACGGCGGCACGCTGACGGTGGCCGGCGTCACCGGCGACTTCGACGTCAGCAACGTGAACGGGAAAGTCGTGCTGACCGGCCTCGGCGGCTCGGGCAGCGCGACGACCGTCAACGGCGACATCGACGCGTCGTTCACGGCGGCGCCGCGCGCCGAATCGCGGTTCAAGACGGTGAACGGCACCATCGCGGCGACGTTCCCGGGCAACCTGTCCGCCGACCTGAGCCTGAAGACGTTCAACGGCGGCCTGTTCACCGATTTCGACACGACGCCGCTGCCGGTCACGGCCGAGCGCGTCGAACGGTCCGGCCGGCCTAAGTACGTCTACCGGCGCGGCGGTATCACCAAAGTGCGCGTCGGCGCGGGCGGTCCCGAGCTGACGTTCGACACGCTCAATGGCGACGTGCGCATTCAGCGCGCGGCGCGGTGAGCACGAAACGTGGGCAGGTCGAAGACCTGCCCCTACAAAGAGAGAGCGCGATGAAGGGTTCAATCGGTAGGGTGGTGTGCGCCGCGGCAGTCGTGCTGCTCGGCGCGGGTATGGTGACGCCGGCGGCCGCGCAGCAGGACGAGCAGGTCATCCCGTTCAGCGACCCATCGCGGCCAGGCAAGGTCGAGGTCGGGCTGCTCAACTCCGGCGGCATCACGGTGCGCGGCGAGAACCGGCGCGACGTGGCGGTGGTCATACGGTCCGCCGCGTCCGGCAGGCCGGTGCGGCCGGAACCGCCGGCGCCTGCGGGACTCCGCCGGCTGACGCAGACGCCCGGTTTCGAAATCACCGAAGAGCGCAACGAGATCAAGATCGAGTCCAGCTCGTTCCGTCAGGGCATCGGCGCGCTGGAGATTCGCGTGCCGCTGCGAACGAACCTCGAGCTCAGCAGCGTCAACGGCGGCACCATCACAGTGGAGAACGTCGAAGGCGAGCTGGAGATCGGGAACGTGAACGGGTCCGTGGTGCTGACCAACGTGGCGGGCTCCGTCGTCGCCAACTCGCAGAACGGCGGTGTCACGGCGACGCTGTCGCGTGTCATGGCTGACAAGCCCATGGCGTTCTCGTCCTTCAACGGGAAGGTGGATGTGACGCTGCCGGCGAGCATCAAGGCGAATCTGAAGATGCGCAGCGACAACGGCGACATCTTCACGGACTTCGACGTGCAGCTGCAGCAAGCGCCTCCGGTCACTCGTGGCCGCACCAACCGAGGGGGCACAAAGGTCGAGGTCAACCGCGCGCTCTACGGCACCGTGAACGGCGGCGGGCCCGAGATCGAGCTTCGCACCTTCAACGGCACCATCTACCTGCGCAAGGGGCAGTGATCTAACCAAACCAGGAGGTTGCGCCGAGCGTCTACAGCCGAGAGACTGTTGCGGCTGATGCGGCTCACCCTGTTCCCGCACGCGTGCGGAGTCGTCGTCGGGTTGGGAATGGCCGCCGTTGCGTCAGGGCAGACGCCGCCCGATCGGCCGGCCCCGCGCGTCATTCGCGCCGTGCGCGCCAGCGCGCCGCCGGTCATCGACGGCAGCCTCGTTGACGAGGCCTGGGCCCAGGCGCCGGTCGCCGACGGCTTCACGCAGCGCGACCCCGACGAAGGCCGGCCCGCCACCGAACGCACCGAGATTCGCATCCTCTTCGACGACACGGCGGTCTACGTCGGCGCCCGGATGTTCGACGGCGAGCCTGGGCGCATCGAACGCCGGCTCTCGTCGCGCGACAGCGATCCGGATGCCGATCGGGTCACCGTCTTCCTCGACCCGATGCGCGACAAGCTCACCGGCGCCATCTTCCGCGTCAGCGCCGCCAACGTCCAGCAGGACGCGGTCCTCTACAACGACAGCTGGTGGGACACCACGTGGGACGCCGTCTGGCAGTCGCAGGTGTCGGCCGACGAGCAGGGATGGTCGGCCGAGATCCGGATTCCGCTGTCGCAGCTCCGCTTCGCGAACAGCGATCGCCAGACCTGGGGCATCAACGTCGAGCGTTTCGTGCGCCGCAAGAACGAGTACTCGTGGCTGGAGATGGTGCCGAAGAACGAGAACGGCAACGCGTCGCGCATGCTGGAGCTCACCGGGCTGGACGGCATGCACCCGCGCCGCAACCTCGAGCTGCTGCCGTACGTGGCCGGGAGGGCCGAGTTCATCCAGCCGTCGAGAGCGGGCAATCCATTCAACGACGGGTCACGCGGGTTCGGCGCCGCCGGCCTGGACGTGAAGTGGGGGCTCACGAGCAACCTCACGGTCAGCGCCACGGTGAACCCCGACTTCGGACAGGTCGAGGTCGATCCGGCGGTCGTGAACCTGACGGCCTTCGAGACCTTCTTCCAGGAGAAGCGCCCCTTCTTCCTCGAGGGCTCGCAGATCTTCAACAACTTCGGCCGGGGCGGTGCCAACGATTTCTGGGGCTTCAACAACTCCGAGCCGCAGATCTTCTACTCGCGGCGCATCGGCCGTGCGCCGCAACTCGCCGCGTCGGGCGATTACGTGGACGCGCCGACGGCCACCACCATCCTCGGGGCCGCCAAGCTGACCGGCAAGACGTCGGGACGCTGGAGCCTCGGGTTGCTGCAGGCACTCACCGGTGAGGAAACCGCGCGGATCAACAGCGCCGGCCTCGGCGGGCGTGTGGTGGTGGAGCCGCTCACCAGCTACACCGTGGCGCGCGTGCAGCGGGAGATCGGCAACCGGACGGGGCTGGGGTTCCTCGCCACCTCGGTGAGCCGTCAACTGAATACGCCGGCGGCCAGAGACGGTCTGAGCAGCGAGGCATTCACCGTCGGCACCGACGGGTACTGGTTCGTGGATGGCGACAAGCAGTGGGTGATCACCGGCGACATCGCCGGCAGCCGGGTGACCGGGACTCCCACGCTGATCGACCGGCTCCAGCGGGCGCCGCAACGCTACTATCAGCGTCCCGACGCACCGCACGTCGAGCTCGACCCGACCCGCGCCAGCCTGTCGGGCTTCACGGGGCGCGTCAATCTCAATCGCAACCGCGGCACGTGGCGCCTGAACGCGGCGCTCTGGACCGGCAGCCCGGGCTGGGAATCGAACGACCTCGGCTTTCACAGTACGGGGGATCGCGCCGGCGCCCATGCGGTCGTGTTTATCCAAGGCAACAAGCCGCGCCGCTTCAGCCGTTCGCGAAGCGTGTGGATAGCCAAGTCGTGGACCTGGAACTACGCCCGCGAGCTGCAGTCCGACAACGTCAACGCGCAGGCGAACACTACGTTCATGAACTACTGGTCGGTGGGTGTCAACGCCGGCACCGGCCGGCGCACGCTCAACGATCGGCTGACGCGCGGCGGACCGTCGGCCGAGAACCCCGCCGGCGGTTTCTACAACCTGTATGGCAATACCGACTCGCGGCGCTGGCTGTCGCTGTCGGGCAACTACAACAAGAGTTGGAGCGAGGCCGGGGGCTGGAGCCGCAATATCAACTTGTCGTTCAACCTCAAGCCCTCCCCGCGGCTCAGCGTGTCCACCGGTCCGCAGTGGAACCGGAACCGGCAGATCGCGCAGTACGTCATGAGCGTCACCGACGCGACCGCGACTGACACGTATGGCGGCCGCTATGTGTTCGGCCTGCTGCGGCAGACGCAGCTGACGATGACCACGCGAGTGAGCGTCATCGTCACGCCAACCGTGTCGGTCCAGGTGTACGCCCAGCCGCTGCTCGCGGTCGGCGACTACGGCGACTTCAAGGAGCTGGCGCGGCCGCGGACGTACGCCTTCCTGCACTACGGCGTCACCGGAGGCTCGATCGCCTACGACAGCGTGGCCCGGTCGTACGCGGTCGATCCGGATGGGGCGGGCGCCGCGCCGGGGTTCACCTTCAACGACCCGGACTTCAACTTCAAATCGCTGCGGTTCAACGCGGTGTTCCGCTGGGAGATGAAGCCGGGCTCGGCGCTCTACGCGGTGTGGACGCGCCAGCAGGTGGACCAGTCTCACCCGGGCGTGTTCGCCCCTGGCCGGGACTCGCGCGCGCTGTTCGGGGCGCGAGGCGACGACGTGTTCCTCGTGAAAATGGCCTACTGGCTGGGACGCTGACGGCGGGCCGCCTCGCGCGCGCTCGCGTATCATGGGCACAGGAGCGAGCGCGATGACCTCTTCAACCCTCGGTCGAGTGGCGCTGCTGGGCGCGGCGGCGGCATTCTGTGCCGCGGCGGGGCTGGGTGCCCAGAGCAGTGCGCCGGCACGCGTGACGGACGGAGCCTCTTTTGTCTCGTCGGGTGCGGTCGTCCGCCCGGTGAACTACCGCGAGTGGGTCTACCTGACGAGCGGCCTCGGGATGTCTTACGCCCCCGAAGCCCTGGCCGAGCAGGCCGCGCAGGGACGGCCGCCGGTCTTCGACAACGTCTTCGTCAACCCGCAGTCGTACCGCGCGTTCGTTCAGTCCGGCCGCTGGCCCGAAGGGACGATGTTCATCCTCGAACTGCGCCGCGGCGAACGCCACGTGTCGATCGACACCGGCGGCCAGACGCAGGGCGTGATGATCGGTATCGAGGCGGCCGTGAAGGACTCGACCCGCTTTGCCGCCACGGGCGGCTGGGCGTATTTCGGCTTCGGCCGTGTGAACGCGCTGGCCGAGTCGGCCACGCCGAACCCGCCGACGGCGTCGTGCTACGCCTGTCATGGCGAACACACGGCGGTGGAGAACACCTTCGTGCAGTTCTATCCGACACTGTTCGAGGTGGCGCAGCGGCTGGGCACGGTGAAGTCCACTTACGATCCGAAGCGCACGGTGCGCTGAAAGCGGGGCAGCAGGATCCATGCGGGGAACCACGGGGCAAGCGGTCGTGGCCTGCCTTGCCGGCCTGGCCACCGTGGCGGTGCTCGCCGTCTCGTGGCCGTCGAGCGCGCAGACCGAGGATCGCCTGCTGGCGCGTGTGCGGCAGGAGCAGGCGGCGTACCTCGCCACCCTGAAAGATCTCGTTTCGATCGAGTCCGGCAGCCGCGACCTCGAAGGGCTCGACCGCGCCGCGACGTTCATTGCCGGCCGGCTCAAGGCGCTCGGTGGCGAGGTGGAGATCGTGCCGCCCCCGGCCGACATGACGCGGCTCGAGGACACGCCGCCGCAGCCTGGCAAGACCGTGGTGGGCCGCTTCCGCGGCACCGGTACCGGCCGCATCCTGCTGCTCGCACACATGGACACCGTGTACGACCGCGGCTCGGCGGCGAAGCAGCCGTTTCGCGTCGAGGGCGATCGCGCCTACGGGCTCGGGATCGCCGACGACAAGAGCGGCGTGGCGATGGCCATCCACGCGGTGGCGGTGCTGAACGCTCTCAACCTCCACGACTACGCGCTCGTCACGGTGCTGGTCAACGGCGACGAAGAGATCAGCTCACCGGGCTCGCGCAGCCTGATCACGCGTCTCGGCGGCGAGCACGATGCGGTGTTCTCGTGCGAGGGTTCGGATGCCTCCGACAGCCTGCGCCTGGCGACCTCGGGCAACGGCGCCGCGCTGCTGCGCGTGAAAGGCCGGTCGGCGCACGCCGGCAGCGCACCGGCCGACGGCCGCAACGCGCTGTACGAGCTGTCGCACCAGATTCTCCAGATGCGCGACCTCTCGGACCCCGAGACCGGGGCGACGCTCAACTGGACCGTGGCGCGCGCGGGAGCTGCGCGCAACATCATCCCGGCCACCGCCGAGGCCACCGCCGACGCGCGCGTGCTGCGGGTGCGGGACTGGGATCTGCTGGAGTCGCGGCTGAAAGCGCGCGTCGCGCGGCGGCTGATTCCCGAGACGCAGGTGACCGTGACGCTCGAGCGCCGGCGGCCGCCGCTCGAGCCGACACCGGCCTCGCGCGCGATGGCGGCCCACGCGGCCAAGGTCTATGCGTCGATCGGCCGCCGGCTGCGCGTACTGGATCGCTCCGAAGGCGGCGGCACCGACGCCGCGTTCGCGGCGCTCAAGACCAAGGCGCCGGTGGTCGAGGGCTTCGGGCCGATTGGCGCCGGGGCACACTCCGACGAGCGCGAGTCGATCGACCTGCGGTCGGTTGAACCGCGGCTGTACTTGCTCGCTCGCATGATGCTGGACGCTGGAAGCGGGAAGCTCGCACGCGGAGGGGCAGAGTAGGCGGAGTGGGCGGAGTGGGCGATGGAGCGTGTATGCGAACGTTGTCCGTTGTCGTCGGATGCGTCGGCCTTCTCTTCCCGGTCGTTCTGAGTGCCGCGGACCCTCCGTACGTCGGCCGGTGGAGGGTCAACGAAGATAAGACCGACTACGGGCCGGCATTCAACTTCTCGCCCGCGGACTCGGGGGCACTGCGCTTCACGCAGGGCGATCAGAGCTACCTCGTGCGGTTCGACGGGAAGGAATATCCGCACCCGCTCGGCGGGTTGGTTCGCTGGATACGCATCGACGATCGATCCTGGGAAACGACCCTCACACAGAATGGGAAGGTCATCGGGAATGCGATCTACCAGCTGTCGGACGACGGGCAGACGCTGACCACACGTCCGAAGCGCGGGCCGGGCGAGACAGTTGTCCACCGACGGACGTCGGGCGAGCGGCAGGGCCTCGTTGGCGCGTGGAGTGTCAAGACAGCATCGGTCTCCATTGTGGAACTCGCGGTCGCCGGAGGCTACGACTTGGTGTTCAGCTCGGGTCCGGCACAATGCAAGGCCAACTTCGATGGTCAGGACCATCCCACCTTCGTCAACGGCAAGCCGACGGGATGGTCGACCTGCATGATCATGAAGGCGGGCGATCGCGGCTTCTCGTTCACCGTGAACATCAACGGGAAGCCATTTGCGGTCGACACGTACACCGTGTCCGAGGACGGTCAGACACTGACCCAGATTGGTGGCCTGGTCGGGCAGCCGCCGAACCATACCGTCGTGCACGAGCGGGAGCCCCAGCGATGAGAGCCCGATCGGGTTCGAAGACCGTACCGGGACTGCTCCTGCTGTTTGCGACGCTGGCGTTCGCACAGCCGGCCGCGGCGCTCGACGCCAACTACTGGCGCGGCGGATGGCGAACCCCGCTGGGGGAGGCCCCGCACATCTACGAGTTCGTGATCCGCGGCAGCAAGGTCACCGGCGTGTACTGCCGCAGCTGCTCCGACGCCACGACGGTCGGCTTCATCGACGGCACGTGGGACGAGAAGGCCGGGATCACCTTCACCGTCACGTTCGCCAACCCGGACGGCCGCATCAAGTCCGTCGACGACCAACGCGCCATGCTGACGGATGGGCGGCTGATCGTGACGGGGTCCGCGAGCGTGCGGAACGGGATCGCGATGACGCTGGTGAAGGACCCGCGCGGGGCCGACCCCGGTGGGGCGCCGGCGTATCACCTCCCGCCGGGCACGCCGCCCGCGCTGCCGGTGACACGTCCCGCCGGTGGGGGAGGTGGAGGCGGGGGAGGCGGTGGCCTCGGGCCGCCCGCGCCCTACTGGCAGCCCGGATCGTTCAAGCCGCTACGGCCGGCGGATGTCGTCGGCACGTGGATCGCCGCCTCGTTCGGTCCGCTGGGCATGAACAAGCAGATCTTCACCTTTCTCCTGGTCGGTGACCGGCTCCGGGGCGTGGTGTGCGGCCGCTGCGACAACACCTACACGATTGGCGCGATGGAAAACATCTTCATCGTCGGGGACACCCTGTACTTCGACATCGTGCACGAGGACTGGGGCGAGACCGACCCGCCGACCTTCGCGCGGAATATCGGCGCCCAGGTCGTCCAGAACGAGATGATCGCGTTCATTCTCGGAAAAGACCTCACGATCAATCCGGCCAATCCACCGGCGCGGCCGGCGGGTCGCGGTTTCACGCTCGTCGGGCCGATCGCTCCCGAGGGGACGCGAGGGAACAGCTCCGAGGGTGTCGACGTGTGGGGACCTGGGACGGGCTCCGCCATCCAGCCGCCGCCGGGCCGGACGCCGATCCGGCCGGCGAGCCCGGGTCGATAGTTCCGGAGTAGACTCGGCGCCGTCCGATCGGGAGACGGGACTCGCCGACACCTGAAGGAGTAGAGCACCGTGCGAAACGCATCAATCGTCCTTGGAACGATCATCGCCCTTGGGTTCGCTGTCGTCAGCCACGCTCAGCGTCCAGCGGGCATCACGGCCGAGATGATCGCCACGGCGCTGCCGGTGGAGGGCGCTCCTCTCGCCGTGCCGGGGCCCTACAAAGTGGAGTCCGGACCAGCCTTCGGCTCACCGGGCCATGTGGTCTATCGCCCGGTAGATCTCACGCCGTTTCCCGGCAAGGACACGCTGCCCCTGATGGTCTGGGGCAACGGCGGATGCGCGATCAACAGCACCCGCTACGGCGGGTTCCTGACGACCATTGCCTCGCACGGCTTCGTCGTCATGGCGACGGCCGCCGAACCGGGCGCCACTGGCGGCCGGGCCACGGCGGACAACCTGCGTAAGGCGGTGGACTGGGCCGAGGCGGAGAACAAACGCGCCGGGTCGCCGCTGAGCGGCAAGATCGCGCTCGATCGCGTGGCAGTCATGGGCCAGTCCTGCGGTGGGTTCCTGTCGATCGAGCTGGGGGCCGACCCGCGCGTGGATACGATCGGCGTGTTCAACTCGGGTGCGCAGGGTGACAACATCGCCCGGCTCAAGGCGCTGCACGGTCCGGTGCTGCTCATCAACGGGCACGAGCGGGACTTCCTGATGGCGTCGTCCAAGGCGACCTACGACGCCGTCGAGACGCTGCCGGCGTTTTATGGCGCTCGAAAGGGCGCCGGGCACACGGCGACGGTCGATCATCCTGGCGGTGGCGAGTTTGCGAACGTCGCGTCGAACTGGCTGCGCTGGCAGTTCAAGAGCGACAAACAGGCGGCGAAGATGTTCGTGGGCAAGGACTGCAGTCTGTGCACGAACGCGAACTGGGAAACCGCCTCGAAGCGGCTGCAGTAGCTGGTCGGGCCGCCTGAAGGCGGCCCCACGATCGGCCCCTAGAGCGCGACGCGGCCCGAGCTGTCGCCGAACGAATCGGTCGGGACCGCCAGCACGTCCAGCACCGAGAGCAGCAGGTTCGCCATCGGCGTGTCCTTCGGGTTCTGGATGTGGCGCCCGCCCTTCAGGCGTCCGGACGCACCGCCGGCCAGCAGCACCGGCAGGTCGGTGTGGTTGTGCGAGTTGCCGTCGCTCATGCCGCTGCCGTAGAGCACCAGCGAGTGGTCGAACAGCGTCCCGTCGCCGTCGGGCGTGGCCTTCAGCTTGTTCAGGAAGCGGGTGAACAGCTTCACGTGGTACTGATTGAGCTGCGTGAAGCGGTCCTTGTTCTCCTGCACGTTCGAGTGGTGCGAGAGGGTGTGGAACGGGTCGCGCACGCCGCTCTTCGGGTAGACCTGGCCGCTCAGCTCTTTGCACATCAGGAAGGTGGACACGCGGGTGATTTCCGCCTGCCACGCAAGCGCCTGCAGGTCGTACATCAGCGTGATGTGCTCCTCGACGTCCTTCGGCACGCCGGTCGGCGCCGGCGGGACGTCGAGATCGTCGGAGAGCTGCTGGCCGGCCTTCTGCACCCGCCGTTCGATCTCCCGCACGTCTTCGAGATACTGATCGAGCCGGGAACGATCACCGGCCGGCAGCTTCTTCTGCAGCGACGCCGCTTCGCCCAGCACCGAGTCGAGCAGGCTCATCGACTGCGCGCGCCGCGCCTTGCGCTGCGCCTCGGTGCTGCCGTCGCCGAAGAGCCGTTCGAACACCACCTGCGGGTTGTTCTGCATCGGCAGCGGCGACCCCGGGCCCTGCCATGAGATCGTGTCGCGATAGGAGCAGCTGAGACCGTCGCCGCAGTTGACGCTCGGCTCCTCGATCATCAGCTCCAGCGACGGCAGCGGCGTGTCCTGCGAGATGGCGCGGGCGGCCAGTTGATCCACCGTGACACCGAGCGACGCCTTCGCGCCGGGCTTGGCGAACGCGGCGCTCAAATATGCGGCGGCGGATCGATTGTGGTTGGCGGTGGCCCCGCTGCCGTAGGCGAGCGCGTGGCGCAGGCTGCTGACCACCGTGAGCTGGTCGTAGAACGGCTTGAGCGGCTGCAGGATCTCGGTCAGCTCGAAGCCGGTGCCGACGGTGGACGGCGTCCACTTGTTCATGATGGCGCCGTGCGGGAAGTAGATAGCGCCGAACCGGGTGCGGGTCTTTGCCGCCGCCGTCTGGCCGAACGCGGTCGCGGCCGGGATCATCGACTCGAGGAGCGGGAGCGCGAGGGAGGCGCCCATGCCCCGCAGGATCGTGCGGCGGGAGAGGTGGGACCGGGTCAGGAAGGCCATGCGTCCATTCTCCTCGATGTCCTATGACTTCTTCGTCCGCAGCCGGAACAGCGGGCTCTCCACGACACCCAGCACGAGCGCCGAGAACCGCTGGTCGTTGCGCGCGGCGGCGCGCACGATGTCCCGCACGGAGGACATGTCCGGCGTGTGCAGCGGCCGGCCCAGCGCGTAGATCAGCAGCTTCTCGGCGGCCACGGTCATGAACGCGTCAGACCGGTCGAGCACCGACCGGCGCAGATCGGCCGCGCCGGCGAGCGGCGTGCCGTCGGCCAGCTGACCGGTGGCGTCGATCGGAAAGGCGCCGTCCTTCACGCGCCAGGCACCCACGAGGTCGAAGTTCTCGAGCGCGAACCCCATGGGGTCCATGATCTTGTGGCACGACGAGCACACCGGGTTGGCGCGGTGCATCTCGAGCCGCTGTCGCAGCGTCGTCGGCTTGGCGGCTTTCGGATCCTCGTCGAGGTTCACCTCGACGCCGGGCGGCGGTTCCGGCGGCGGCGAGCCGAGCAGGTTCTCGAGCACCCACTTCCCGCGCATGACCGGCGAGGTCCGGTTGGCAATCGACGTCACCGTCAGGATGCTGCCGTGGCCAAGCAGGCCGCGACGCGGGCTGTCGGGCGGCAGCGTCACCCTCCGGAAATAGCTGCCGTGGACGTTGGCGAGGCCGTAGTGCCGGGCGAGGCGCTCGTCGACGAACGTGTAGTCGGCGTCCACCAGCGTCGTGAGCGGCCGATCCTCGCGCACGATGCTGTCGAAGAGCATCTCCGTCTCGCGGCGGAACGACTGGCGGAGGTTGTCGTCGAAGGTCCGCGCCTCCGACTGCACGTTGGCGAGCTCGCGCAGGTAGAGCCACTGGCCCGAGAAGTTCCGGACGAGCGCATCCGACTTCGGGTCCTTCAGCATGCGCGCGACCTGCTGCGCCAGCACCGCCTTGTTCGAGAGCCGGCCGCGCGCCGCCAGGTCGAGTAGCTGATCGTCGGGGATGCTGCTCCAGAGGAAGAACGAGAGCCGCGACGCGAGCGCCAGGTCGTTGATCGCGTAGGTCCGGCCCTTGGCCACGCCGGCTGGTTCCTCTTCGATGCGGAACACGAACTTCGGCGCCACGAGGATCCGGGCCAGCGCGTGCTGGATGCCAGTCTCGAAGTCGGCGCCCTCGCGCCCCTCGCGATAGAACGACATCAGCGTCTCGACGTCCGCGGCCGTGGGCGGCTGCCGGAACGCCCGCCGGGCCAGCGCCGACACGATGCGCCGCGCGCACGGAGCCTCCTGCGCGGCGGCGGCCGGGCGGCAGATGAACACTTTCTTCTGGCTCGGCGTGTCGCCGGTGCCCGTCGGGTTGAACGGCCCGAGGATGGTGACCGCGTTGATGCCGCCCGGCGGCGTGAACGTCGAGTCGACGCGGAAATCCGCGAACCCCTCGTCTACGCCGGCGCCGCGCTGGCGATCGACGATCGCCACCGCGATCGTGTGCGGCCCGGCAGACACGGTGTGCCGGAAGCCGCGCGGGTTGCGCACGGTCACCGGCTCGCCGTCGATGGTGAAGTCGAGCGACCCGAGGGCCGCGAACCCGCCGCCTCCGCCGCCGCCCACGCTGAACTCGTACTCGGCGTCGAGCGGGAAGTGGTGGGTGATGAGCAGGCCGCCGCGGGTGCCGAGCGGCAGCCCCTCGATGTGCTTGTCGTGCCGCTGCTGGCCGGGCGAGGAATAGGTGATCTGGACGGGGGAGGCGGAGCGATCGCCCACAGCCTGCCGGCTGATCTTCATGGCCGCCGCGACATAGCCCTGCACGAGCGAGGGCGACACCGTGAGCGCCTCGGCGATGTTGTCGAACCCTTCGTTCGAGTCGTCGGAGGGGAGCAGCGGCTTCACGTCCACGTCGAGCGCCAGGAGATCGCGGATCGCGTTGGCGTACTCGGTCCGGTTCAGGCGATGCAGCGCCGGCGCGTCGGGATGCGCACCGGGCGGGTTGGCGCGATCGAGGCGCGCCTCGAGGCCGGCGGCAAAGGCGTCGAGCGTGGCGCGGCTGGGCCGCGGCATGCCGCTCGGCGGCATCATGCCCGTCTTGATCTTGCGGACGACCGTTTCCCAGATCTCGGGGTCGGTGTCGACGTGATTGACGCCCTCGGGCTCGAGCACGAGCCCCCCGGCCTTGGCGCGCTCGTTGTGGCAGGTCGCGCAGTACTGCTTGACGAGCCCGGCGTCGACCGGCGGGATCGGCGCGGCGGCCCGCGTCTGCCGCGGGGGCGCGCCCGACTGACCCGAGACGACCGCCAGGGCCGTCACCCAGACCACCACCGCACTAAGAGGCGCTGCCAGGAGTCTCATTCGCGAATGCTCGCGGCGGTCGCCGTGCCGCCGGTCAGCTCTTTCAGCAGCGCGATCGAGCTCGGTTTCGGGCGTGCCGGATGCGTGGCCAGGAAGACGCCTTCGGCCCAGGCGAGCGGCGTGCGCCCTTCCTTGTCCTTCACGTCGAGGCGGGCGCCCTTGCCGGCCAGGAATCTGATGACGTCGTCCGAGCCGCGGTTGGCGGCGCCGTGCACGGCCGTGAGGCCCATCGAGTTGATGGCGTTGACGTCGAGGCCGAGCTCGACGCACAACTGGACCGCCTCGAGGAGCGCCTTGGGCCCTTCGTCAGCCGTCTGATCGACGACCCAGTTCACGCCCGCCGCCGCCATCAGCGCGGTCGTCCCGCTGAAGGTCGGGATCTTCGGATCGGCCCCCTTCGACAGCAGCAGCTTCATCACCGTGACGTCGCCGGCGAGCGCCGCGCGGATGAAGGGCGTCTGGCCGGTGAAGTCCACCCACTCGAGCGTGCCGGTCGTGGCCAGCATCTGCCGCCGGATCGGCGGCGACTCCTTGGTACGCGCGTTGACGTTCGCCCCCTTGTCGAGCAGCACGTTGATCAGCTCGAGCAGCGGCGCGCGGTCCACGTTGTTGACGAAGGTGTTGTTGTCGAAGTCCATGTTGCGGGCCTCGACGGCCGTCCAGAGCGGCGTGCGTCCGTACCAGTCCACGGCGTTGACGCTGGCGCCCCGATCGATGAGCAGGCGCGCCACGTCCGGATGGTTGTTCCCGATGGCGGCCAGGAGCGGCGTGATGCCGTTGGCGTCCGCCTGCTCGATGGTCGCGCCCGCGTCGAGCAGCAGCCTGGCGGACTCGAGCCGGCCGTCGCGGGCGGCGTACATGAGAGGCGTCATCGCGCCCGGAATCAGGTAGCGCGATCCGCGCTCCGGCAGCCCGCCGCGCACGATGCCGATCCCGTGGCCGAAACCGGGCACCGAGTTGGGCAGCACCCACCGCGGCGTCTCGCCCGTGCGCGTCTGCGCGTTGACCGACGCGCCCTGCTGGATG
>Ga0209486_10000555_pt1 | contig 16623 bp, 14 predicted proteins | sample NCCompost_FD_187518 | JGI IMG/M metagenome (GOLD analysis project Ga0209486, IMG submission 187518) | Agricultural soil microbial communities from Utah to study Nitrogen management - NC Compost (SPAdes) (version 2) | ecosystem: Environmental > Terrestrial > Soil > Agricultural land | place...
ACCGAAAACACACTACAAACAGCAAATGAAACTCGTGCCGATGAAGATCACCAACATCACTTCATACCGCGTCATCTACGGCGACACCGACCAAATGGGCGTGGTCTATTACGCCAACTATCTGCGCTGGTTCGAAAGAGGCCGGTCGGAATTCCTCCGTCAAATCGGTTTGCCTTACTCGATGATCGAGCAACAAGGCTTCAATTTCCCCGTCGTGGAAGTTTCCTGCCGCTATGCCCAGTCGGCGCGCTACGATGACGTCGTCCGCATCGAAACACAATTGACCGAAGTGGGGCGCGCGGCGTTGTCTTTCAATTATCGGATACGGCGTGAAAGCGATGATTGCATTTTAGCAACCGGCTTAACCCGCCATGCATCGATCGATAATTCGGGCCGGATCACGCGTATCCCGCAAACATTGCTAGACGCCATCAAGGCAGCGTCGGATTAATTGTCCCCATCGCGCGATTCTCCCCTAGCACACATATTGCCTCGGCGATCTCATTCGAAACCTCTCCGTCGTTCTCTAACAAAAACCGCCGCCGCAATGCTTCGAGAGCCGCGCCGGAGCCGATCTCTCCCAGCGCCCACGCTGCGTGCCCGCGCACCAACGGTTCTTCGTCGTCCAGCGCGCGAATCAGTTCAGGCACGGCTTCCAGGCACTTTAGATTTCCAAGAGCAACTGCAACATTGCGCAAGAACCCCCGCCTTTTCGCGCGCAGGATCGGGCTGCCCTTGAAACGCCGGCGAAACTCATCGTGATCGAGAGAGAGCAAGGGAATGAGCTGCGGCGCATGCAAGCCCGCGCGCGGCTGGTAAGCGCTTTCGAGACTCGCCTCGGCTTTTACATTGTACGGACACACTTCCTGGCAGATGTCGCAGCCGAAAATATGGTTGCCGATCAACCGCCGCAGATGGCGCGGTATCCAACCCTTGAGCTCGATGGTGAGATAGGAAATGCAGCGGCGCGCATCGAGCACATAGGGGCCGATAAACGCGTTCGTGGGACAAGCTTTGAGACACAAATCGCAGCGGCCGCAGCGGTCCCGTATCGGCCGATCATAGGCGAGCGGCACATCGACAAATAGTTCGCCCAAAAAAAACCATGAGCCCTTCTTGGGCGAGATCAAGTGGGTGTTTTTGCCAATCCATCCCAAGCCAGCCACGCCCGCAAGATCTCTTTCTAAGACCGGACCGGAGTCGACGAAAGCACGCCCTTGCACGGGCGCCGGATGGAGCTCTTGCACGCGAACCAGTAAAGTTTCGAGTTTGCCTTTCATGACGTCGTGATAGTCGTCGCCCCAGGCGTAGCGTGAAATCCAACCTCTTGCCTCAACCTGCTCGTGACGCGGAAACTCGGTGTAATAATTCATCCCCACGGAGATAACTGAAACGGCCCAAGGCACAAGCTTTTCCGGATCGCGCCGGAGCCCCTCGGTGCGTTTCATATAATCCAACTCGCCGGCCAAGCCTTGACGCAGCCAGCGTGCGAACGATTCCTCATGGGGCGGCAGTTTCACCGCCGAAAAACCGGCCAGCGCAAACCCCAATCGCTGCGCTTCTTCCTTGATGCGCACCGATAATTTTGTGACGTTGATCGCACGGCTCATAACGAGTAACTGGGAGCTAACGCTCCAGGCGATGATTGAGGGTCGGCGGCAAGACGCCGAGATCCGCGGCCGGCGTGGAAACTAGTGATAGGAGAGTTTATCGTCGGGGTCCGAGCCCTCGCCGTCCAGTAAAGGCTTTCGTCCGGCAAAACCATCTTTGATGCGGTGCCAGAAGCCCACGTTCGGCTCACCGAGCTGCCAGCAAAGAAAGACCACCTCGGCACCGAGCATGCACGGAAAGTCGATCAGCCCTTGCTCCACGCCCTTGCAAACGCAGCCGTAAGCGTTGATCTCATCGACCCAGCCTTGCACCTGTCCGATGAGTTTGGCGACCTCGGCGTCTTCGCGCAGCCGCGCCATCAAATCGGGCGCTTCGGCATCGAGCTGTTCTTTTCGAATCACGGTCTCGCTCGCGCTCTTGAGACGCCGAATGTTTTCCAGAATCTGCTCTATCAGCGGCCGCAGCGTAGGTAGCAAGGCATTCGCTTCATTGACGGTAAAAAGCCGGGAATAGTTGATTGTAGTATCCATCAGTGAAACTTTTTCATGCCGCGGCTGTTTTCGCCCAACGGCTGAGTTATAGATTCATTCCGCTCCGAATCTGCCGGAGCAAACCGATGTTGTCGGAATGGCCGGTCATGGATGCCGAAATCGCGCCGCGAATCGGCCGTCCGAGAAGATAGAAATCGCCGAGAATGTCGAGAATTTTATGGCGCGCAAATTCATTGGGATAGCGCAAATCGGTGTTGATGATCTTTTCGTCGCCGATGATGATGCAGTTGTTAAGCTTGCCGCCGCCGGCCAAACCCATCGTTTGGAGCTTCTCGATATCGCGCAGAAAGCCAAATGTCCGCGCCGGTGCGATTTCCGCTTTGAAAAATTCCGGCCCGCCGTACGTGTAGTTGTGCTCTTGCTCGCCCACCGGCTCCGGATAACGCAGCAAATAACGAACCGAAAAGGAGGCAGCCGGGACGATACTAATCGACTCGCCGTTTTTGGCCTGCACCTCGTACGGTTTATCGATGACGATCTCGGTGCAGTCTTCCGCTTGCTCTTCGATGCCGGCTTCTTCTATCGCCTGGCAGAATTCCACTGCCGAGCCGTCCATAATCGGCACCTCGCCCTGCACCTTGACGAGCAGATTCGTTATTCCGTAACTGTGCATGACGGCGAGAAAGTGCTCGACCGTACCTATGGCAAATCCTTTGGAGCGCAACGAAGTGGCATAGCCGGTGGAGCCGACGTAGTCGAGATGCGCCGGCAAGGTGACATCCCCGGATATTCCCGCGAACAGAATTCCCCGGTTTGCCGGCAGCGGATGAAGAATCAATCCGGTCTTGACTCCCGAATGGAGCCCCTGGCCTGAAAGCACAACGCTTTTTTTCAAAGTCCTCTGTTTGATCGTCTGCAAGGCGGCCGCGTTTTTCGGCGTCATTGCCTTTGCCGCGCGCGGCTTGCGCCCGCTCATAGCCGCTTTTTTTTCGTTCCCTGTCCCCGGCATTTCCCCCAGCGCGCGTTGCACCGTCAACAACAGCCCATCGAGCGTCACCGGTTTTTCGATAAAGTCAAAGGCGCCGAACTTGGTAGCGGTCACGGCGGTGTGAATATTGCCGTGCCCGGAAACCATCACGACGTTGATTTCGGGCTCCTGGCTCTTGATTTCTTTGAGCAACCCGATGCCATCGACTTGCGGCATCCAGATATCGAGCAGCACCAACTCGGGCTTCTCTTCTTTGATCATCTTCAAGACCCGCGTCCCGTCGGCGGTGTCCACGACGCGGTAACCTTCATCGGTCAACACCTCGCGCACCGAGTCACGCACGCCGTCTTCATCATCGACGATCAGAATCGTTTTCTGTGGGATCAATTCTTCCACTCAGCCTCCTGCGAGATTTAGCTACGAGTACATGGCCCGTTTGGCGCCATCTTCCGCCGCCGCGTCCGGCCGCACGGGAAATTCGATCATGAAGCGGGTGCCTTTCGGATCATTGGGCCAGGCGCGAATGTAGCCGCGATGATCTTCAATGATCTGGCTGACGATGGTCAGCCCCAGGCCGGTGCCGTTCTCTTTGGTTGAAAAGTAAGGCTCGAAGATTTTCGTTCTGATCTCCGGCGCCAGGCCGCTGCCGTTATCGGCGACTTCCAAGGTAACGACCCCGCGCGCCAACTCGTGCGCCGTTGCCAGCTTGATCTCACCTTCGCCTCCCACCGCCGCCACGGCATTATCCAAAAGATTGATCAGCACGCGCTTGATCTGCTCCCGATCGAGATCCAGCAGCGGGAGCGCCCCGACACGAAAGTGGAAATGGACCCCATGATGGGCTTCCTTAAATAGGACCAGGGCGTCATTGATAATCTGGTTCAGATCGGCCGATGCCAGCTGGGCCGAGGGCAAACGCGCGAATTGGGAAAATTCGTTGACGAGCTTCTTAAGCTCGTCAACCTGTTGAATGATCGTGGTCGTGCACTTGTCCAAGATGCCACCGTCGCCTTCCAGCATCTTAGCATAGCGTTTGCGCAAACGCTCGGCCGAGAGCTGAATCGGCGTGAGCGGATTTTTGATTTCGTGGGCGATGCGCCGGGCAACTTCACGCCATGCTTCCATGCGCTGCACTTTTTGGATTTGCGTGATGTCCTCAAGGAACAGCATAACGCCCAAAATCGAACCGTCATCGTCGCGCAGAGTGGCCGCATTGACAACGACCGATAGCAGGCGGTCTTGCAGCGCCAGCTTGACCTCGCGCTCGACGCTTTCACGTTCCATCACGCTGTTGACGATGCCGCGGATCTCGCGCAGAGATTCGGCGGAAAAAACCTCTTGGTAGTTTTTCCCCATCGCGACCTCGGCGTCGACGGCGAGAATTTTCTCCGCGGCCTTGTTCCAATTGGTGATCTTTCCCGCGGGATCCACCGACACGACCCCGGCCGCAATATTGGCGAGCAACGTTTCCACTACGGTGCCGCGCCGCTCGAGCTCGAGCTTGATCTGCTTCAAATCGCCGGTCATTTGATTGAAGGAATTCATCAAAACGCCGATCTCGTCATCGCGGCCCGACTCGATTTTGTAATCCCAGTTACCCTGCGCGACCTCGTGCGTGCCTTCCGCGAGTTTTTGGATGGGCACGGTGATGCCTCTCGAAAGATAAATACCGCACCAGGTCGCGGCAAAGATCACCACCAGGGTCATCAGCAACATGGTGAGCAGATAGCTGTTCTTGACCGGCGTCTTCAAAAACGTCATGTACTTGTACTGCTCGTAGGACTGGGAGATTTGCACGGCGCGCTTGGAAATGCTCTTGGGCACATAGTAATCTGCGACGACGACGCCGCGGATGCGTTTATCGCTTCCGTAGAGCGGCACGCCGCCGCGAATCACATCGGCATCACCAAAGACTTCCGTTCGCGTCACTTCGAGACCGCGCAAAGCACGCTTTAGAAATTCACCTTCGGGCTTGATCACACCGCTGGTTGGCACCTGTTCGTTGACAGAGACCACGATAGGCTCGCCGTTCGGAGAAAAAATTTCCACCGTGCCGAGATTGTATTCGCGTTGCTTGTTTTGAACAAAAGCTTTCAGATCCGCAAGCCGATGGCGCTCGGCCAAGCCCTCGGCGGTGATGCGTTGGCTGAGTTGGCGAGCGTAAAATATCGCGTTGTTGGCCGAGTTCTGGTAATAAGTCTGGCCGATCTCGAGAGCGCCTTGCAGCGCGCTATCGACTTTGGAGTCGAACCACCTATCAAAAGACCGCGTCAGCAGTCCACCGGCGATAATGAACAGCAGCACGCTCGGGACCAACGAGAGCGAGACGAAGGCCAACACCAATCGCACCTGAAGCCGCGAACCGAGAATGCGCCGTTTGCGCTCAACGACCAGCTTGACCAAATTGCGGATGACCAAAAACACCAGCAGTCCGAGGAGGATGATGTTGACGTTGATCAGCACAAAAAAGAGGATGTTGCTGCCGGTGGAAGACTCCGGCGAGACGTCCGGCAATTGCATTTCGAAATAGATCAATGCCGCGACCATAAGGGCCGTGACCAGAATCACGATCGCCTCGCGCTTGCGGCGCTTGGTTTCCTCGCGCTTCAGGTTTTCCTCGATCAATTTAGCGGGATGGCCGGCTTCCATTTTGGTCTGTTGGGCTAAGGGATTATAAAATCAAGGGAATTTTACCTTCTAAAAAAATAAAGGACAAGCGATATGACGGCGCTGATAACGATGCAGGTGGTGATCGGAAAATAGAATGTAAAGCGCCCGCGCTGGATCGCGATGTCGCCGGGTAGATTTCCCAACCACGGCAATTTGCCGACGAGCGATAAAATCACGCCGACGAATAGGAGAATCAGTCCAAAGAAGATAAGCGTCTTGCCGAATTCCGACATAGCACGCGGCCCAATATCCGAATTGCTCGCCCGCCGCCAAGCGACACACGGTCAAAACAGCGAGGGTTGCTTCTTTGCGGCGCTGCCCGCCGCGCCGCTTTGTTCTCGACCGAAATGAGCGAAGGCCGACACGGTGGCGACCCGGCCGCGGGGCGTTCGCTGAATAAAACCGGCTTGGATCAGAAACGGCTCATAAACATCTTCGATGGTGTCTTTCTCTTCGCCGATGGCGGCGGCCAAAGTTTCCACGCCGACCGGTCCGCCGGAAAATTTATCGATCAAGGTCAGCAGCAGCATCGTGTCCATCTTATCCAAACCAAGATGATCAACTTCGAGCATTTGCAGCGCTTCACCCGTCATGGTTTTTGTGATCGTGCCGTCCCCTTTGACCTGAGCGTAGTCGCGCACCCGGCGCAACAAACGATTGGCGATGCGCGGCGTGCCGCGCGAGCGCGCCGCGATCTCCGCGATGCCATCGCTTTGCTCGGGCACACCGAGGATCGCCGCCGAGCGCTTGAGAATGCGGGAAAGGGCCGCCGTATCATAAAAATCCAGACGATGAATATGGCCAAAGCGGTCACGCAACGGCGATGTCAACATACCCGAACGAGTGGTGGCGCCGATCAACGTGAATCGTTTCAGATCCAACTTGATCGATCGGGCTGAAGGTCCCTGACCGATCATAATATCGATCTGGTAGTCTTCCATCGCCGGATAGAGCACCTCTTCGACGATGTGATTCAACCGATGGATCTCGTCGATAAAAAGGATGTCCCCCTCCTCGAGATTGGTCAGCAGCGCCGCGAGGTCGCCGGGACGTTCAACTACGGGTCCCGAGGTCGCCCTGATGTTCACGCCCATCTCGCGCGCGATGATGTAGGCGAGCGAGGTTTTTCCCAGGCCCGGCGGCCCGTGAAACAAAAGATGGTCCAACACGTCGCCGCGCCCACGCGCCGCCGCGATGGCCACCCGGAGATTCGCCTTGACCGGCTCCTGGCCGACGTATTCGTCGAAACCACGCGGTCGAAGATTGATCTCGTAATTCTGATCTTCGTCGATTTTATCGCCGGTTAACATGCTGGGCTGTAATCATCGTGGGGCAGCGAGGCGAATATCACGGGCTCATGCGCCGGAGCGTTTCCTTAAGGAGATTTTCCAAGGAACGCTCGCCGCGCTTGAGCACCTCGCGAACCATCTTTTCCGCATCGGGTCTTTTATAACCCAGATTGACGAGCGCTGAAACCGCATCGAGCAACAGTTGTGAACCGCCGTCCGTCTTTGAGCTCTCCGGTCCCGCCGGCGTGAAGGTGGCGAATTTGTCCTTCAGCTCGACGATCATGCGTTCCGCGAGCTTTTTACCGACGCCCGGAATCGCCACCAAGCGCACCTGGTCGGCGTCTTTCAAAGCGCGCGACAATTCGTCCGCCGCAATGCCGGATAGAATATTGACCGCCAACTTGGGCCCAATCCCCGAAACACTGAGGAGCAGCAAGAAGAGCTGTTTTTCGGCCGGATCTTGAAAGCCGAAAAGCTGCAGCGCGTCTTCGCGGACGTGCGTGTAGATCTGCAGGCTCACCGACGCGCCGATCTCCGGCAATCGATAAAACACATTAAGTGGAATAAAAATTTGGTAGCCGACGCCGCCCACGTCGACAATCGCTTCGCCTGGTATTTTCTGTGCTAGGGTTCCGCTGATATGCGCGATCACGGTGAAATAAAAGAGGTTAAGGCAGGCTTCGGAGCTTTCGCTCAGCGCTTCACGGCAAGCTCGAGGCAATCCCGCCAGCTGGTCTTCTTTACGCGTCCGTTCAACGACTGAATCACCACGGGCTGAAAAGCTCTCCGATGAATATGGCAGATGGCGGCGGCCAGGGCGTCGGCGGCATCCGCGCGCATGGCACCACGGACGCACAGCAACGCGCACACCATCTTTTGGACTTGATCCTTGGTTGCCCGCCCATATCCCACCACGGCGACTTTGATTTCCGCGGCCGAGTATTCGGCGACGCCGATCTGATGCTCCGCTGCTGCGAGAAGCGCAACGCCGCGCGCCTGCCCGAGCTTCAAAGCGCTTTGCACATTGCGCGAGAAAAACACTTTTTCAAGACTCACTACGGTCGGATGATGGCGCTCGATAATCTCATGGAGACCGCGGTAGATCTGGCTCAACCGCTCCGCCAAGCCAAGAGAGGCGTCCGTTCCGATGATTCCGTGCGAGCGGTAGTGAAGCCGATTGGACTCTACTTCGACCAGGCCCCAACCCGTCACCAACGAGCCGGGGTCGATACCGAGGATGATTTCGCGGTTGATCCGCCCGGCGCTGCTCTTTGGCGTCTGCGCCACCGGCTCAGCTCGCCTTCTCCATCAACTCAGCGGGGATATTGAAATTGGCCGACACGCTCTGTACGTCGTCGTGGTCTTCGAGTTCTTCGGTAAGCTTGAGAATCTGCTCGACGTGCTTGGCGCCGACATCGACTGTGTTCTTCGGCACAAGCGTCACCTGGGCGCTCGCCACCAAGATTTTCTCCTGATCCAAGCGCTCTTTGACCGCGGCGAAATCCTCCGGCAAGGTCACGACTTCAAATATCTCGTCTTCGTCGCGCACATCCTCTGCTCCGGCGTCAAGCACCAGACTCATCAAACGATCCTCGTCCACTTGCGACTTCTCGATATGGATCAAGCCCTTTTTATCGAACATCCAGGCGACGCACCCTGTTTCACCCATGTTGCCGCCGTGTTTGGTGAACAGACGGCGAATCTCCGACACCGTGCGGTTCTTATTATCGGTCAAGACCTGGGCGATGATTGCGGCGCCGCCCGGACCGTAGCCTTCGTACTGGATCTCTTCGTAGGTTACGCCTTCAAGCTCGCCGGTGCCCTTCTTGATCGCCCGGTCGATGTTATCGTTGGGCATGCTGTTGCTGCGCGCCGTCAGTACCGCCGTGCGCAGTCGCGGGTTCGCATTGATGTCACCACCGCCCATGCGCGCCGCAACCGTAATTTCCTTGATAAGCTTGGTGAAGATCTTGCCCTTCTTTGCATCCTTGGCAGCCTTCTTATGCTTAATGGTGCTCCACTTGGAATGACCGGACATAACTTTAGACCTTCCCTTTAAATTCGCTGGTAACGTAACACAATCACCACCCCGGGTAAACCAGAAGGATCGTCGGCAAAGCCCCGCGGCGATGCACTGGAAACGCGCGGCGGATAGGGCTTTGGCTCTCACGATTCAATGGCCTCCCCTCGAGAGAAACTCCGCAATTACTTTTTTCTGAATAATTTTTTCGCTATACTCGCCGTAATGGGGCTGAAAACTCCGCTGAACTACCGCCGCGCTGTCTCATGCCTAATGGCGCACCTATTGGAGACGTCTTTCATTGTTGCCGTGGTACTGCTGGCCGGCTGTTCGGTGCCGGCAAGCAAAGTGCGAATGCCCGAGCGCGCGGCCGAACGGCTTAGCCAGACCGGCATTGCATCCTGGTACGGCCCGGGCTTCCATGGCAAAGCCACCGCTAGCGGCGAGACCTACAACCAAAGCGATTTCACCGCGGCGCATCAGACCTTGCCACTCGGCGCTCGCGTCAGGGTAACCAATCTGGAAAACGGCAGCGCCACCGAGGTATCGATCAATGATCGTGGACCCTTTGCCAAGGGTCGGATCATCGACCTTTCCTACTCGGCGGCGCAGCAGATCAATATGGTCGGGCCGGGCACGGCATTGGTTCGCGTCGACGTGCTCGAAAGCCCGATCAAGCTTCAGAGAATTCGCGAGGCGCTCGATTACACGCTACAACTGGGCTCGTTCACCCAACTGGAGAACGCCCGGCAACTACGCGATCGAGCGGCGGCATCCTTCGCGGATGTGATCATCGCGCCGTTACAAGCCAAAGACCTAACCTACTATCGGGTGCATTTGGGAACCTTTTCAAGCCGGATCGACGCCGAGGAGCGGGCGCGGCAAGTGACCCAAGCCGGCTATTCGGTCATCATCATGGAGAAGTAGGTGGATGAGCCCGGCCCGCTAAAAGTTTGCCTAAGAGACGCTTCGCTGCTTGCCTTTGCCGGTTATCTACTCTTTGTCGCCGCGCTGTTTCCTGCCTGCACTTCTTCGGAACCGAAGTTCATTTTACCGGCCACGCCGGCAATTTTCTCGGAAACCGTCAAGAGCGTGGCTCAAACACGAGGGCTGCAGCCAAAGCAGGAAATCAAGCTTGCGGCCGGCGCAAGCGCGGCTAGACCGCGCCCTGTTGCTCCCATCGAAGTCTACAATGGCGCGCCGCTCTTGGAAGTCGAGCGCGCGTACAAGATCATCGGCCTGCTCCCCAACGCAACCGATTTCTCCAAAGCGTTGGCCGAATATCGTCTGCTCGAGCGCTTCATCGATTACGATCGCACGACGTCAAGCGTAAGTTGGACGGCTAGCGCTGCGCAGGTCGGCGCGCCGCTGGCGATAGTCAGTGCACAAAAAGATCGAGAATTCGCACCGGTATTCGCGATCGTTCAGGCGCTCCAGGAACAGCATTTCAGATGGCGCGAAACCATCGATAAAGTTCCGCTCGAAGACCGCCGTTTGGCGTTTCGCGCTCTTGCAACCGGTGACGCCGCGTTGACACTTTTGGCCGCTGATGTGAAAGCGGAAGACGCAAAGCTCTTGCCGGCGCAACTCAACATTGCGGCTCAGGTAGCCGGCGAAATCGACAAACTCGCTGCGAGTTTACCTGACTTCCTGCGTAGGCAGCTAACTTTTCCCTATCGCCATGGCAACCAATTTGTCTATTGGGCCTTCAGACTGAAAGGTTGGCAAGGCGTCAACGGGCTTTATACCAGCCCGCCGCTTTCCACGGCGGAAATCCTTCATCCGGAGAAATATTTTGTCGAGCGCGAGGCGCCGCTGCGTTTCTTTCCCGTTCAATTGCTGCGACGATTCAAAGAAAGTCCGGTCGTCGAGCAGAGCCTGGGCGAGGATGTAATTGTCGGCCTGCTCGCGAGGGACAGGTCGGTGTCCACTGATATTGCCGCCCGTTGGCGCGGCGATCAGCTCTTCGCTTTTGCCGAGAGCGGCAATCCCACGATTATTTGGTTCAGTTCCTGGCGCACGGAAGATCAAGCGCAAGAGTTTTTGCGCGCCTATCGCAGAGTCCTCGAAGCGCGCCACAGGATCCGATTCGATTCGCCGGACCGTCAAAGAAACGGCCCGTTGATCGCGCGCTCACGCAATCAACGCGGCTGGTTGCTCCAAAGCAAGGAATCCGTGGTGTTGCTGGCCAGCACATCGCCGGCAACCCGCCTGACCGAGCTCGCCGCCGATGCTTGGAAGGATTTGGAAATCGACAACGAAACGATAGAATTGCGCTTTGAATCGGCTCGGATATCAGCTCAACTATCGGCTAGAAGCAGATAGCGGCCGCCTTCGCTTTTCACCCGGCCTTCGCGCATGAGTTTTTCCAAATGGGCCTGCACGGAAAACTCAGCGACGCGCTGAAGCGCCGCCGACACATCCTTATAAATTAGCTGTGTGATATCGCCGATGGTCTGGCGTCCGGAGCGCAGGGCTGCCAGCACCTGCTGCTCCCGTTCCATGCGGTGTTTGATGTATTCCCTAATCTTGGCTTCGGGCTTGCCGACGAGCGGGCCATGGCCGGGAAGAATCAGGCTGATGTCGAAACCGAGCAAGCGCTCCAGTGATTTGAGATAGTCGGTCATGTTGCCGTCGGGTGGATGAATGACCGCCGTGCCGTAGCCGAGAATGTTGTCGCCGCTGAATAGCACCCGATCGCCGCCCTCGTAAAAGCAACAGTGACCCGACTCGTGCCCGGGCGTGTGGAGCACGTGCAACTCGCCGCCGCCGAATGAAATCCGGTCGTTGTCGTCATATTGAAAATCCTCGCCGCCCAGATAGCCTTTGCGCGAGCGGTGAATGCCGAGCTTGGCGCCGGAACGTTTTCTCAGCGCGACTGCCCCGGCGCAGTGATCGCTGTGGATGTGCGTGATTAAAATTTTCTCGATCTTTTTTGCGCCCATCGCTTCGACCTGTTCGATGATGCCGTCGAGGTTCGAATCCGCGCTCAAAGCCACATCGATGACCACGACGCTCTCCTTGCCGACGACGTACTGGTTGGTCCCCTGCAACGTCATGATGCCCGGATTGTCTGCGGTGAATTTACCGATATGTGCGGAAGTCGTCATGTTTTCAGGCCTTTCAGCGGCTTTGATGGTTCGAGGGAAAAGTTGCGGGCCGGCGAAGAGAGACGCCAGCGACAATTTCCAGGCGAGCGCCAGCGCCTCTCTTCTTGTCATCGCTCGATTAGGATCTCGCAAAGAAGCGGACTGTGAAGCCGTCTCCTCTTTTGCGCTCTTTGCGTTCTTTGTGGTGAATTCCTTTTCCTAATTTTGTAACAACTGCCGCAACACATACTCCAAAATTCCGCCATGCCGGTAATAATCCAGCTCCGCCGGCGTATCGATGCGGCAGATCACTTTGAACTCCGTCACTTCACCGTCGTCGGCCGTGGCTTTGACCGTCAACTCTTGACGCAACTTGAGGTTCGGACCGATGCCGAGAATATCGAACTTTTCGAAACCGGTAAGGTTATGAGTCTTGAGATTTTCGCCGGGTTTGAAAACCAAGGGCACGATACCCATTCCGATCAAGTTACTGCGATGAATGCGCTCGAACGTCTCGGCGATGGCGGCCTTGATGCCGAGCAAGCGCGGCCCTTTGGCCGCCCAGTCGCGCGACGAGCCCGTGCCATATTCTTTACCTGCGATAACAATCAGCGGCGTGGCTTCTTTTTGATATTGCATCGCCGCATCGTAGATCGACATTGGCTTTTTATCCGGCAGATGCACGGTGACGCCGCCTTCGGTGCCGGGAGCCAGCATATTTTTAAGGCGAATATTGGCGAAGGTGCCGCGCATCATCACTTCGTGATTGCCGCGCCGCGCGCCGTATTGGTTGTAATCCTTCGGCAGCACGTCGTTGTTCGTCAGGTAACGCGCCGCCGGACCGCTCTTTTCAATGGCGCCGGCCGGCGAGATGTGATCGGTGGTGACGGAATCGCCGAGCAGCGCCAGCACGCGCGCGCCGACGATCGGCTTGGGATCCACGGGCGTTTTTGTCATGCCGTCAAAGTAAGGCGCCTCACGCACGTAGGTGGATTGCATGTCCCACTTGAAGAGTTCGCCTTGCGGCACCGGCATGCTCTTCCACTGCGCATCGCCTTCGGTGGCTTGAGCGTATTCCTTCTTGAACATCTCCTGACGCACCGATTTGCGCATCGTTTCATTGACTTCCTGCGGCGACGGCCAGATATCTTTCAAATAGACCGGCTTGCCCTGCGCATCGTTACCCAGCGAATCGTTGTAAAGATCGACGTTCATGCTGCCGGCCAGCGCGTAAGCGACCACCAGCGGCGGCGAGGCTAAATAGTTTGCGCGCACGTTGGCGTGAATACGGCCTTCGAAATTGCGGTTGCCGGAGAGCACCGCTGCCGCAACGAGATCGCCTTCCTGGATGCCGTTGACCACCGGCTCCGGCAACGGCCCACTGTTGCCGATACAAGTCGTGCAGCCGTAACCGACGATGTGAAACCCGATTTTTTCCAAATACGGCAATAAACCGCTATCTTTTAGATACTCCGTAACGACTTTCGATCCCGGTGCCAGGCTGGTTTTTACCCAGGGTTTACTTTTCAAACCTTTCTCGGTGGCTTTCTTGGCCAAGAGTCCCGCGCCGATCATTACGGAAGGATTGGAAGTGTTGGTGCAGCTCGTGATAGCTGAGATCACCACGGAACCGTGGGCGAGCTGAAACTTATCGCCGTTCACCTGAACATTGACGGTCTTGTTGACGTCGCCACTCTTGATCAAGGACGGCAGCGCTTCTTTGAATGCCTTTTTGCTTTCCGTTAACGGCACGCGGTCTTGCGGCCTGCGCGGCCCGGCCAAACTCGGCACCACGGTGCTCAGATCGAGCTCCAGCGTGTCGCTGAACATCGGCTCGTACGATGCATCAGTTCGGAACATGCCCTGTTCTTTCGCATAGGTCTCGACGAGCTGGATCAAGTGCGGATCGCGGCCCGTCAGTTCCAAATAGCGCAGTGTCTCATCGTCGATCGGGAAGTAACCGATGGTGGCGCCGTACTCGGGCCCCATATTGCCGATGGTCGCGCGGTCCGCGAGACTCAAGCTGGACAAGCCGGGGCCATAGAACTCGACGAACTTTTCCACAACGCCCTTTTTGCGCAACATCTGCACAACGGTGAGCACTAGATCGGTCGCTGTGGCGCCTTCGGGCAGCTTGCCATGTAATTTAAATCCGATCACTTCGGGAGTGAGCATGATGATCGGCTGGCCGAGCAGCGCCGCTTCGGCCTCGATACCGCCGACGCCCCAGCCCACCACCCCGAGACCATTGATCATCGTCGTATGCGAATCGGTACCGACCACCGTGTCGGGATAGGCGAAATACGCGCCGTCTTTCTTGGCGCGGAAAACCACCGGCGCAAGATATTCAAGATTGACTTGATGGCAGATGCCGGTATCCGGCGGAATGAGACGGAAGTTATCGAAGCCAGTCTGTCCCCAACGCAGGAAGGCATAGCGCTCGACGTTACGCTGGAATTCGATCTCGGAATTCTTGTGAAACGCATCCGCCGAGCCGAAGTAGTCGACCTGGACGGAGTGATCGATGACCAGATCCACCGGTGCCAGCGGATTGATTTTCTTCGGATCGCCGCCCAAACGCTTCATCGCCTCGCGCATCGCCGCGAGATCGACCACAGCTGGAACACCGGTTAGATCCTGCATCAGCACCCGCGCCGGCATGAACGCGATTTCTTTTTCCGGCTTCGCTTTCGGGTCCCAATTCGCCAGCGCCTCGATATCGGCTTTGTTGACGTGATGATTGTCTTCCTGGCGCAGCAGATTCTCGAGAAGAACTTTGAGCGAAACCGGCAAGCGCGGGACGTTTTTGAAGCCCGCCTTTTCCAACCGATCGAGCCTGAAGATATCGTAGCTCTCGCTTCCGACCTTCAGCACCTGCCGCGTGCCGAAACTATCCACATACTTTTGTGCCATTAAGCGCTCCTTAGGTCTTAGGTAGGTTGTCCTATTTTGTAGCTAGGGCGGCGGGATAAAGCAACAGCTTTGGGACGCGCTGGCTTGACAATGACCCGGCACAACAACACAATCAGCGACCACTTTATCCGAATGCATCGCCAAACCAAATACGCCGGCAAAAAGAAAGGGAGCTGATAATGGTTGGGAAAATTTCTGCAATCGGGATCTACTTGTTGTTGGCCGCAACGGGATTTTTTTGGAGCAGCCCTGTTAACGCCCAATTGACCAAAATCAACATCGGCTACAGTGCCATCAGCGGCGACGCTCTGCCTGCCTGGGTGGCTAAAGATGCCGGGATTTTTGAGAAGAACGGGCTCGATGTTCAGCTGGTCTTTTTTACCGGTGGTACGACCGCGGTAATGGCGCTGGTGTCGGCGGATACACCGATCGCTCAATTGGCCGGTCCCGCCGTCGTCAATTCGGTCATCGCCGGCTCCGACGCCACTCTCATTCTCGGCGGCGTCACGTCTCTTAATTATTACCTGTTGTCCCGCGCTGAAATCAAAACGCCGGAACAACTCAAAGGCGGGACGGTGGCGATCAGCCGCTTCGGCTCGTCCTCAGATTTCATCGCGCGCTATGCGCTGTCCAAAATCGGTTTGAATCCAGGGAAAGATGTCACCCTCGTGCAGATCGGCAGCACCACCGCACGCGTGGACGCCGCGCTCACGGGACGGGTTCAAGCAACGGTTGTTCAACCGCCGGCAAGCATCATCGCGCAAAAGCGCGGCATGAATATCTTGGCCGACCTCCCCAAGCTCGGCCTCGTTTATCAACACACCGCCGCGGCGACCACAAAGAAGTATATTCGCGAGCATCCCGATATCGTCAGGCGCTATGTCAAGTCACAAGTGGAAGCCGTGCATCGCATCTACACCGACAAGAACGCCGCCATTAAGGCGCTGGCTAGATTTATCGGCCAGAGTCTCGACCGCGACGTCTTGGAGAAGACCTGGGAAAACCTGCTGAGCGAACCGGTCTTACCGAGAAAGCAATATCCGTCGGTCGAAGGATTGAAAACCATTCTAGCGAGCGAGCCCAAAGGAAAATCATTCAAACCGGAAGACTTTTTTGATGCGACTTTTGTGCGAGAGTTCGATAAGAGCGGCTTTGTCGACGGCCTTTACAAGAAACGGTGAGCGCATCCCCGTGTGGAGACTGTGCCGCATTGATACAAATAGGCAGGATGTCATGCTAAGCGAAAGCGAACATCTGCTTTTCCAAGGCTTAAGAAAAAGCAGATTCTTCGGCTCTGCCTCAGAATAACATTCTGACACAGTCTCGCCCTGGGCTCGGTTATTTTTTCCCCAACTTCAAACGCTCCGCCGCTTTCTGCACAAAGGAGGGGTCGAGAAAGGCTTTGGCATCGCGGTTCTTAATTCCTTGCGGGTTGAAGCGCTCGTGAAAGCCGGTGATCATGCTCTCGATGCCCGCTTGCCACGGCAGCGGGACGCCGCCGATCGCGTCGTACTGTTTTGAGTATTCCTCGTAGGTCCGTTCCAGCAGCAGC
>Ga0209486_10000556_pt1 | contig 16621 bp, 12 predicted proteins | sample NCCompost_FD_187518 | JGI IMG/M metagenome (GOLD analysis project Ga0209486, IMG submission 187518) | Agricultural soil microbial communities from Utah to study Nitrogen management - NC Compost (SPAdes) (version 2) | ecosystem: Environmental > Terrestrial > Soil > Agricultural land | place...
CATCCACATGAACATGAAGACGCATCCGAAGGACGGAAGGCGCGGCTCGCACGGCCACTCCATCGGCCGCATGGAGGGCGACACGCTGGTCATCGAGACGGCCAACTACTCGGCCGGCGTGCTGAACCAGTACGTCGAGCAGCCGGGCCAACCCACCCGTGGTCTGCTGCACTCCGCCGCGCTCACGAGCGTCGAGCGGCTGCGCCTCGACGCCGCACGCCAGCGGCTCATCGTCGAGGTCGATCTGCTGGATCCGGAATTTTTCAAGCAGGCGTTCCCGCGGTCCACCAGCGAATACGCGCCCTCGAACCTGAAGATCGAGCCGTTCAACTGCTCGCGCGAGGGCGTCACGGGAACGATCAAGTCAGCGCAGAAGTAGGGGCCGCCTTCAGGCGGCCCGGGCCGGCTGAAGCCGGCCCCTGCGACCCGTCGCTTTCCGGCTGGCGAAATGTCCGCTCGTTGACAGTCCTCTCGGCCGCGAATCATACTTGTGGGTCGTTCGTGCGGTGATTTCCACGACTTGATGGACCGCACGTGCCGGGCGCCGCCCGGCATATCTGTCTAAGTCGCGAACAGCCCGCGACCTCGCGGGCTTTTTTTTGGAGTGTTATGGACAAATACATCTTCTCCTCGGAATCGGTGGGCGAGGGGCATCCCGACAAGGTCGCCGACACGATTTCCGACGCGGTCCTCGACGCGTGCCTCGCCGGCGATAAATACAGCCGCGTCGCCTGCGAAACGTTCGTCAAGTCGAACGTGGTGGTGATTGGTGGCGAAATCACGACCAAGACGAAGCTCGACTTCGAGACGATCGCGCGTAAGGCCATCCGCGAAATCGGCTACGTCAACGACGACGACGTGTTTCACGCCGACAAGGTGTTCATCAACCTGCTGGTCACGCAGCAGTCGCCGGACATCTCGCAGGGCGTGGACGCGAAGAAGGCCGCGGGGAAGAAGACCGCCAAGCAGGGCGCCGGCGACCAGGGGCTCATGTTCGGCTACGCCAGCAACGAGACGCCCGAGCTGATGCCGGCGCCGATCATGTTCGCGCATCGTCTCGGCCGCGAGCTGACCAAGATCCGCAAGAGCGGCAAGGTGCCGTGGCTGCGCCCGGACGCGAAGTCGCAGGTCTCCGTCGCCTACGAAGACGGCAAGCCGGTGCGCATCGAGAACGTGGTCATCTCGACCCAGCACGCCGCTGACGTCAGCCACAAAGAGATCGAGAAGTTCTGCATCGAGAACGTCATCAAGAAGTGCCTCCCGGCGCGGATGATGACCAGCAAGACCGAGTTCCTGATCAACCCGACCGGCCGCTTCGTCGTGGGTGGTCCGCAGGGCGACACCGGTCTCACCGGCCGCAAGATCATCGTCGACAGCTACGGCGGCATGGGCCGTCACGGCGGTGGCGCGTTCTCGGGCAAGGATCCGTCGAAGGTCGACCGCAGCGCCGCGTACATGGGCCGCTGGGTGGCGAAGAACATCGTCGCCGCGAAGCTGGCGCAGCGCTGCGAGGTGCAGTTCGCCTACGCGATCGGTCACCCCGATCCGGTGAGCGTGCACATCGACACGTTCGGCACCTCCACGGTGCCCTACTCGAAGCTCATTCGCGCGGTGAACCGCGTGTTCAGCTTCCAGCCGTCGGACATCGTGGCCCAGCTGAACCTGCTGCGCCCGATCTACTCGAAGACGACCAACTACGGTCACTTCGGCAAGAGCGACAAGGACCTCACCTGGGAAGCGACCAACAAGGTCGCCGCCCTGCAGAAGGCCCTGTAAGCTTCAGTTCGCGAGACGAGCAGTCGAAGGCCCCGGGCGTTCTTTACGTCCGGGGCCTTTCGTCTTTCTCGATACCGTGCAGGACAAGCCCCTTCACGAACGGCTCCACAAGCTGCGGCGGGCGCTGCCGTCCGACGAGCCGCTGCAGCATGTCTTCCGGGCCCGGCACGCCGCGCTCCTGGCGAGCCGTCGCGCCGAGGAGGCGCGTCAGATCGACGCCGCGTGGATCGAGGCGTGCCCGGCGTATGGCGAGGCACGGCGTGCGAGCGCCGACGCGGATCTCGACATCGTCGAGAGCCATGGCCTGCAGCTGGCGCTGCCACGCGCCACCTCCACTACCGGGTTCGGCGCCAAGCTGCGCGAGGGCTGGCTGCCGTGGCGCGACATCCTGTCGCAGCGCGAGCTGGGCGTCGGCACTGTGATGATCGACATCGGCGCCAACATCGGGACGACGTCGATCGCGCGCGTCATTCTCGGCGACGTGCAGCGCGTCTACGCCATCGAGCCCGAGCCCGCCAACTTTGCCTGCCTGGTCCGGAACATCGTGGCCAACGGTCTGCAGGGGTTCGTGCTGCCGGACGCCTCCGCGATCTCCAGCCGGACGGGGCAGGGGATGCTGCGCCAGGCCAGTGGCCTCGGCGCGCACCGGCTGCTCGACGACAAGGCGGTGCGCCGCGGCCGTCCCGATTCGTTCCCGGTCGCCACCTGGACGCTCGACGACTGGGTCGCGCACCACGGCATCGACGTGCCGGCGGTCTCGCTGATCAAGGTGGACACTCAGGGATGGGAGTCGCACGTCCTCGCCGGGGCCGCGCGACTGCTGTCAGCGCATCATCCCGCCTGGGTCATCGAAGTCAGCCCGCGACATCTGCACGCGGCGGGCACGCCGCTGGCGCAGCTGATCGAACAGTGCCAGGCGCACTTCACCCATGCGATCGATCTACGCGGCGAAGGGTCGAAGGCGCGCGTGGTGCCGGTGTCGCAGTTGGGCGAGGCGCTGGGGTACCTCGACTCGCCGACGGACGCCACGTACACCAATCTGCTCCTCTATCACCAGTCCTGACGGGCGACCGCGCCCCGTCAGGAGTCCGCCAACCTTAGAACGAGTAGCGATATTCGAACCTGACGATGTCCGTGTACCAGGCGGCGTCGGTCAGCGCGTGCCCGTAGCCCACGTAGAACGAGCCTTGATCGACCACGAACCGCGCGCCGATCTTGAGGCTCACGATGTTGGTGCCGCTGGCGTCGAAGTTGGTCAAATCCTCAGGCGTCTGATTGCCGTCCATGACGTGCCAGCCGACCAGTTCCACGACCGGTCCGATGCGCGTCCGGCCGGTCTCGTAGAGGGTGAAGCTCGGGCCGATCCCGTAGTAGAAGACGCTACCGGCGAAGTGGCCGTCCGCGTTCGTGGGCACGGGCGCCGCGCCGCCGATGGGCAGCCACACGCCCAGTTGCGACTCGAGCGTCACCTTCCGTGACAGCTCGTTCCACAACAGCAGCGCCGGCTCCACGGTGGCGTGGTCGGTGCCGAGCCCCTTCGACGCGCTCCCGCTCGGAAAGTAGAACTGCACTTTCGCCGACGCGATCGTCGTGCTGGTGTCCACGAACGCCAGCTTGGCGCCCACCCGGATGTCGCCGAAACCGCCCTGGCTGTCGAAGGCCGGCCCCGTGCCGGCGACGAACGCCTGCGGCTGGAGCCACCGCAGCGGCACCTGGCCCAGGATCGACAGCTGCGGCGCCACCTGCCACTCGCCCTCGAAATAGAGCTGCTGGAACCGGAGGTCGTTGGCGGCGCCGGGACCCGGCCCAGGCGCGTCGGGGTCGAAGCCCGGGTGGGCGGCCGGCAGCCCGCGATAGCAGCCGCACTTGGCATAGAAGAACTCGGCCCGGTCGGGCAGCGTGTTGCCCCACCCCCCGTCGAAGCGGATTCGCAGGTTCGACTCGGTGAGCGCGTCGTCGATGTAGCCGACGAACGTGCCGCGCCGCCGTCTCACGGGTGGCGGGGGCGGTGCCTGCGACCGGCCCTGCGCGAGCAGCGAGGGTGCCGGTGCGGCGGCGGCAAGCGACGCCGTGTCCACACTCGTCAAGCCAGCGTCACGCGGCGGCGCCAGCTGCGCCGCGGCGGGGGCCGCAAGGCCAAGGATGATCGCGCACAAGCTCACGAACGTCGTTCGGGTCATCTGGCTCTCCTCCGGGTGCTAATCGCGAACCGGCGTCCAGCCGGTTTGCCAAATACTGTTGCGCGGCCCGCCATCAGCGGGACGCGCCCAGCTGGTTGAGCGTGGCATCGAGCAGGGTGGCTGCCTCCCCGTCGAGCGCGGCGCGCACGCGCATCACGGTGTCGCGCACCACGCGCGCATCCGCGGCCGCGGCCCCGCGGGCCGCGTGCTCGGCGATCACCGCGTACTCGCGAACCGCTTCCGTGAGCAGTTTCCGGACGGCCGCGGCCTTCGACGACGCGGCGAGCTCCGCCAGGTTCACGAGCAGATCGCCGAAGCGTTCGTGGAATTCCGGGAAACGGCGCGTGGCGTCGTCGCGCCCGAGCGCGACGAACAGGTCGAGGGCGCGCTGGTACGCGGGCACCGCGTCCGACGCCGAGCGGCTTTCCGCAATCCAGCCCTGGAGGTTGTAGCTGTCGGCGCGCTCGATGCCGACCGACGGCGCCGGCCGCGCCAGCGACTCGATGCGCTCGCGCGCCTGCAGATTGCGCCGCATCGCCTCCTCCGGCTCGCCGTTGTCGCGCAGGATGGCCGACAGGTTGTTGTAGAACTGCACCAGTTCCATCGCATACTCGCGGTTGCTCGGCTCGCGCCGTGTGAGGTCCTCGTGGATGCGCACCGCGCGCGTGTAGAGGTCGCGGACTTCCGCGATGCGCCCGTCCGTCAGCGCTACCACGTTGCCGAGATTGTTGTAGGCCCGTCCGAGGTCCTGCGCGCCGACCGGCATCGGACGCGCGGCCAGCGGCTCGAGCAGGCGGATGGCCTCGCGCAGGTCGGCCTCGGCCTCGTCGAGTGAGGCGCCGTCCTGTCCGGCCTGGGCCGCGAGCAGGATGCCGCGGTTGTAGCGCACACGGGCCAACGCCTGCTGCGCCGGCGCGTCCGCGCCCGCCGGCTGGCGGGCGGCGAGATCGAGCGCTGTGTCGTACGCCATCTTCGCCTCGGCGTAGCGTCCTCCCGAGCGGCGCAGCGCCTCGCCCAGCCAGTTGTACGCATCGGCGAGCGCCGCTCGGTACTCCGGCCGCGCCGGGTACGACTGCATGAGCGCCGTGAACGCCTTCACGGCCCCTTGATAGTCGGCCACCGCGCGGTCGGGTGCGTCGAGTGCGCCGTCGATGTGGCCGAGCCGCAGCTGCGCCACGGCGATCTCCCGCTGCAGGTCCTCGTTCTGCGGCGCCTGGCGGATGAAATCGAGGTAGAAGCGCTGCGCCTTCTCCAGCAGCTCCCGCCGGAATCCCACGATCTCCGGGACGTCCACGCCGAGCCGCGACGGGTCGCGCTCGGCGACCAGCAGCGATTCGTCCACGGCCGTGCGCGCCAGCTGCAGGTTGCGCTCGGCGCGGGCGCTTTCCGCGCGCGCGCGCTGACTCTCTCGGGTCGCCACCCAGGCTGTCACGCCGGTCAGGAAGAGCAGCAGGGCCAGGGCCGCGGCGACCCACTGCAGGCGGCGCCACTGGCGCCGCCGTTCGGCCCGCCGTTCGTGCACGAGCCGGTCGTGTTCGCGCTCGCTGTTCTCCAGAAAACGCATGGCGCGATCGAACGATTCGTCGTATCGACGCGCCCATGCTTCGGTGGGGTGGCGTTCGGCGCGCCACTTCAGGCCGAGCCCGAGCTCCGGATCGCGCCACAAGCCGGTCGTGCCGTCCTCGTACCACTCCGCGGCGCGGGTGAGCCGCAGGTACACGGTGGCGGCGGCGCGCTCCTCCTCGACCCAGCCGCGCAGCCGCGTCCAGCACCGCATGAGGCTTTCGTGCGAGAGGTCGACGATGGTGCCCGCCGTGAGCGGCACCGGTACTGGCGGCATCAGGAACGAGCGCCCGGGGCGGCGGAAAATCTCCACCGCCTGCGCCACATCGCTCTCCGGCGCCTCGGCGATCGCCGCTATCTCGGCGACGGAACATGGGCGGCGTCCTCCGCGCGGATCGTCAACGATGTCGCTGAGCGCGCGGAACATGCGCTCGACGAGCACTTGCTGGCGTCCCGGGCTCGCCTCGGCAAACGCCTCCTCGGCATGCCTCGAGAGCGCGTCGCGCAGCCCACCCACGCCTTCGTAGTCGTCGAGGTCGACCGGGCCGCGCGGCTCGGCCGCCTTGGCCCAGTGGTCCCACGTCCGCATCAGCGCGTGCTGCAGCAGCGGCAGCTGGTCCTGGTCGGAGCCCATGTCGTTCAGCAGCCGCTGCACGAGACGCGGCGCGATATTCGCGCCCGCCACCGCCACCGGACCGGTGATCGCCGCGCGCAGCTCGTCGCGCGTCATGCGCGGCACCAGGTACTGGCTGTTGTTGAGCGCCTCCGGCAGGCCGGGGAACTCCATGCAGTCGCCGATGAAGTCCGACCGCATCGTCACGACGATGTACACGGGCACGACGGACTGTTCGCTCGCCTCGAGCAGAAGCTTCACGAACCCGATGGCGTTGCCGTGCCCCTCGGAGCCGCGCGTCTTCTGGAAGCGAAAGAGCTCCTCGAACTGGTCCACGACCAGCAGCAGGTTGTCGGCGGGGGGCAGGCGCGCCTGCCGCACGGCATCGACGAGGCCGCGCGCGCCGCGCCGCAGCGCCGCTTCCGCCAGCAGCGCGCCGGGCACGTTCAACGGGCTGGCCGCCATGTTCAGCACGTCGGGCCCGGCGAGGGCGCTCGCCAGCTCGCGAAACGGATGGCCGCCGGGGCGCATGATGGCGATGCGCCAGCTCGATCCGGCCTTCACCATCTGGCCGCCGTGGAGCGCCGGTACCAGGCCGCAGCGGATCAGCGACGACTTGCCGCAGCCCGACGTCCCCACCACCGCCAGGAAGCGGTTGAAGCGCAGGCGCCGCAGCAGTTCGTCAACCCGGGTCTCGCGGCCGAAGAACAGATGGTCTTCCTCCGCCTCGAATGGGCGGAGCCCGGGAAAGGGGTTGCCTGCGGCGTCGCCGTTCACGGCGAGGGCTCGCGGCCTCTGGCGCTCAGGGCATCGACGAACGGCTGCAGTGGGGCGGCGTCGCACCCGCTCCACTGCGCGACGACGCCGCAGTAGTGCGTGCGGAAGCGCTCCTTGGCCGGCGTGCGCGGCGGCGCCTGCACCACGCACAGCTCGGGGGCGGGCTTGGTGCGGCCGTTCCCCGGGCTCTTCTGCACCTCGGTGAGCTTGCGGCGCAGCCAGGCCTCGTTGGCGTTGCCGTAGAACAGCAGCACGCCGTCGCACTGGCGAAGCGCGTCCTCGTGCGCTTCGCGGATTTCCCGCTCGTCGCCCTCGAACAGCGGGTGGACGATCTCGAACGACTGGAAGAGCAGGTCCGACCAGGGTGCGATGGCGGCCTCGTCGCGCGGGTCGTACACGAAGTAGAGGCTGGCCATGCCGGGCTTGGGGGGCGCGACGACGGAAGCCGGCGCCGGCTTCTGGCTCTCTTTCAGCCGCGAGGCGATGAGCGTGCGCAGATCCTCGAACGAGGTTTCGAGCAGGTCGGTGTCGGGCCGCATGCCGCGATCGAGGCGCAGGCGGTCGAGCAGCCGCTGCTGGCGATCGTCGGCCACCGGCAGCCCCTGCGGAATCCACAACAGGCGGGAGAAGGGGCCGCTGCCGCGGCGTTCGGCGGCCAGCTCGCTCTGGATCTCCTGCAGCGACGTCTCCGCCCCTTCGGGCACCATGCCGTAGGTGCCGCCGAACATGTGGATGGACATCCGGCACGAGGCGAGGTCTTCGCGCACCGCGGCCGCGAGCTCGGCTTCGATGAGCGGCAGCGTGCGGGCGGGCAGCACCGTGTAGCCGTGCTGCTGCAGCGCGCGGCGCAGCGAGTCGCGCTGCGGCCGCAGATCGGTGGTGGCCTCCCCGAGGTAGACGCGCACGCTCGGCTGCGGCTGCGCGAGCGCCGAGGCGCGGTCGTCGTGAATCTCCTCGAGCAGCCGGCAGAGATCGTGGGCGAGATCGTCGAGCCTGAGCAAGAACTCCTGCTCGGCCTCCGGTCCGAAGATCTCCGACAACTCGCGCACGCGGCCAGTGTCGGGCTCGATCTTGTAGAACTCGTAGCCGAGGAAGGGCTGCAGCTCCGGTGGATGCTGCTCGAGCGGCACCAGCGTCTTCAGCACTTTGAAGACGCGCGCCTGCTCGCCGAGCTTCAGCCCGCCGTGCGCCTCCGCGGCCTTGCAGAACTCGGTGAGCTCGCGCCGGCCCCACTTGGAATTGATGTAGCCCGGCGACACGATCGGCACGAGCGCTGCCACCTTGCGCAGCCGATCGATGAGGATGTCGGAGAAGACTTCGTTGCCGCGCAGCTCCGGATCCCACCAGACGTGCGCTTCGCGACCGGCGAGCTGCGCGACGCGAGTCTCGAGCGCGCGCTGCAGCATGGCAACCCAGCCCGTCTGTCCATCAGACAGCACTCGATTGTCGAGATGGGCGTAGCTGATGAATGCGTCGCCTTCGTATGCCATGAAGCTCGAACGCGACTGACATTAACACGCAGAATCGCGAGTGTTTCGCCAGCGTGCAATACGGATGACGTGGAAGCTCGGCCTTTGATGCGGCCGAGCTTGGCGCTCACGAGCTACTAGGCTGAGTTCCTGAAATCGACGCGGGGATTCTTCTCCGCCGTGTAGCGCATCGCCCAATCGGACTCGAAGACGAGCGCCTGGCGGCCCAGCCGGTCCACGGCATCGATGACGCCCATGGTCGGCAGATGCAGGGTCTGCCCCAGCGGGACGATGGGCCACCGCGCGGCGATGTGCGGCAGGCGATCGACGACGCACGGAATCCCGTATTCGGTCGACATGCGTGCCGCAATCACGTCGAGCTGCAGCGCGCCGATCACCCCGACGATCGGAACGCGCATCCCCACCGTGGGCATGAACGCCTGAAGCAGCCCTTCTTCGGCGAGCTGCGTCACGGCGTCGTCGAAGCGCTTGTGCCGCCCTTCAGACGGCCGCAGGTACGCGAACTGCTCGGGCGGGAACTGCTCGATCGGCGGGTACGCCAGCCCCTTGTCCTTGCAGAGCGTGTCACCGATGGCGATGCGGCCCGGCAGCACGATGCCGACGACGTCGCCGGGAAACGCCTCCGGCACGGTCTCCCGATCGCGGCCGAAGAATCGATACACGCGCGACAGCCGGATCTCTTCTCCCAGTCGCGTATTCCACACCTGCATGTCCTTGTCGAGCCGCCCGGCGCAGACACGGAGAAAGGCCACGCGGTCCCGGTGGCGCGGGTTCATGTTCGCCTGAATCTTGAAGACGAAGCCGGAGAAGTCGGCGTCGGTCGGCGCCACGGTGCGCGCCCCGGCGCGGCGCGGCCCGGGCGGCGGTGCCAGCTTCAGCAGCGCGTGCAGGAACGGCTCCACGCCGAAGTCGTTGATCGCCGACCCGAAGAAGACCGGCGTCTGGCGTGCGTCGAGATACGCCTGGTGATCGAATTGCGTCCCCGCGCCGGCGATGATCTCGGCGGCCTCGATGAGCGCCTGCTGCCGCTTCTCGCCGATCAGTCCGGCAACTTCCGGATCATCCGGTGCGGTGACACCCACCGGTGCCGTGCGGCGTCCGCGCCGCTCGCTGCGCTCGTAGAACAGGATGCTGCTGGTTTCCAGGTCGTAGATGCCGCGGAAGTCGGGTCCGTCGCCGAGCGGCCAGTTGATCGGCGCCGCGGCCAGCCCCAGCGTCTTTTCGATCTGATCGAGCAGGGCGAAGGGATCGAGCGCCGGCTGATCGAGCTTGTTGACGAAGGTCAGCACCGGCAGCGCATGCGCCTTGCAGACCTCGAACAGTTTCAGCGTCTGCGGCTCCACGCCCTTGGCCGCGTCGAGCACCATCACCACGCTGTCCACCGCGAGCAGCGTGCGATAGGTGTCCTCGCTGAAGTCCTGGTGGCCCGGCGTGTCGAGGATCGTGACGTGGCAGCCTTCGAGCTCGAACTCGAGCGCCGCGGTGCTGATCGAGATGCCGCGCTGCTGCTCGATCTCCATCCAATCGGAGGCGGCCTTCCGCTGATTGCGGCTGCCGCGCACGGCTCCGGCCAGCTCGATGGCGCCGGCGTAGAGCAGGAGCTTCTCCGTCAGCGTCGTCTTGCCGGCGTCGGGGTGGGAGATGATGGCAAACGTCCGGCGCCGCGCGACTTCGCTGGCGAGGGCGGCGGCTACTGCAGATGGTTCACTCAATGTCCCTGAAATTGTACGCGGTCCCGAGCCGTCACGGACCGACCGGGTGGCCCGGCAGCGTCCTGAGCCACGTCATCACGCTGTCGAACACGCGGGCCTGAGCGTCGGGATCCGACAACGCCAGGTCGTGCACACCGCCCTCGATCGACCGGATTGTCACGTGTGGCCCGAGTTTCGGCCCTTCGCGCTTGATGTCCTCGACGTCGAGCACGAGATCCTCACGCCGGTACTCTTCCTGCCAGCGCGGGTCGGTGCCGTCGTTCGAGCGTGCGGAGTGCAGGATCAGGGTTGGCTGGTCGATGCCGCCCTGCCGCGCGCGGCCGTGCGCGATGGCGATCGCGCGCACCCAGCCGAGAAAGACCGGAAATCCCTCGATCGGCTTCAGGCGGGTACGGAACTCCCATCGACCGTGGCAGTCCGGGCACGCGTCAGACTTCCGCAGCAGGGCGCGGGCATACCAGAGGGGCACAGTGGATCGCCGATCGTAGTGAGGAAACGTCAGCCCCACCGTCCGTGCGAGGACTATCCCGAATCCCTTGAGATCGCGATCGTTGAAGTCGAGAAAGGGGCTGTTCAGGAAGACGGCGTCGACACCGGCGCTGGCCTTCTTGTCCTGAAGGTAGCGCACCGCGACCAGCGCACCGGTGGAGTGGCCGTTCAGCAGGACGAACCGGTAGCGCTCGCCCCGGATTATGTCCAGCGCCGTCGTGATCTCGGGAAAGTACTCGTCGAGGCTCTTGGCGAAGTTCGGGTACTTGTACCCCACCGGGAGCGAACGCCCGTACTTTCGCAGATCGAGTGCGAAGAAGTCGCAGCCTTTGCGAGGCGTCCCCTGACCAAGCGTCGTTTGATAGAACGTCGCCAGCTCGGGGGAAAAAAAGTAGTCGACGTAGCCGTGCAGGTACAGCACCGCGCAGTCGCGCTGCCGGTGTCGCGGCCGTCTCACGAGCGTCGCGGTCACCGGACCGTCGTAATCCTGGCCTAGTGGGATCGTGTACGACCAGAACCCCAAACCCGGCAACAACGTGTCGTCGACCCACGACGAGGATTCCGGTTGCGGTTGAAGAGCGTTCCCGCCCGGAGCCGGCATCGCGGCCGCCGCCAGCAGCACGCAGGCCGTGATCAGCCGTGTCACATGTCCTGGCATTCGGTACTCCTGAAACGATCGCGTGCGGCGATCTGTACAAGTCGGTAAGATCTCTGGTGGCTCATGGCACGAAAGCGTTCCTCGACACCTTCATTGTTCGACTCGCCGATTTCCGAATCCGTCCCGCCGCCACCGCCGCCCGGCGCCACGGCCGTCGCGCTTCATGAAGCGGCGCAGAGCCGCTACCTGAATTACGCGCTGTCGGTCATCACGTCGCGCGCGCTGCCCGACGTGCGCGACGGGCTCAAGCCGGTGCAGCGCCGCATCCTCTACACGATGTGGCAGCAGAATCTCACGGCCGACGCCAAGCACCGCAAGTGCGCGAAGGTCGTGGGCGACGTGATGGGCAACTACCACCCGCACGGCGACGCGGCGCTCTACGAGACGCTGGTGCGCATGGCGCAGGCCTTTTCGCTGCGCTATCCGCTCATCGACGGCTCGGGCAACTTCGGCTCGCTCGACGGCGACAGCGCCGCGGCCATGCGTTACACCGAGTGCCGGCTCGCGCGGGTGGCCGACGAGATGCTCGAGGAGATCGAGCGGCGCACCGTCCATTTCCGCCCCAATTACGACGGCACGCGCACCGAACCGGTGGTGCTGCCGGCACGCATTCCGAACCTGCTGGTCAACGGCACCACCGGCATCGCGGTCGGCATGGCCACCAACGTGCCCCCGCACAACCTGGGCGAGGTGTGCACGGCGCTCCTGAAGCTCCAGGAGAACCCGGAGTTGAGCAGCACGCAGCTGTGCCGCTATGTCAAAGGCCCCGACTTTCCGACCGGCGGGCAGATCCTCAACACCGCCGAAGAGCTGAAGGAGATCTACAAGACCGGCTCGGGCACCATCCGGCTGCGCGCCACCTGGGACGAGGGGCCGCCGACGCGCGGCGGCCAGACGATCCACATCGAGAGCATTCCCTACGCGGTGAACAAGTCGACGCTCGTCGAGCGCATTGCCGACGTGGTGCTGTCGCGCAAGCTGCCGCCGCTCCTCGACGTGCGGGACATCTCCACCGACGACGTGCGCATCGCGCTCGAGCTGAAGAAGGACGCCGATCCGAAGATGGTCATGGCGTATCTCTTCAAGAACACGCCGCTCCAGACCAACTTCATCGTCAACCTCACGTGTCTCATCCCGACCGAGAACCCCGAGGTGGGGCGGCCGGAGCGGCTGGACCTGAAGTCGATCCTCTGGCACTTCCTCCACTTCCGCCTCGAGGTGGTAACCAACCGCCTCGAGCACGAGCTCGACGCGCTCAACAAGCGCATCCACGTGCTCGAAGGCTTCGAGAAGGTGTTCGACGCGCTCGACGAGATCATCAAGATCATCCGCAAGTCGGACGGCAAGGCCGACGCCGCCGAGAAGATCATCAAGCGTTTCTCGCTGGACGCCGAGCAGGCCGATGCCATCCTCGAGCTGAAGCTGTATCGCCTGGCGCGGCTCGAGATCCTCGTCATCCAGAACGAGCTCGCCGACAAGCGCAAGCGCGCGAAGACGATCACCGGCCTGCTCAAGGACGAGGAGGGGCGCTGGGGGCTCGTGCGCGCCGACATCGAGGACATCCAGGCGAAGTACGCGAAGCACGACAAGCGGCGCACGATCATCGAGGAGTCCGAGGACGTCGAGTTCACGGCCGACGACTTCATCGTCGAGGAGGACAACGTCGTCATCGTGTCGCGCGACGGCTGGCTGAAGCGCCAGAAGGAAGTGCGCGACCTGTCGACGACGCGGTTGCGCGAGGGCGACTCGGTGCTGGCCGTCCTGCAGGGCAGCACGCGCGCCACGGTGGTGTTCTTCACCAACCTGGGTGCCGCCTACACCTCGCGCATCATCGACGTGCCGGCGTCGACCGGCTACGGCGAGCCGGTGCAGAAGCTGTTCAAGCTGCGTGACGGCGAGCGGGTCGTTGCCGCCTTCAGTCTCGACCCGCGCGTCGCCGGCCAGATCACGCCGCTGCCGAAGAAGGGCAAGGCGCCCGACGCCGACGAGCCGCCGCCCGTGCACGCGATCGCGGCGACGTCCGACGGCTACGCCCTGCGCTTCAGCCTCGAGCCGTTCATCGAAGCCAGCACCAGGGCCGGGCGCCGCTTCGCGCGGCCGGCGGACCGCGCCGAAGTGATCGGCGTCGAGAAGATCTCGGGCGAGGAAACCCTCATCGTCGCCACCCGCGACGCGCGCGCGCTGCTGTGCCGGGCCGACGAGGTGAACTACCTCTCGGGTCCCGGCAAGGGCGTGATCCTGATCAAGCTGGTGGGGGACGAAGACCAGGTGATCGGGTTCATGGCGTCGCAGGGCGACCGCGACCTGATGCGCGTCGAGACCACCCGAGGCGCCGAGCAGACGATCAGTACGGCCAAGTACGAGGTGACGGGGCGCGGCGGCAAGGGGCGCGAACTGCTGCAGCGCGGTCAGTTCAGCCGTCTGATCCCGAACGACCTGCTGACGCCGCCGCCGCTCGACGCGAACTGATCACTGGAAGCGCGGCCGCGCGCGGGGCATCCGTTTTGCTCTCACTCACGGCAGGGGAGAGAGCCATGGACAACAACACAGTGATCGTCGTGGTCGTCGCCGTCGTGCTGGCGGCGGTCGCGCTGGTGCTGCTGCTGAACAGGCGTCGCCGCACTGACGCGCTGCGCGCACGTTTTGGACCTGAATACGAGCGCACGGTAGCCACGACCGGCAAGGTGAGCGACGCCGAACGCGTGCTGGCCGAACGCGAGAAGCGCGTGGCCGAGTTTCACCTCCACCCGCTTGCCGCGGACGAGGCGCAGCGCTACACAACCTCATGGAAGTCCGTTCAGGCGCGCTTCGTGGACGACCCGCGCACGGCCGTGCTCGAAGCCGATCGGCTGATCGGCGACGTGATGAGAGCCCGCGGCTATCCCGTGGGAGATCCCGCCAGACAGATCGAGGATCTGTCGGTCGAGCACGCGCAGGTGCTCGACCACTATCGCGCGGGCCGCGTCATCGTGACGCGCCACGAGCAAGGGCAGGCGAGCACCGAGGACCTGCGTCAGGCGATGGTGCATTTCCGCGCTCTGTTCGAGGAACTGGTGTCTCGCGCGGCGGCGGCCGTGAGGAGGGCGTCATGAAGGACGAGCAGCTGACGACACGCGATCTCGCGCAGGCGACCGAGCAGGCGATCGCGATGTTCCCGGGCGAGGAGACCACCGGATACCGCACGCGGTGGGACGCGATCCAGACCGGGTTCGTGGACGAACCCCGTAAGGCGGTCGAGGAAGCGGACGCGTTGGTGGCGCAGGTGATCAAGCGCCTGACCGAGGTGTTCGCGGACGAGCGCACCACGCTCGAGCATCAATGGGACCGGGGCGAGCAGGTCTCCACTGAGGATTTGCGGCAGGCGCTTCGCAGATATCGTTCGTTCTTCGAGCGCCTGCTGGCGATCTGACGGCGCGGGGCGTGTAAGATCCCGGCCGTGCGAGTGTCTCGACGGTCGGTTCTACATGGGATTGCCGTTGCGGTGGGCACGGGCGCGAGGCCGCTCGCCGCCTCCGCGGCGGCGGTCCGGCAGGCGGCGCCCGCGACCGGTGCGCGGCTCCTCCTGCTCGGCACGCAAGGCGGCCCCAACTACACCGCCACGCGCGGCGAGGCGGCCAATGCCGTCGTCGTGGACGGGCAGCCGTATCTGATCGACTGCGGCTACGGCACGCTCGCGGCGCTCAAGCGGGCCGGCGTGAACCACCGGCAGATCGCACGCGTCTTCCTCACCCACCTTCACGACGACCACACGGCCGATCTGGCGGCGCTGCTCAACCGTCAGTGGACCGATGGCCGGGTCGAGCCGGTGACGGTCGCCGGACCGTTCGGCACGCGCCGGATGGTCGAGGCCGTCATCGCCTTCGGCGAGGCGAACGCGACGATTCGCCTGACGGACGAGGCGCGCAGCGTGAAGCCCGCCGACATGTTTCGCGGGCAGGACATCGAGGCCACCTCGGCGCCGCTCGAGGTGTACCGGGACGAGCGCGTCACGGTGCGCTCGATCGAGAACACGCACTATCCGGCCGAGTCGAAGCAGAAGATGCCGTACCGGTCGGTCTCGTATCGCGTCGACGCGGGAAGGAGGTCGTTCGTGATCTCCGGAGACACGGCCTATTCGCCTGGACTCGTGTCGCTGGCCAAGGGCGCCGAGATCCTGGTGTGCGAAGCGATGGATGTCGCGGCCATGCGCAAGGCGTTCGACGGCATGGTGGCGCGCGGCATGTACGCCGACAACCCCGAGGGCGTCTGGCGCCATATCGTCGGCACGCACACGCCGCTCGAGGATGCGGGGCGCATGGCGGCCGAGGCCGGCGTCCGCACGCTCGTGCTGAGCCACATCATTCCTGGCGCGCTCGATCCGCTGCCCGACGAGACCTACCTGGCTCCCGTCCGGAAGACGTTTCGCGGCCAGGTCGTGGTCGGCAGCGACCAGCTGGTGCTCTGACTACGGCGTGACCGACAACGGGTCTTGAAATTAGGATAGATCCTAATTAGGATTATGCCTCATGAACGCAGTGTTCAAGGCGTTGAGCCATCCAGTCCGCCGCCAGATCGTGGCCATGCTGCAGAAACGTCCGATGACGTCCGGCGAGATTGCAGCGGCGTTCGACATGGCGTGGCCGTCGGTCACCGGCCATCTGGCGGCGCTGAAAGAGGCCGACCTCGTCGAAACCGAGCGCGAGGGCAACTCTGTTCGCTATCGGCTCAACATCTCGGCCGTTGACGAAGCGATCGGTTTCCTGCTCGCGCTCACCCAGAAGGCCAAGGCGGCGCGCAAGAGAGGCGAAGCGCCGTCGCGGTCTTCGCTCAGGAGCAAACACGCATGACGATAGCCACCCCACCCGTCGCGCACGCCGGCTTGGATTTTCTCGGCAAAGCGGCCCTCGTCCTGCTCACGTTCCAGTTCGGCGGGCTCGCGCACATGATGGTCGTGCAGGGCCTGGACGGTCCGCCCAAAGGCTATCTCTACATCGTCATGCTCACGGCCCTGTTCGCCGGTACGCAGCGCCGGCTGGCCCGCGCCCAGGTTGCGCGTGGTGCCGTCGCCTGGTTCACGGCCTCGCGCGCGGCGGTGTTCGCGGTGCTCGCCATCGCCAGCGCCCTGGTCGTCTTTGACGGCCTGGCCACCCCGCCGGCTCGAGACGTCACCGTCACCGCCATTGTCGCGGCGATGTGGGCGGCCCTTGCGCTCAAAGGAGCGGCGGCAGGACGGTTCAAACCGGGCGGCTACCTGGGCCTGCGCGTCTATTGGACGACGCACAGCCGGCTGGCCTGGGACCGAGCGCACCGGGTGCTCGGGCGCGTGCTGTTCTGGGGCGGCCTCGCCGGTCTGGCGGCCAGCTTCGTGATGCCGTCGCCCGCGT
>Ga0209486_10000557_pt1 | contig 16615 bp, 15 predicted proteins | sample NCCompost_FD_187518 | JGI IMG/M metagenome (GOLD analysis project Ga0209486, IMG submission 187518) | Agricultural soil microbial communities from Utah to study Nitrogen management - NC Compost (SPAdes) (version 2) | ecosystem: Environmental > Terrestrial > Soil > Agricultural land | place...
GAATCTCGTCGGCAGTGACGAGCCAGGGGCCGAGCACGCTGTAGCTGTCAGGCGACTTCCGGAAGCTGCGATCCTCGGAGCCGCGGATGGAGACGTCCAGGCCGATGCAGTAGCCCGCCACGTGCGTCAGCGCCTCGGCGCGCGCGACGTTGCGCGCCGGCCGGCCGATGACGACGGCGAGCTCGACTTCGTGATCGGTGCGGCGCTCGGGCTTGACGACGGCAATGCCTTCACCCGCCCCGGTCAGCGAGCTTGTCGCCTTCAGAAACAGCCCCGCGGTCTGAATCGTGACCGTGTGCGCCGGGTTGTTGGCGTGAATCTGGCTGTCAGCCTTCACCTCGTCGAGATGCTTCTGGTAGTTCACCGGCGCGGCGATCAGCTTGCCGGGATTGGCCACCGGGCTGAGCAGCTTCACCTTCGCGAGAGGCACTGCAGGCGCATTCGCGCGCAGCTCGTTGGCCCGGGCTGAGACCTTGGCAAGATGCGCGGTCAGCAGATCGTAGCCAGGCAGCGGATAACGGTAAGCGGGAATGACGTCGAGCGCCTGGGTGACATCCCGCACGACGTCGCCTTCGACGACGCCGAGTCGATCCTGGTCGAAGCGGCAGAGACGCAAGGCCTGTTACTCCGTGCGACCGCGTGACTGAGCGGCGGGGGCGAGGCTCTGGTAGACCGCCTCGACGAACATGTCCGTGGTCCACGGACCGGTGGCCGCGCCGTAGCGCGGATCGTAATCGGCGGTCGGCTTCGCCGCCTTGACCTGCGCGAGCGTCATTCCCTTCTTGACCATGTCCTGCACGCGGTCGCGAATGATCGTGACCATGTCGCGGTAGTAGGCCACGTCGGCCGAATCGGAAATGCGGCCATGGCCGGGAACGATCATCGTGCCCCCTTCGGTCCGGAACTCGGGGAACGACATATCGAGAATGCGGTTGAGGCCGTCGACCACCCCCTGGATGTTGCCGCCGCGGGCGAGATCGATGATTGGATAGGTGTCGGTCGAATACAGGTCGCCGGCGGCAATCACTTCCGACCCCCGGAAGCGGACGATGGTGTCGCCATCGGTATGCGCGTCGGGACGATAAAAGAGTTCGATGCCTTCCCCGTTGAAGTAATGGCTGATCCGCATGCCCTCGCCGTAGTAGGTCTCGGTGGGGACGGCGGCGAGCGACGCGGCAGGCGTCCCCGCGGGCGGCATTCGCATGCGGGTATCGACGTTTTCATGCGCGATAATCGCCGCGCCTTCGGCTGCGTCGCGGATATCACCCGCCACGTTGCCGCCGGTAAAGGTGCGGCCGGCTGCCGCCAGCTTCTCGTTGCCGCCAAAGTGATCGGCATGGGCGTGGGTGGTGATGATTTACCGAATCGGCTTCGGCGCGGCCAGGGTGTCGCGCTCGATCACCACGGAGGAGCGGGTTTCGGCGCCCCATCCGAGCGGCCGCCGTTCGGCGGCCGCCGCGAGCTGCCGCTGCAGCTGCTGAATCGCATTCAGCACCGCATCGGCCTTGTCGGCGCTCCCGCTGTCGACGAGCAGCACGCCATCAGGGCCCAGCGACATCGTGATGTTGCCGCCGGCGCCTAACAACACGTAGATATTGCCGCGCACGTGCAGCAGCTCGAGCCCGCCGGGCGCCTGCGCGGCGACGCCGGCGGTCAGCGCCGCCACAAGGGCGGCTGCGCAAGTCAGCGATCGCAGGTGGGTTCTCAGGGACAACCCCGGAATACTATCAGAGCGCGTCTGGGGTACACTGCGCAGGCTTTTCCGGAGCACAGCCATCCATGAGCAGGAGTGCCCACAGCGCCACGACCCTGGCTGCTCTGCTGGCCCTCGGCCTGACCCTCGCCGCACAGGACGCCCCCGCCCCTTCCCGCACCGGGCTCGATCTCGCGGGCTACTGGACCACGGTGTTTCACCAGGATGCCGGGCTCGCCACCGGTGGCGGGATGATCGGCGACTACGGCGGCATCCCGCTCAACGAAGCCGGCCGGATCTACGCCTTGTCGTGGGATGCATCGCGAATGACCGTCCGGCAGCAGCAGTGCCCCGGCTACGTCATCCCCTATTTCTATTTCGCGCCGCAGAGCTTTCGCTTCTGGGAGGAACGGGATCCGTACACCCAGGAACTGATTGCGATCAAGATGTACACGCAGACGAGCGAGCAGACGCGGACGATCTGGATGGACGGCCGCCCTCACCCGCCTGCGTACGCGCCGCACACCTGGACCGGCTTTGCCACCGGCGCATGGTCAGGACACATCCTGTCGGTGCACACCACGCATCTGAAGCGAGCGTGGCTGCGCGTGAACGGCGTGCCGCAGAGCGACGCGGCCACGGTCGATGAATATTTCACCCGCCACGGCGACCGCATCACCTACGTGTCGGTGGTGACCGACCCCGTATACCTGGCCGAACCCTGGATCAGAAGCGTCGACTTCGTGCGCGCGCCTCGTGACCCGGCGGCGTGGCTGTACGCATGTGACGACGCCGAGCAGATCGTCGGCCGGCCCGACGACGTCGTTCCGAGCCACCTGTTTGGACAGAACCCGTTCCTGCGTGAGTACTCGAAGTTGCGGAACGTACCGCTGCTCGGCGCGCTGGGAGGACCCGAGACCACCCGCCCCGAGTTCATGGCGACGCTCGCCGCTGCGACCGATGCGGATACTCTCCCCCGGCTCCGGCCGGTGCCCGGACCTTCCAGCGCGAGCGCCGTTGCCGATCCGGATCCGCACGACGGCCAGATTCATGTATGGCCGGTACAGGGCAACGTCTACATGCTCGTCGGCGATGGCGGCAACATCGCGGTGCAGGTTGGCGACCAGGGCCCGCTTGTTGTCGACACGGGCGCCGGCCGGCTCTCCGACAAAGTGGTCGCGGCCATCCGCACACTCAGCCCCAGGCCGATCCAGTACATCGTGAACACAAGCTTCCATCCCGATCACACCGGGGGGAACTCCGCACTGCGCGCCTCCGGACGCGACCCGAGCGTGATCGGATCATTTTTCTCGACCCAGTTCGCCGACGCGGGACGGGGCGCGACGATCATCGCGCACCTGAACGTGCAGAACCGGATGAGCGCGCCGGCCGGTCAGCCGGCACCCACACCACCCGAGGGGTGGCCGAGCGACACGTTCGTCCAGGGACGCCGGCGGAAGTTCCACAACGGCGAGGCCGTCGAGATCTGGCATCGGCCCAACGCCGCGACCGACGGCGACAGCTTCGTGCAGTTCCGGCGCTCGGACGTGATCGTGACCGGCGATCTCTTCACCACGACGCAGTACCCGTTGATCGACGTGAAGAACGGCGGCAGCGTCGCCGGGTTGATCCAGGCGCTCAACGACATCCTCGACCGCACGGTCTACAAGGCACAGGAAGAAGGGGGAACGATGATCATCCCCGGCCGCGGCCGCGTGACCGACGAATGGGAAGTGGCCGAGTACCGCGACATGATCGTCATCATCCGCGATCGAGTGCAGGCGATGATCGCGGCGAATGCGACGCTTGAACAGATCAAAGCCGCGCGTCTCACCGTTGATTACGACACGCGTTTCGGCTCCACGTCCGGTCCATGGACGACGGATATGTTCGTCGAGGCGGTGTACCAGAGCCTGACGCAGGCCAGGCCGGCCGCCCGGACTCAATGATGCGGTCCCTCGCCGGCGTCGTGCTGCTCGCCGGCATGGTGGCGCTTGCCGGTGCGGCGCCGTCTGCGCAGGGACGCGGCCGCGGCCAGGTCCCTTCCACGCCAAAGGCCGCCGCTCCCTTCGATCTCACCGGCTACTGGACGGCGGTCGTCACCAGGGACTGGCGGTTCCGCATGGTGATGCCGCCGAAAGGCGACTACGCCGGCGTACCGCTGAACCCCGCCGCGCGGAAGGTCGCCGACGCATGGGATCCCGCCCGGGACGAAGCCGCCGGCGAGCAGTGCCGCAGCTACGGCGCGGCGAACATCATGCGCGTGCCGGGCCGGCTTCACATCACCTGGCAGGACGATCAGACGCTGAAGATCGAGACGGACGCCGGCATGCAGGCGCGCCTCTTCTCTTTCAGCACTCCGCGCCCGGCTGCAGCCGCCGGGTGGCAGGGCACGTCGGCCGCACAGTGGGAAGTGCTGCCAGGTTTTCGCGGCCAGGCGCCGCTGACTGGGTCACTGAAGGTGGTCACCACCCGGCTCAAGCCGGGATACCTGCGGAAGAACGGCGTCCCCTACAGCGCACAAACGACGATGACGGAATACTTCGACCGCATTACCCAGCCTAACGGAGACACCCACTTGATCGTGACCACCACGATCGAAGACCCGGAGTACCTGACCCAGCCTTATCTGTACAGCACCCACTTCAAGCGTCAGGCCGACGCCAGGGGCTGGGCGCCCCGTCCGTGCACGGCACGCTGAGAATCGTGGCACCGTGATCGTGAGGTGTGTCATGCGTCGCATCGCCGTTTGGGCCGTCCTCGTGTGTTTCAGCCTGCCGCTGATTGCGCAGGACAGCATCCACTTCGTCCCAGCCGATCGCGTCGCCGTTCGGGTGATGCGCGAGGTTCCGTCCATCGACGTGGCGCCCGGGGTGCACGTCAGGACCGTGGTGGGCGCAACCGGTTCGTTTTCTCTGGGCGACTTCGACCCCGGCGGCGTCGCTCCCTTACACCATCACACCCGGGAGCAGGCGGATGTCGGCCTCTCGGGAGTGTTCGACGTGACGCTGGGCAACCGCGTTGAGCCAGTCGGGCCAGGGGCGGGGGTCATCATTCCGCCGAACGTGACCCACTCGATTGCGAACATCCGCAGTGGCGTGATGACGCTGATCGAGTTTCACACCGTGCCGCGCCCGGACCTCGTGCCGCCGCGTCCGGCCATGACGTTTCCCGCGAGTCCCGAGCCGGTTGCCCTTCCGCCAGAGCGCAGGCTGGTGGTGCAAATGGACAAGTCCGGCGGCGAGCAGCCGGATGCTCCCACGACGATCGTCGGCGAAACCAGCACGATGGCCTGGCGCCGGCTCAGGAACGGCGCCGCACCGACCGACGTCACCGCGGCTGGCCGAGGTGGAGAGAGGTTCGTCTACGTCGTGCGGGGCGAGGCCGGGCTCTTCGCGTCTGGAAGCGAACAACGCGTGAGCGCGGGCTCGGTCGTCGTCATTCCAGCCGGGACAAAAAACGTGCGTATGCGAGCGATGGACACGGGTGATGTGGCGATTGTGGAGTTCAGTCTGGCGCGCCGCTGAGGCTCACTTCGGAGGCGTGACCCCTGGGAACCACTTGTAACCGAGGGCGTGGATGCTCTGCAGGCTCTCGGTGTTGCCCTCGTAACACGCCGTCTCCCACAACTCCTTCGCGTACGGGTCGTTGGTCACCGCCGGCAGCACCGATGTCACGCTCACGCCGCGGGGACCGCCCGAAGCGGTGCCAGCACGCCGTTTCGGAAAAGTCATCTTCCAGGGCCGCGTATAAATCGTGGGATCCTCGACCGTCACCTCGTAGTCCATCGTGTTGGCATCGACGAGGGTCCACCGTTCGGTCATCCTGGTGTTCTCGCTGTAGAACTGCCCGGTGCTGTCGAACCACCCGAGGCCGTTGAGGCCAGTGACCTCGACGACCAGCGTGTTGCCCTCCCAGCGGCCGCGCGAAGTCCCCATCCAGAACCTGGCGTTCTGACCGATTGCCGGACGCCCATCCGTCGGGATGACTCGGTAGCCATCGTCGCTCAGCATGATGACGACGCCGGGCTTCTGGACGAGCTCCTGCGCGTCAAAGGAAAAGACCGGCGCCGCCGTGAGGCAGAACGATCCGGGCGAGGTGTAGAGACGCTGGCCCGTTTCGCCCGGCCATCCACGCGCCAGCCCGGCGAGCATTTCATTCCTTTTCGCGAGCGCCCAGGGCGTGTAGGGAATTTTTCCGTCCGCCGGATCCGATACGAAGCTTTCCTGCGCCGGGGTGGTGACGTCGATGTAGTCGTGTTCCTCGAGCACGCTGTTGTTGTCGCCGCCGGCCCCGCTCCACTCGCCCTGGAGGTCCGGCACACCGTCCGGTGTCCGTCCCGGCGTGTAGGGAGGCAGCTTTGCCTTTTGCGCAGTCCAGGTCCTCGCCATCGGCAGCTTCGGCGTCTCCTTCGGCCAGAACGCCTGTCCCGCCGCGGGACCAGGCGCCAGCATCAGGACCGCGAGCGCGCTCAACGCTTTTCGAACAACGGCGATACGGGATTGTTCCATTCCTGCTCGATCAGATATGCACTGCATTGATACTCGAACAACTCGCTGTTCGCCTCCTGGCGCCGGTAGAGCGGCATGCTCATCTTCCACGGCCGGGTGAACACCTTCGGATCCTCGATCGTCACTTCATAGCGCATGTGATCGGGACCGGTCGGCGTGTAGCGCTCGATCACGTGCAGATCGGTGCTGTGAAAATTGCCGGCGCGATCGAACCAGGTGAGGTCGTTGAAGTGGATCACATCGACGACCAGCGTATTCCCCTCCCACCGGCCGCGCGAGTCGCCGAGCCACCACTCGATTGGCCCGCGAGGATGCGGGTTCCCGTTCATGTAGATGTATCGAATCGCGTGCTGGTACTCGTAGAGGATCGACACCTTGTCGGCCTGCTGGACGATTTGAAACGGGTGCGGCATGTAGGTGATGCGAGGCACGCCCGGCAGAAAGCACTTCGTTTCCGGATCCAGCCTGGCGCGCCCGGCAAAGTTCTCCTGCTTTTTCGCCAGCGCCGCAGGCTGATACGGGATCGAGCCGCCTTCCACCACACCGCGCCCGGCGGGCACGCCGAGGCTCGCGTTATGGTCCTCGATGTCCCACGCCGCCGTATTGAGCACCTGCCAGATGCCCTGCAGGTCGGGATGCCCGTCGCGTGTGCGCGGCGGCGTGTAGCCTGCCGCTGGCGCCGTCTGCGCCGCACCCGGAGCCGGCATGACGGTAGAAATCGCCGCCAGACCGAATGCACAGACGACCAGCCAGCTTCTCACCGCCACATCTCCTCCGTCACTTCCGGCGGGCGATATTCACCTCGGTGCACACCGACATCACCTCGAGAAAGCGCTGATAGTTCTCCTGGCCGACGACAAACGGATTGGGATCGCCGGCCTTGCGCGCCGCCAGCCGGTCCAGCTTGGCCTGGATCGGATCCATCAACGGGTGGTTCTGGAGCTCGACGTCGACCTTGGCCCTCGTCGTCTCTTCCCTGAAGTGCGCGATCGATTTCAGGTAGGTCGCCAGGCCCTCGTCTGAAATCGGGCCCGGGGTCAGGATCGTTCCGCCGTACAACGCGGCCATATGCGTCCGGCCGTTGTCCTTGACCGGAAAAATGAAGCCCATCGATCCCGGGGTGTGCCCGGGAATCGCGACCGCGATCACTTTCACATCGCCGAGAACGACCGGCTGCCCTTCTGACAGGACCTGATCGCGCTTCGGCCATACCTGCGCCGGCGCGGGCGCGCCGCCGCCGCGCGCTGGCGGCGGATTCTCGATCAGGTTCCAGTCGGCCGCCGAAACGTACACCTTCGATCCGAAACGGTCCTGCATGTAGCGCGCCCCGCCCACATGATCGGCGTGGCCGTGGCCGGCGATGATGACCTTCACCTGTGCGGGATCCAGGCCGAGCTTCTGGAACCCTGGCAGCAGCAGCGTGTCCACCTGGGCTGCCCCGAGGGCATCGATCATCAGCAGACCGTCCGTCGTCTGGATGACGTAGACGGTGGTGCCGGAGTTGCCGATCGCGTAGACGTTGTCGAAGATCTTGGTCGGCACGATCACCGGGTCGTTGGCGCTGTTGGCACGGGGCGATTCGCAGAAGAATTGCGCCTCCACAGCCCACATCGCGCCACCCGCCTTCCTGGCCTTGTCGATCAGTGCTTTCACCTCGGGCGAGTCCGGCTTGGCTGGTGCGGCCGGTGCGGGGGCCTGGGCGCGCGCGAGCGCGGGAAGGGCCGCGGCGAATATCAGGAGACACGCGAGCGTCCTTGATGACATAGCCCTCTCCTCAACCGCAAATGTCCGGAACCCTGGGCGTCGCGAATACTCCGTCGGGCGCCGCCGAATGTCAATGATCGAGTCGGCGTTCCTTGACACGTTTTCTGCCGCGGGCATAGCATCCGCGTCACAATGCTGCCTCGCATGATGATCAGAACGCTCGCCGCATTCGCCGCGTCACTGTCGATCCTGGCCGCCGCCCACGGACAAGTTCCGCCGCCCCCGGCGCAGCAGCTCGGCGGACCCGCCGGCAGCCTGCGCACGGTGACGGTGGCCGACATTCCGGGCGTGGTCGCCGCCGGCTCGCAGTGGAAACTGGCCTGGCAGGGAACCACCAACGCCGACGGACTGGTCGGCACCGACGACGGCGGAGTGCTGTTCGCACAGGAGCAGCCGAACCGCGTCAGCAAGCTGGATCGCAACGATGCCGTGTCGGTGTTCGTGGAGAACACGCGCGGCGCCGGATCAGTCACGATCGACGCACGCGGCCGGATCATCGCGGCCCAGCGGACCTGCACGGATCCGGGCCGTCGCGACCCGTGCGACGTGCCGCCGGCGATCGGCGTGATCTACCCCGACGGTGAGCGGCGCGTGCTGGCGGAACGGATACAGGGCCAGTCGATCGGACGGCCAAACGATCTCATCGTCAGCCGGCAGGGCACCGTCTACTTCACGTCTGGCGGCGCATTCGCCCTCGATGCCACGGGTACCGTTACGACCGTCGGCAGCAACCTGCGCACGAACGGAATCATGCTGAGCCCCGACGAGAAGATTCTGTACATCACCAACGGGCCGGTGGTGGTGGCGCTCGACGTCCAGCCTGACGGCACGGTGAGAAATCAGCGTGACTTCGCGAAGCTCGAAGCCGGCGGCGCCGGTGACGGCATGACCATCGACGCCGCGGGGCGCCTTTACGTGACGTCACAGCCAGGCGTGCAGGTGTTCACCGCAGGCGGACAGTACCTGGGACTGATTCCAACGCCGCGCCCGGTGATGAGCGTGGCATTCTCGGGGGCGGGCAAGCGAACGCTTTACGTGACGGCTGCGGGCGCGCTCAACCCGGATGGCACCGAGATCTCAACGCCGCCGGGCGTGAGAAACAACGCGAAATCGATCTTCAAGATCCCGATGGTCGCGCAGGGGTTTACGGGGCGACCGAAGTAATCGGGGATCAGGGATCGGGTTCACGCAGTTCGGCCAGTATCGCCTGCGCTCGGGCCAGCGCTTCCGGCGTGCGCGGGCTGTAGGTAATCCCGCCCGTCACACCGACGCCTGGTTCCAGATCCTGCGGCGCCTCGTCGAAGACCACCTGGTCGATGCGCAACTGCATCTTGGCGTTGTAGGCGGCCTCGCGCATTGCCGGCGTCAGCTCGACGGCGACGCCGCGCACGTAGCAGACCAGTCCGGCGGCGGCGATGATCAGCGTCGCCTTCCCACGCTCGCGCAGGTTCGCGCAGGTGCGGCTGTTCGTATACACCGCGACGTGCAGGGTGTGCTGATCCACCGCCGCGACTTCGAAGTAGCTCAGCACGGCCGGGTGCGGCCACCCCGCGGCGTCGACGGTGCAGATGACGATCGCCTCGTCTGCGTGCGGGCCGATGTCGCCCCCGCTGAGGCGCTGGTACAGATCGTCGGTCAGCTGTTCGGAGCGGCGCCTGGCCATCGCGACGGCTACTGCTTCGGCGGCTCGTTGTCGGTTTCGAACGCCAGCACTCCGGGCGCGCGCCCGGGCAGCCCCATCTGCGACCATCGCTCCGCCACTCGGTCGTAAACGGATTTTCGCAGCGTCGTTCGCCGCGAAAATGTTTTCAGGTGGCGATAGTCCTTGCACGCGTTGATCATCACCTTCGATCCGAACACGCGCTTCTCCGGAGGGTTCTGCGCCGGGTCAAGCGTCGTGCTCCAGGTGTTCCGGAGAAGTTCCATGTCGTCCGCAGGATTACAGCGCGTCGACATCGCCCAAATCACCTGATCCGTGTCGGTCGGATCGACGTCCTCGTCGACGGCGATGATGAACTTCGTGAAGTAGGCGCCGCCGGGCACCTGCGCGGCGAGCGCGAGCACCTGCGCCGCGTGGCCGGGGTAGCGCTGTTCGAGGCTCACCACCGTCATGCCGAAGCCCCCCGCCGCGGCCGGATGCGAGTACACCCCCTTGATGCTGGGAACGCCGAGCTTTTCCAGGTCGTCCCAGATGCGGGCGGCGCGCAGCACGGCAAAGAACCCGCTCTGCTCGCATGACGGGTAGTCGGCCATCAACGCGTTGGTCAGGATTGGATTGGACCGATAGTGAAGCGCGGTGATCTGCACGAGCGGCGCCCGCCCTTCGGGACGGCCGTAGTAGCCGGTGAACTCGCCGAACGGCCCTTCCGGCTTCACTGAATCGGGCGGGATGATGCCTTCGACCACTATCTCCGCGCTCGCCGGCAACAGCAGATCGGTCGCCGTTCCCTTTACGACCGGGATCGGTTCCCCTTTCACCCCGCCGGCGTACTCGTACTCGGAGATGTCCTTGGGAAACTTCTGCGAACCGACCAGCATGAACAACGGGTCGATCCCCCACGCGGCGGCAACCTGGATCGGTTCTCCTTTCTGCCAGGAGCGGGTGATGTGCAGCAGCGCGTCCTTGCCCGGCGAGAGGTACAGTCCGGCTTCCTGTTTGCCCTGCACCATCATCCGGTAGGTGCCGACGTTCAGATAACCGTTGTCGGGATCGCGGGTAATCACCGCATCAGCGGTGCCCGCGTACCGCCCGCCGTCGAGCGGCCAGTGCCGCGGGATCGGCAGCGCCGTCAGATCGATGTCCTTGCCGGTCAGTGTGTGTTCGTAGACCGGCGCCTCCTGGCGGGGCACTTCACGCGGCTTGATGCGGGTCTTGAACTTCTCCTTCACCCGCCGGATCAGTTCGACGGTCGGAGTGTCGGCCGGCTCTTCCAGGCTCAACGCCGTTCGCTTCAGGCTCGGACCCAGGATGTTCCAGAGCATCCGCACACCCAGCGGGTTCTGCTCGAAGCCTTTCGCCTTCTCGAACAGCAGGGCGGGCGACGGCTGGCGCTTCGCCAGCAGATAGGTCACCGCGCTCATCTCTTCGTCGGGGTCAACTGGTTCACTGACTCTGACCAGCTCGCCGATCTCGTCGGCCCGCGCCAGCCACTCCCGCAAGTCCTTAATCGGCATGATCGCTACTCTTCCCCGTCTCCCTGCTGCCTTGAGCGTCGGCCTGGCCGCCGCGCACCGTTAACACCTCATCGAGCAACGCCGGATGGTCGAGCAGTTCCTGGCTCGATCGCCGGATCGCGATGCGCCCGCGCACCAGGGCGATCGCCTGGTCGGTCATGCGCAGCGCCAGCCGCGCATGCTGCTCGACCATGATCAGCGACAAGTCCGCCCGGCGCAGCTCGCCGAAGACCCCCACCAGCATCTCCACCAGGTTCGGCGCCAGCCCTTCGAACGGCTCGTCCAGCAGAAGGATTGTAGGCTGGAGCGCCAGCGCCCGGGCGATGCTCAGCATCTGCTGCTCGCCGCCCGACAGCTGGTTGCCGTAATTGCCCTTCCGCCGGGCCAGCGATGGAAACAACGCAAAGATCCGCTCGAGCGTCCATTCGCCCGGGCGCGCACCGACCGCCAGGTTTTCGGCAACGGTAAGCGACGGAAAAATGTCGCGTTCCTGAGGCACGTAACCCATGCCCAGGCGCGCGCGGCGCCACGCAGGAGCGGTGCCGATCTCGACGTCGTTCATCATCAATTGCCCGCGATGCCGATCGGCGTGGCCGGCAATGGTCCGCATCAGCGTGGTCTTGCCCACGCCATTCCGGCCGAGCACGGCGAGTGCCGCTCCGCTCCCCAGCGAAAAACTGACGTCTTCGATCACCACCGTTGCGCCGTAACCGGCGGTCACGTTCGCGAGCCTGAGGATCTCAGCCACGGTCCCTCGACTCCGCTCGGGACAGGTCACCGAGGTAGAGCGACCGCACCTGCGCGTGATCGCGAATCTCGGCCGGAGTCCCTTCGACCAGGATCTCTCCGGACACCAGCACGACGACGCGACGGGCGAAGCGGAAGACGACATCGATATCGTGCTCGATCAGCAGGATCGCCATCGACGCGGGCAGCCGGTTGATCGCGTCGAAGATGACGCCAACCTCGGCGGCTGGCACACCCGCCGCCGGCTCGTCGAGCAGCAGAATCGTCGGCTCGAGCGCAAGCGCGATGGCGAGCTCCACCATCCGCTGGATGCCGTACGGCAGGAGTTCCACCCGGCGGCGTCCTTCATCCCGCAGGCGCAGGGTCTCGAGAATCTGCGTCACTCGGTCGTCAACGCGCGCGCGCACGCTACGCTCAGGCCACAACCGGCCGGCGAAGCCGCCGCGCTCGGCGACCGCCAGCGCGATATTCTCTTCGACCGTCAACCGGCGGAACAGGCTGGTCACCTGGAACGTCCGCCCGACACCCGCCTTGACCCGCGCGGCTTCCGCCATGGCGGTGACGTTGCGGCCGGCAAGCCGAATTTCGCCGCGGGTCGGCGCCAGCCGTCCGCAGATCAAGTTGATTAATGTCGTCTTGCCGGCGCCGTTGGGCCCGATCAGCGCGCAGCGCGCGCCTTCTTCGAGCTGCATGGTCACGTCGCGGATCACTTCGAGCGATCCGAACTGCTTCGACACCGCGCGGACCTCGAGCGTCACGCGCGACTCGCTCGAACCCGGCGCGTCACCGCGCCGATCCACGCAACCAGCCCGCCGGGCGCGAGAAAGACAATCCCGAGCAGCAGCAGCCCGATCCACAGGTACCAGTTGGCCGGGTCTTCACGCGCGAGGTAGTCCTGCATCACGACGTAGAGCGGCACACCGAGAAAGGCTCCGTATCGTCGTCCGGCTCCGCCCAGGATCAGCATGATCAGGATCTCGCTCGAAAACTCCACGCTCAGGGCATTCAACGCCACGAATTCGGCCACCTGCGCCTGGAGTGCTCCCGCGACCCCTGCCATCGCCGCGGCAATGACGAACGCCGTGCCGAGGCGCGCATCGACCGGGGTGCCGATCGCGCGCATCCGTCCTTCGTTTTCCCGAATGCCGACGAGCGAGTGGCCGAATGGTGAGTCGACCAGTGACCGGAAGACGAGGAACGCCAGGGCCAGAACGGTGGCCGCGTAGACGTACGAAACCCGGCCGAACAGGTCGAACGCGAACAGGCCGGCGACCGGTCCGATCGCAATGCCCTGCAGCCCGTCGGCTCCGCCGGTCAGCCAACCCAGCTTGTTGGCGATTTCCTGCAGCAGCAGGACCGTGGCCAGGCTGAGCATGATCAACGTCAGGCGCCGGCTTCGCAGGAGAACCGCCCCGGAGAGCACGCCGGCGATGGCAGCCGCCGCCCCACCGGCCAGCAACCCGGCCAGCGGCTCGGCGGATGCGCGGAGCGCGAAGATACCCGCCGCGTATGCTCCGACGCCAAAGAACGCCGCATGCCCGAGCGTGACGAGCCCGCAATAGCCGACCAGCAGGTCGAGCGACATCGCGCAGAGGATGAGAATGACGATGCGTGTGCCGAGATCGAGATAGCCTGGTGCGACGAAGGGCAGAACGGCCAGGCCCGCGATGACCAGGCCGTCGAGGACGCGTGGGGACGTCACGCGTGAATCTTGGGAGCGAACCCGTGGGGATTGCGGAACAGCACGGCCATCACGACGAGAAAGATCAGGATTCGTCCAGCGTCGGGTAGAAAGTACCTGATCACCGTGTCGACGATGCCAAACGCGAGCGCCACCGCGAGCGCACCGCGGACGTTCCCCACGCCGGCGACCGCCACCACGATCAGGAAGTAGACAAGGTAGTCGTTCGGATAACCGGGGTAAATCGGAAGCAGGTCGGCACCCAGGCTCCCGCCGAGCGCGGCCAGCGCGGTGCCAAGGCCGAAGCACACGGTGAAAACCGTGTTGACGTCGATGCCGACCGACTCCGCCATCCGCCGGTTATCGACCGCCGCACGGACCGAGGCGCCGAACGTCGTCCGCTCGATTCCCGCCCAGATCGCCACCGACAGCAGCGCCCCGACGCCGACGAGAAACACACGATAGGTGGGAAACACGCCGATGCCGACGTCAAGCCGTCCGGTCAGCCACTCTGGCAGCGCGATCGGCTGGGCGAGCGGGCCGAACAGATACCTGGCGATCGCGACCGAGACGAACATGAGCCCGATCGAAAACAGCACCTGTTCGAGGATCGGCGCCGCGTAAAGGCGCCGGCACAGCGTGCGTTCGAGCACCATCCCGGCGAGGCCGACGATGACGACGGCGGCGATCACCGCCGCCAGGAACGGCACGCCGAGCCGAGACATGGCGGTGACCGTCAGGTAGCCGCCCGCCATCGCAAACACGCCGTGCGCGAGGTTGACGAACCGCATCAGGCCGAGCGTGACGGAGAGACCGACCGCGAGCAGGTACAGGACCATGCCATAGGCAGTCCCGTAGAACGTAAGGGAAACCAGGAGGTCGGCAAGTTCTGACATTGTTACCGGCTACCGACTACCAGCTACCGCCTACCGGCTACCGGCTACCTCGGGGTGTAGTTCCTTCCACGGATCTTTTACGTCGGGAATCGTCGCGAACTCGACGTTGCGCAGTTCTCCGTCAACCTGCTGGACGCGGCGGATGTAGATGTTCTGGATGACATCCCGCGTCTCTGGATCGATCCGCATCGGACCGCGCGGGCTGTCGGGGTTGCTCCAGTTCGTCAGGATTTCCTGGCTGCGCTTGGGATCGAGGGTGCCGTTCTGCTGGCGGATCACCTCGAAGATCGCCGCCATGCCGTCCCATCCGCCGACCGCAAAATAGTTCGGCACCGTGTCCTGGCCGTACGCCTTTTTCCATTCGCTGACAAAGGTGCGATTGGCGGGCCGGTCGCCGGCGGCAGAATAATGCGACGCCGAGATCACGTTCAGCGCCGCCTCTCCCATGTTCTTCAGTTCGTCGTCTGGAACGATGGCGTTCGGCCCGATCAGCTGGATTCCCGCAGCGGCCAGACCCAGGTCGTGGTAGGCCTTGATGAACCTCGTCGCTTCCGGCCCGCCCGGGTTGAATCCGTACACGGCCTGCGGTTTGTCGCGCCGTACCCGCTCCAGAAACGGCACGTAGTCGGCGGTTCGCAGCGGTGCACGTACCGAACTCACGATCGTGCCGCCGCCGCTCTTGAAGCCCTCCACGAACGCCTCTTCGGCGTCGGCGCCCGCGGCATAGTCGCTGACGATCGTCGACACGCGCGTCAGGCCGTTGGCCGCCGCCCACTTGCCCATGTGGTAGCTGTGCTGCCAGGTGGTGAAGGCAACCCGAACCAGGAACGGCGACAGGCGGGTGGTGCTCGCCGTCCCGCTCGACATGACGACGTAGGGGATGCCGGCTTCCGTGGCCAGCGGCGCAATCGCGCTGACGTTCGGCGTCCACTGGCCGCCGGTCAGCAGCTGCACCCCTTCGCGCACGATCAGCTCGCGCGCCAGCCGCTTGGCGACGTCCGGGGTCGGACCGGTTTCATCGCGCTTGATCAACTGCAGGTCGACACCGGCCGGCAGGTCGGCGCGGTGCAGCATCCGGTACAGCTCAGCGCCGCGATCGATCGCCTCACCGATCGACGCATCGGGCCCTGAGTAGGTCAGGATGATCCCGACCTTGACCGCCTTCGCCGGCGGCGGCGCGCTGCTGCACGCAGCCGTGGCCAGCAGGCTAAGGACGACGGCGCTGATGCCCCCTGCCGCCCTCGTCACCGCTTGTCGACGACGACCTCGCCGCCCTTGATGACGATCCTCGGGTTCAGCAGGTTCCAGTAGCCCTCGAGCGGGTTGCCGTTGAGCAGCACGATGTCCGCGAGCTTCCCCGGCTCCAGCGTGCCCAGCTCGCTGGTCTTCTCGAGGAACGCTGCCGTGTTCGGACCCATCAGCTTGATCAGGTCCTGGGGCGAGAACATCAGGTTGAGGGCGCGCAGCTCGTGCGCGAGGCCGTCTTTCGGGTGGTAGCCGGTATCGGTGCCGAACCCATAGGTCACACCCGCATCCCAGAGCATCCTGGCGTTGACCGCCTTCTCGCCCGCTTCGCGTCCGTCGCCGCCGGCTCCCTCCATCCCGCCCGGCCAGGGCTTACCGTCGCGGAAGGTCGGCCTGTTGTCCTTGTTGAAGACGCCGAACACCGGCACGCCAAAACCGATACACGACAGCACCTCGACGCCCGAGTCCTTGACGAACTGCGCCTGCTCCGCCGTGACATATCCGTTATGCGGCGTGTGCACCAGCTTGGTCGCGCCGGCCTTCACCGCCTCGACCATCGCTCTGGGGCTGACCGCGTGCACCATCACTCCGAGGTTCTGCTTCTTCGCTTCGTCGCTGACGGCCCTCAGCTTCACCAGCTGTTCCTCGACCGCTGGCGGCTCGATCCGGGCCTTGATGATCTCGACGCCCGCCTGCTTCAGCATGCGAACCTGGGCGCGTGCATCTTCCGCTGTTTTGAAGTTATCGGGATCGGCGCGTCCCGACGTCACGATCCGCGGTCCCTTGATCTGCCCTTTTGCGGTGCGCTCCTGCAGCTGCACGATGCCGGGCACCGGGCCGCCGCCCGACATCAGCGTCGTGTAGCCGGACTCGAGGAACTCCTGCATCCGCGCCGTGGCCTGCT
>Ga0209486_10000558_pt1 | contig 16615 bp, 14 predicted proteins | sample NCCompost_FD_187518 | JGI IMG/M metagenome (GOLD analysis project Ga0209486, IMG submission 187518) | Agricultural soil microbial communities from Utah to study Nitrogen management - NC Compost (SPAdes) (version 2) | ecosystem: Environmental > Terrestrial > Soil > Agricultural land | place...
TGGACTAATTGTAATCAGTTCCGTTTGATGTGTACTTTCCATTATCAGTACATGCCCAAATAAACTATAATAACCTTTTGAAAAATTGAAGATTCGAACAGAAATGGAAATGGGTTTTGAAATAAAAATTATTTCAAGCTTTCCTTAATCCTGTGCCATTTTGCCAAGCTTCCAGCTGCAGTTATCCAAGTGATCACAGACTGGTAGACCGGTATGTTGAACTCCTCAATTTTTTTAGAAATCTTTTCGGTAAATGGACCCCCCATAGCTCCTATTAGAATCGGTTTTTTCTTTTGTTTCTGAAAATCAGCTAGGATATCAACTATTTTTTCTTCCAGTGGATCATCTTGGAACACAAACCAAGGCATGACGATATCTACATTGGGATCATCTAGGAATGCTTGAATTGCAAACCGGTAATCATCAGCACTTGCAGAACCAGTAACGTCACATGGGTTACCAATTACATAAGTTGCAGGATAATGTTCTTTGAATGATTTCATAGTTTGATCACTTAATTGGGCCAATTCCAGATTTAGTCTTTCAAAATTATCTATTGCAGCAATGATTGGTCCTGCTCCATTTGTAACCATCGCAATCTTGTTTCCTTTTGGAACTGGTTGCCAGGTTAAAGCCTTAAGTGCAGAAGATAATTCCTCATATGAATCCACGGAAATGATTCCTGTTTGTTCAAAGGCGCCACTTATTACAGCAAATGAGCCTCCAAGAGATCCTGTATGAGAGGCTGCCTGCTTCGCACCTTTTGTAGATCTACCATTTTTGAAAACTACAATAGGTTTTTGATATTGTTTTATGACATTCTTTGCTGAGTTCATAAACTTGCGACCATCGCCTAATCCTTCCACATACAAACCAATTACATTAGTACTAGGATCCTGCGCCAAATAATGTATCATATCAGCTTCATCAACATCCGATCTGTTACCATAAGAAATCATTTTGCTCAAGCCAAATGCATCAGAAGTCTCCATGAATGCAATTCCAACAGTACCACTTTGGGACAGGAATGATACATTTCCTTGCTTAGGTCTTAACATTCTAAGATGACCCTGAAATGCACAGTCCAATCTGTTTTCTCCATTAAAAATGCCAATGCAGTTTGGACCAATTATTCTGACTTTTAATTCACGCGATAGATCTTGGACACGTTTCTCAATAGCAGCACGTTCTCCTCCAAGTTCCTTACCACCGCCAGATATTATTACCATATTGTGGATATTCTTTTTTCCACATTCTACTAGGAGATCTGGAACAAACTTTAGATCGACAGTTACAATAACAACGTCTACAGGGTCTTCGATGTCCATGAGATTTTTATAAGCTTTTACGCCCATTATTTCGGGATATCCTTTGGCGTTCACTGGATAGACTTTGCCTTTGTAATCATGTTTTGCAAGGCTTTCCATGACCGAATTTCCGATCTTACCTACCTCTGGTGATGCACCGATCAAAGCTACAGATTTTGCATTAAAGAATAAATCCATGTAGCTTGAATCAGGGTTAGCCATCGAAATTGCATCATCCGACGATTTGTCCTTAAGGATAATTTTTGCATCTACCACGTAATAACTATCAGGATATACGACAACCGGATTAAAATCAATACTTTCATACTTTCCGGCCATATCCACTCCAAGGGTGCCAATATTTACAATCGCTTCACTCAGCATGTCCAAATCAACTGGCGTGGAACCTCTGAATCCTTTCAGAATATCTTTTCCTCTTAGGGATTCCAACATCTTTGCTGCTTCATTTTTCGTGACGGGCAGAACTCTGAAGGAAACATCTTTGAATAACTCCGTATAAATGCCCCCGAGACCCACCATTATCGAAGGCCCAAATTGAGAATCATTTTGGAGACCAACAATTAATTCAACACCTTTTGGAACCATCTTTTCCAGTAATACCCCCTTAACATCAAATTTTTCTTTCAGTCGATTAAACATATCATCAAATGCTTTCTTAACTTCATCCTCAGAACTTAATCCTACTTTAACACCGCCAACGTCTGTTTTGTGTAGGATATCTGGAGAAACTATTTTTGCAACCAACGGAAATCCAATTTCTTTTGATTTCTGCACTGCTTCATCGCTGTTTGTCACGAGCGCATATTTTGGTACTTTGATTCCGTATTCACTAAGAATTTCCTTTGATGAATCCTCTGTTATGACTCTGGGATTGCCTTTTGAAGACTCCATAATATTTTGGATCTTTTGTTTGTCAACCATCTTTATGAAAAAAGGTTTTCTTTGTTTTTAATTAACTTTACTCAAGCTAGGCATTAAGTTGGGTCTAGAATATGTCAGATACTTTCCAAAATATTATTTTTCTTTTTAAAAAAATTAGTCAATTTGAAGACGGTATTACAATAATCAAAAAAACGTGAATTGCCAGTAGTTTCCGATCGCATCTGACCAGTCAATTCATCATGAATTTGTAAATATTGCATTCCTTTTGGAGTAATGAGATAGTGAGCTTCACTACCCATAGATTTCAAAAGATTGTATTTCTTTAACTCAAAAATGAATTTCATAAATTGTGACATTGTGAGATGTGCCTGTAATTTTGAATATATCTCCTCGTAGTCACGGTTTTTGTGCGCTGATTTTAGAATAATAACTATCACATCTAGCTTACTAAATGATTCCACAGAAGATAAGAAAATATATGAAATAAAAACTTCGTCAATAACTCTTATAGTAAATGGATTTCTACATTTTCCAGTAATTTTATTAGAATAATCATAAGAAAAAAGTAGATATTAAATTGACCATTAATATTGACATATTTTATATAAGATACGTAAATCAAAATATCCAATAAACCTTTTTTCAAATACCGGTCGCAATATCTGTTACTATTAACGATATTATACGTTGTATATTAGAAAATACTGCAAAATATTAGCCATCAAAATTCATTTGGAGAGACTCAATTTTAAAGAGAGGAAAAATCCTCATTAGTTCGTTTTCCAAATACGTATGTGTTTGATGTCAAATCGTATACCTTTGATTCTTCATACATTTCAAGATAGTTTTTTCCCTTTTCCGTAGTGTGGTAAGTCATAGATCCTTCAGATAAATTACTCCTTTCCACGACTAGGTCGTTAATCATTAGAATTTTTATGTATTTTTTTATCTGTCCATAATTCAAGTGTGCCTTGGACATTATGGATGATTTCCTTTCACCGTTGATGGCAGTAAACAATATCATCGCGATAATATCAGTGGCACTTCTATAATTCAACATGAATTTAAAATGAAATGTCTCTATAAATAGAAAGGTAGAGAATAATCTGGTTTTTGAATAGCTAACATTTACTTTTTCTCAATGAACTAGCATTGAATTGTGTATGACTAAACTTGATTATTTGTATGCAACAACAATTATTGCTCCGCCAAACATTTTTCTTGTAAATTTAACTTTGGAAAATTTATCGAGCAAAAGTTCATTCAGGACAGAATTCTTTGGCCATCGCAAGAAAGTTCCATACAGTGTTTTAAATCTCAAACCACTCTTACCCGAAACAGAGTACGCAATTATTCCCAAGATGTATTTCAGATAAAAGGTTACGAATATTCTAAACAGAATGTTGTCAGGCTTGCCTATGTCAACAATTATGAATCTGCCTTCATTTTTGAGAACCCGATGTACTTCGGAAATAGCTTCGACTAATGAAAAGGAGTCACGTAGAGAATATCCACACAAGACAGCATCTAATGAGGACTCTTTAAATGGCATATTTTCAAACACTCCACACGAGAGATTAAGCCTTTGACTCTTTTTATCTTGAGCATAATTTAGCATCTCACGTATAGGATCATGTAAAATTAGCCTCGCATTTCCGTTTAGAATCTCCAAAGCTTTTGATGACATATTACCAAATCCTGAACCTGCATCTAGAATTAAATCACCTGGATGAATTTCACCAATCATTCCCAGTTCACGGTATTTATCATCCTGACCCAGAGAAATACTCTTGTTAACTTTATCGTAAACTGGGATTATGCTTCTCAGTACTACAATGACTTCTTTCCAATAGCTTAGCCCCAATCCAGACAATTAACATAGCTTTGAAAAGTGAATGGGTATTTTTTTATTTTGGCCGAAATTGTCAAATCTAGGAGATGCCCTCCGGATTTTCAGTTCATCCCAAATCGCCATTATCAAGGAGGTTCACAAAATTGATAAGGGACTCCTATTTATGGAATACTGTCTGCTAATATGGAATACATATGCGAATCTTGTGGCACCCTATTAATGCATAGTAATCAGGTAACGCTGGATAGTATGAAGGATGTTCATAGTCAGCTTTGTTCCGTTAAGAGGCAAAACATAGCAACACCTGTTCCACAGGTGCCCCAAAAATCAACACCGAATGTTCAGCCTTCCCTTTCGAATACCCCATCTCCATCTCAAATCCCCAATTCTCCATCAGCCCAACAATCAACCACAGTTGCATCGGCTCCTGGTGGACAAACTACTATTTCTCTAACCGGTAATGGAACAACCTATTCCAAGATAGAAGGTCCAATCGATCCTGAATTCAGATCAAAACGTCAAGTAAAGGGAACCTTTCAAGGAATTAAGGTTTGGGGTCCTGTTGACCCGCCAGGGCAGCTTGGCATCTGGGGAACCGAAGTTACGGTGGATTTCGATATTTGTGTTGCTGACGGTGCATGTATTGAAGCCTGTCCCGTTAATGTTTATGAGTGGCTAGATACGCCAGGACATCCTGCATCAGAGAAAAAGCCTTTCATGATAAGAGAAAAAGATTGCATTTTCTGTATGGCATGTGAAAATGTATGTCCTCCGCAATGCGTAAAAATATTCCAAAAGGGACAATAATTCAATTCGAAAAACATTTTGAAAACTGACAATTGATGTTTGACATTGTAGCTACAGGTGGTACATTTGATATTTTGCATAAAGGCCATTACATGCTTCTACTAAAGGCGTTCGAAGTTGGACGGCAAATAATAATTGGAGTAAGTAGTGACAATTATGCAACTCGAAATCACAAGAAAATAGTTAACAATTATAACATCAGACAGGAAAAATTGAAGAAATTTATTGATAAAAATTTTAAGAAATCTAACTATAATGTTTATCAACTTGATGATTTCTATGGACCCACAGTGCTGACAAGAGATGTACAGGCCATCATCGCTACTGAGTCATCATTGGAAAACTGCGTCAAGATCAATAGCCTAAGAGAGACAAAAGGCATGACACCGCTAGAGATAATACTTGTTCCTTTGGTAGAGGACATAGAAGGTAAAGTGATATCATCAACAAGAATACGCGATGGTGAAATAGACGTAAATGGAAACAAATTAACTTTCTATTAGAAACTTTAACTCAATTAAGCGTCAACTTTAACAAACACTACTGTGAGGTCTCGTGCACGACGTTCAATATATTATCCTGACCAAAGGTTCTTATCACAACCAGAGGACCTAATATTAATTCTCTAACAAGTTCCCTCAATTTTATTGCATTAATGTTATCTTTCATGAGAACAGCATGACATGATTTATCTTTCAACATTAGAACAATTTCGTTGTCTACAATTTTTATCACCTCGATAACAAAATGTACACTATCTTTATCTGGTAACAACATACTCCCTAATTTTTCGGTTTCATATGAATCAAGACATTCAAATCTAGTGATCTTATCCAATTATTCATCTATCCTCACTGTACATGAAATCAGAGACTAAATCTTTGGCCTTTTCCCTCTTTTCCTGAAACATTGATATGAATGAAGTTGAGTGACTTGATAAATCATGTTTACACTCTCCACAAAGAAGATTTCCACTTCTACATCTTAATTCCCTCTCGTTGGATTCAGCAGGTGTATCAAACATATACTTGAGATATGAAAAAACGGAACATACTCCAGGATTACCGCCCAATTTTTTCTGAAGCGAAATAGTTGGCTGTCCCCCTGTGAATGTATTGGATATTTTCTTTTCAATTATATCTAGATCATCTGTAGTGAATATAGCTGTTTCAGGATCTGATGATGACATTTTGCCGACAGTTTGTAGACTTGGCAAGAATTTACTATGGATTTGTGCGGGTTTATAAAAACCGATTTTTTCTGCTATATCCCTGGTCAATCTCCAGTAGGGATCCTGATCTATTGCAGCAGGTATAAGAACGGGCGTAGGTCTGCCTTCAATTATCGAGGGGAGAAAACATGGAACTCCTTGAAGAGGAGGAAATCCTATCATGCCAATATTGGTTGAATTATTAAAGCCAAAGATACTCTTTGCAGTTGAAAATGTGATCCGTTTTGCTATCTCTAATGAAGTTGAATAAAGGTGTTTTATGTGCTTTGAATTGACGATTATCTTGGTTTTACTCTTATTGAAACCTATTGCAATAATGTCAAGAATATTCTCATACACATTCTTGTTGATCTCTTCCATTGATTTGTTTCCGAACAAGAATTTTTCGTCATCGGTAATCTGAAACAAAAGGTTGGAATCAAATTTGTCTTGCAAGTGTTTGGTTAGAAACCAAGGCATCAGATGACCAAGGTGTACCATTCCAGATGGTCCCCTTCCAGTATACAGGTAAAATTTTTCATTGTTTTCATATTTATTTAATATCCAATCAAGATCTCTATGGGAGAAAAAGAATTTGTGTTCAAGTAATGGATGTAATTCACCAGTAAACGACTTGATTTTTTCGAGTAATTCGTCAGTTATTTCCTGTGTTCCAAATTTTTTCATTAATCGAGCATAATCTACAGATCCCTCTACTTTCCACGGGGTTACTTCAAAATCATCAGAATAATCCTCTTTTGATGAATCACTCATTTTATTATATATACATGATTCGAGAGCTTTAAACGTTTAAAAAGTATTCCATCAATGTCTGATCCATATTTAAATGACGGAATTAAACTTGCATAAAATAGAGAAAAAAATTCTACTTTCACTTGTAAAGCATGATAAAATTGATATTGAGACATTAGCATCAAACACAAATCTTTCATTGGATAATGTGAGACGTGGGATTGAATGGTTAAAGTACAAAGGATTGGTGTCAGTGTTTATCAACAAAGATTCAATCGTTCAACTCGTTTCAGAAAAATCCAATGATGGATCTTCAAAAGATAAAACAGTTGATTCAGTTAGTTTAACATTACCAGAAAGAAGAATAGTCGACTCAATAAAGAACAACGGCCAGAATGCCATCAGGATTGGCGATCTTGCCAAAATTTCAAGGTTATCAAATATTGAATTTAGTGTTGGAATACAGAATGCTCTTAGAAACGGTTGGTTGACTAAGGATGCAGATACTATGAATTTAACAGAAAATTCAGAAAAACTTTCACACGAGGAGATTCTTTTAGAGAAAATCTCAAAACTAAAGAAGATGAAACTTTCAGATTTGACTGATCAGGAATTACGTGGGTTTAATCTCTTAAAAAAACGTCCAGGATATCTTAAAGAAACAATTGAAAAATCATTCGACATCTCTCTTACAAATGAAGGTAAAAAACTAGTACCGAGTATCAAGAATGACGATCAGGAAGGGATAAGTGCAATTACAGCTGAAATATTAAATAGCGGAAAATGGAAAAATGAGAAATTTACGGAAATAGATGTATCATCTCCTGTACGCTCTTACGCCATGGGAAGGACGCATCCTCTTACAGATATTATTAATGAAATTCGAGAAATTTTTGTATCACTGGGATTTACTGAAATTGAAGGCCCAACGATTCAATCATGTTTTTGGAATTTTGACGTATTATTTACACCGCAAGATCATCCAGCAAGGGACATGCAAGATACATTCTACATTTCAAACTTGATTGATGAAGATATAGATCCTAATATTAGTAAACAAGTATCAAACTTTCACGCGATGGAATGGAGTTATGACTGGGACATTGAAAAATCAAAGCAAACCGTTCTCCGTACTCATACTACTCCGGTTACTGTAAAATACCTTTCAGAAAGTAAGATTAGTGAAGGAAGAATCTTTTCAATAGGACGAGTTTTCAGAAATGAAAAAATGTCTTATAAGCATCTAATGGAATTTCATCAGATTGAGGGAATTGTAATTAGTGAAAAAGTTAACTTGAGAGATTTGATGGGTCTACAAAAGCAATTTTATTCTAAACTTGGATTGGACAAAGTAAAGTTTTGGCCTACATATTTTCCATATACTGAACCTTCGTTACAATCGATGGTCTACATAGATAAACTTGGAAAGTGGGTTGAATTATTTGGTATGGGTATGTTCCGACCGGAGGTAACTCAATCAGTTGGCATCACAAATAATGTACTTGCCTGGGGAGGAGGGCTTGAACGAATTGCCATGATAAGATATGGATTAGATGATGTACGCGAACTCTACGATAACAAGTTATCGTGGTTAAGGATGCAACCAATATGCCAGTTGTAGAATTCCCAGTGGAAGACATCAAGAGGATTTTTTCTGATTACGATCTAGAGTATATACTAAATATGCTACCATTTATAGGACTGGATTTAGAACACCAAGATGATAAAAATATAAGGTTAGAATATAGTCCAAATCGTCCGGATTTTTCCACTTTTTATGGTATTGCCAGAGCACTGAATGGGTTACTGGGCAAGGAAATAGGAATACCAAAATTTGAAATATTTGAGAATAGCAAAAATCTCATTAACGTGGACTCTTCGGTCCTAGAAATAAGACCATTTATAGTGGGGACAGTAGCTAAAGGTCATCAATTAAATAATAAAACCATCAAGCAAATTGTTTCTATGCAAGAAGATCTGCATAATGGACTTGGAAGAAAAAGGTCAAAGGCCTCCATAGGATTTCACAATTTGGACAACATGGATTTTCCATTGGAGTACACAACTGTGGAGAATCTGAGCTTTATTCCTCTTGATAATTCTTCTGAATTAACATTAACTGAAATACTATCCAAAACTGAACCAGGAAAGAAATTTGGAAAGTTGCTAGCTGAATCTCGGTATCCTATCTTGAGGGATTCAAAGGGAAATGTGATATCATTTCCACCAATAATTAATAGTGAAGGAACGAGAATACGAGATGGTGTTAATAATTTATTTGTAGAAGTTACTGGTATCGACAAGAAAGCTGTTTACAATGTCTTGGACAATATTGTTGCTACATTGGCTGATATTGGATTTAAGTTAGAGACGGTGATTGTGCAACAAGGCAAAACTCGCGATTCTTTTACCGGAAACTTGAATACTTCTTTACCGAGCATCAAAACAGATTACATCAACAAGGCTCTTGGTCTATCATTATCAAACGAGGATATAATAAATTGCCTCCGAAAAAGCAGATTGGATGCGACGGTTATAGACTCAGGTACAATTAATTGTGTGATTCCAAACTATAGAATAGATATTTTTGGTCCGATTGATATTGTTGAGGAAGTAGCAATCGGATATGGACTTTATAACATGGAGCCTTCTTTACCAGAATTCAGATTTAATGGCAACAAGAGCAGGCAAAATTATTTTTTTGACAAGATTCGACAGGCAATGATTGGCATGGGATTAATTGAAAATATCAACTTCATTTTGAGTAATAAAGATATTCACTTTAAAAAAATGAATCTAGATAAGCCTAATTTTTTTACAGTAAACAACTCAAAGAGTGATGAACATGATATATTGAGACAATCACTCCTTCCATCATTACTATTTTCATTATCTAAAAATATACATGAAGAATATCCACAAAAACTGTTTGAAATAGGACCAATTTTCAAGCCAGAAAAAGAAAATTTTGAAAAGTGGAATTTGTGTTGCGTTAATGCATTTAATGGAGTAACATTCAGTGAAATTAAGGCAGTTCTACAGACACTTATGGAAATTTGCTTTAATGTCAAATTTGAAACAAAACCATCAGAAAATTTATCATTTGTTAGGGGTAGAAGTGCCGATATAATCTACAAGGGGGGAGTCATTGGACAGATAGGAGAAATTTCCCCTTTACTAATAGATAGTTTTAAAATAAAAATGCCCGTTGCCGCATTTGAGTTAGATCTCACAGAATTATTACGAATTTGACCAGAATATTTATAATGACACAAACTGGATGTTATTATTACTTGGTCAATGACTAAATTGACAAAGTAGCCCCGGTAGAGAGTGCACTATGAGATGTACATTTAATGTATGGCTATCAATGACTAGTTGTGGGTCAGAAACGGGGTACATAATACTCCTATGCTAATTGTAATCTATTATTTGTGTCCTAAAATAAGGCGTGCATGAATAATAAGGGAAAACTATTTTGCAGATTAATTCTTAATTTCGTGAAAAAAATCCAAAATCATTGATTTTGACTTATCAGACACATTAAATTGATCTAAAACTGTATTTGGATTTTTGAAGAGCTTTATTCTAAACTCAGGATCAGTATGGGCCCTACGAACTATGTCATTTATTGCTTTCAGATCGCTATCGCTATATTGCAAGCTATCCAGTTATACTATTCACGTATATTTCAAATTTTAGAAAAATTGATATTGATACCAAATTATTCAAATCATTTATGGAACTTGAGCCAATACTGCTCAGAAGCCAGAAGAAATTGAAGGGAAAAGTAACATCAAGAACGAAAACTGTACAAGAAACCCTTGATACTATTCTTCCGGTTTCAAGCAGTATTGGAGTAACAAGACTTGCAGACATTACAGACATGGACATTCTTCGCATACCAAATTTTTCAGCCGTTCTACCAGGAACCGAGGATTACATTTGGGTCTATAGTGGAAAAGGATCTACAAAATTGGATGCAAAGGCAAGTGCTTTAATGGAAAGCATTGAAAGATATTGTTCTTTGCCATCTGGAAATCAAAATAGGATGATACAAACATCTTATAAAGAAGTTTCAAATGTTTCAAAGACACTACATCCTTCTGACGTGGTAGAACCAATGTTGTTTGAATATGATGAAGATATGATTATGGATTTTCTATCCGGATATGATTTGATAAATAGCGAACATATAATGGTCCCCGCTCCGCTGGCTCTTTTTAGATATTCTCCCAAGCCACCTGCCGTGAATCCATTTGCGTATCATCATACTAACGGTCTTGCTTCTGGCAACGTGTTAGAAGAAGCAATATGCCATTCGCTCTGTGAAGTTATTGAAAGAGATGCAACAAGCCTTGCGGAATTAAATGCAAGTGCACTGCAGTACAATAGACTCAGAACAATGATTAAATATCTATCCGACAATGGAGTAAGTATAGATCCTATTCCTAGTACCGAATTTGTAGACGATGATGCCAAATATCCCGATGTCGATATTTCAAATATTGATTTCAAACCTGTAACAAATTTGGTAACAAAATTTAATAATTCTAACATCCCGCTTATAGTTAAGGATATTACCTCTCCTATAGGAATACCAACTTTTAACGCAAGTAGTATTGAGTGGATTACAGAAAATTATGGATACCTTGCTGAGGGACATGGAACTCATCCAGATGCAAGAATTGCATTATTGAGAGCAATTACAGAAGTTTCTCAGACACGAGCTGCAAATATTCAGGGTGCAAGGGACGATCTACGAAAAATCTCATACGGAAATACCAATAGTGATGAAAAAAAGACATGGCAATTTATGAAATCAAAAAACTCTGTCAAGTTTTCTGAGATAAAATCTTATGTAAACGACGACATTTTAGATGACATCAATCTTATACTTTCAAGGCTAAATTCAAATGGACTGAACCAGGTAATTGTAGTTGATCTCACAAATCCTCAAATAATGATACCTGTAGTAAGAACAATAGTACCTGGGTTGGAAACATTCAAAATCACAAAAGCTGTGATAGGAAAAAGAGGAAGGGAGTCTTTTAAAACATGAACAAACCAATAGTATATCTTGGACCTACACTAAGAAGAGAAGAAGCAGTCAAGATTTTAGATGCTGATTATAGAGACCCAGCAAAGAAGGGAGATTTCTTGATGTTGTCTCAGGATTCGGATGAAAAAAAATATGTTGGGTTTATAGACGGAGTTTTCCTGCATGACTATCCTCCACCACCAATTGAGGTGTATCATCTTGCTACACGAAAAAATATTGAATTAATAGGTGCGTCCAGTTTGGGGGCATTAAGGGCCGTTGAGTTAGAAAAGTTTGGAATGAAAGGAATCGGCAAGATTTTTCAACTGTTTAAGAATGGTGTAATTAACGCTGATGATGAAGTCGCAGTAACGTTCGTTCGGGGAAGCAACACCCTGCAATCTGAGGCCATGATTGACATTCGTTTCAACTTGTTCTTGGCGTACAAAAAAGGAATAATAACTAATGAGACCAAGAAAGGATGTGCAAAGATTGCAAAGAGCATTTATTTTCCATTTAGAAATTATGAAGATCTCATAAATTTAACTCAACAAAAGTGCCCTTCGATTCATGATGAGCTTGAAAATTTTAGGAGCTACATATCGAAAAATAGAGATAGTCTTAAGGCTCGTGATGCCGTAAAACTTTTGAAATATCTAAAAACTGTATCCGAATAAAAGTATCTTCATAATTTAGAATACTTGACTATTCAGCTGAAAGATCCCAGAAATTCGCATCCTTGAATTCCTCTATTGGCTTGCCCAATTTTTTCCATTCTTTAAATGATCTTGAATACAATCTAATTTTTTTCACGCCTCCCATCCTCAAAGCATAGTATGCAAGTCCTGACAGAGTTCCTACACTCCCACAATAGGTGATAACCTCATTATCTGTGGATATACCTCTGTTTTCCATAAATCTTTTAATTTCCTGAGGTTCTCTAAGTATTGATTCAGTTGTTCCTAACATGGTATACGGTAAGTTAGTAGCTCCTGGGATATGCTCACTCAGGAAATTTAGTCGTTCTCTCGAATCTACGAGAATTTTATTCTGCTCACTTTTTGCTTTTTCTACTTCATCATAATTGGCAAATATATCATTATTTACCCTAAGAGAATGCTTGGCTTTTGGGAATACATTAATTTTTTTCTCCGTTTCAAATCCATAACTTTTCCAATTGGTAAAAGTTGTTTCAAGCAAAGATGTGTTAGCATGTCCTACATACTGAAACGTCCACGCAACTCTAGCAGCAAGTGCACCAAATGTGTCATCATATACAACTACAGGAGTCTTATCAGAAATTCCAGATTGTTCTAGCAATAAAACTATTTTTTCGGGGGTATCGTTGTCAAGCACCTTGGCAAGGGGTATTGATATTGCCGTTTTGATATGTTCCTTTTTGTATTCCTCCTCCTTTCTGACATCCACAACTCTGACTGAATTTTTTCTAATCAAAGTTCTCAGAATATCTGCACTTGTCACTATATCCTGAAAATTGCTTGTTGAATGATTCCTTGATAAAATACTTTTAGTCTTTTTTTCTTTAGTAGCATATTTCAAGCCGCGCATTCTCCTCTAGCAGTCTTTGCACTGAATTTCACATCGTTACCGTAATCCATATAGGCGTCAGGATCTTCCTGGGGACTCGGCAATGAGATAGTTTCCGTTAGGGCTTTCTTTATATCATCCAGATTCTTTGCTGTTCTATTGCCATTAGGTGCTCCTTTAATCAATTTGTCTATCCATATTGCAAGTGACTCATTAGTGCTTCGTTCCTGTCTGTAAATATCAATTATTTTTATTATGGTGGATATGACTCTTTTTGCTGGAACACGCATTACCGATTTACCCAGTACCCCGTCTTCTCCATCCTTTCCCCCAAACATCATCGTATACGTTGGGGTCATGGTTCCGTCTATCCTTGTTGCTCCTCCGTAAAATCCTATTGTTGCAATTTCGTGTTGCCCACAAGAATTTGGACATCCACTTATCTTTATGGTTGAGTCTCTAAGGTCATCTTCAGTATCAAGTCCAAGTTCAATGAATTTGGATTGGATCTCTTTTGCCAATCTGTGAGAATTGGTAATTGCTAGATTGCATGAAGTTGTACCAGAACATCCAACAGCTGATGACATGGTCAGCGCACCTGGATTTGCAAGTCCAGTTTTGGCAAGTTCATTATAGAATTCTGGTAGATCCCTGGCTTTAACGAATCTTACAGCAAAATTTTGATTAGGAGTATTCCTTGCACAACCCTCGCCAGAATAAGTTTGAATAGTCTTTGCAAGGGACCGGAGCTGATTTGAAGTTATATCGCCGGCACCCAACGTAACGAACACCACAAAGTAACCATTCTGTTTTTGGGAAACCACATTGGAGTGAATCCATCTTTTATACGGATCACTATTGATGTCCACTTTTTCATTAATCAGCGGTAATTTCTTACCATTGGATAATTGCCTGATATTGGGACCTTCCGACTCTACTTTGTATCTATTTAATGTTTCAAGTGAAATGGTCATTTCTACATTTGATCTCTCTTTGATTACCAATTTCTGAAACTTTTCCCATCCCATTTCATTTACCAGATATCTCATTCTATTCCTAGCCATATTTTCACGATTTCCAAGTCTGTCAAACAATCTCACTGCAGCCATACATGTTGATACGAGTCTTTCTTCAGGAGTAAATTCCTCTAGCTGGTATCCTATGAATGAAGCAGCTCCGAGGCCACCACCGAGGTATATCCTGAATCCATTAGTTCCATCCTTTTTCATCGGGATCAGGCCGATATCAGCAATCCTTACCAATCCATGATTGGAGCAACATGCGAAATTGATCTTGAATTTCCTTGGTAGATTTTGACAAACTGGATTTCTAAGAAAGAATCGGGCAGTTGCCATGGCATAAGGGGTTGAATCAAATTCCTCGTCAGGACACACGCCAGCAAAATGACTACACATGACATTTCTCACTGTATTACCACAAGCCTCTCTTGTTGTCAATCCTACTTCAACTAAGCCTCTCATAACTTCACTTACATCTTCAAGCTGCACCCAATGAAGCTGGATGTTTTGACGAGTCGAAACATGGGCCGAACCAATTGAAAAGGCTTCAGAAAGCGTCGCAATCTTTTGTAACTGTTCTGGAGTTACTTCTCCACTAGGAATTTTGATCCTAATCATACTGTAATTTTGCTGTAAGCGGGATCCATAAGCTCCATGTTGAAGTCGGAAACGTCTAAAGTCGTCCTCACTCATTTTTCCCTTCCTAAAGAGTTTTACATTTTGACCAAAAATCTCTGTTTCTTCTTCTTTCCCCCACCTTGGATTGGATTTCGGAGAAAAATGCTTTTTATCAGGATAATTTAGAACTTCTTTTTTCAATACTATTCTAATTTCATTTTCAAAACCATATATTTTTTATGGATTTAACTATTTTTGGCATTTTAGATGGATTAAGGGGGCAAATTATTACTCCCTTCAATCTTATTCCGTATTCGCATCTACTAGTGTCGTTCAAAGAAACCTGTAATATTTCATGTTTGAGGGAAGCTGAGTTCAAACTGATTGTAAATACTCGATAAATTGACATTTCAGAATTAGAGTAGAGCATAAACAGTGGATGGGGAGAGATTTGAACTCTCGACCACCTGTGTGTGAGACAGGTATCATAACCAGTCTAGACCACCCATCCCAAACTTGATTAGTATTTTCCCAATTAATATCTTGATAAATTTCTAGCCGGCCCTAATAGATGAGCGTATCCTTTCATGTTCCCTCACTAAAACCTGTCAAGTAAGTCTCCTGCTCGCCAGAAAGAGTATCTATATTGATGTCCATTGATTCTAACTTTGCTCTTGCAATTTCCTGATCTTGTGTTCTATCAATATCATATACTTTTGGAGAAAGCGATCCCTTCAATTGAATCAATTTCATGGCGCAAAGAAGCTGATTTGCAAAGCTCATATCCATCACCTCTGAAGGATGTCCTTCCGCGGCGACTAGATTCACCAATCTTCCTTCTCCAATTAGGTATACTTTGTTTCCCTTGTTAAGTTGATATTCTGTTGTGTTGTCGTTGATCTGTTTTACCAACTTTGAGTTGGATTTAAGGGCATCAATAGAAATCTCGACATTGAAATGTCCTGCATTGGCCAGGATGCTTCCATCTTTCATCTGAAGAATATGTTCCTCTCGTATTACGTCCTTACACCCAGTTGTAGTAACAAATAGATCACCTGTCGCGGCGGCAGAAATCATCGGCAAGACAGAATAACCATCAAGTTTTGCCTTCAATGCCGCGATGGGATCAATTTCAGTTATAATGACATTAGCACCATGACCAGCTGCTCTTCTCGCAACTCCTTTTCCCACATGTCCATATCCAGATACAACAACATTCTTGCCCGCAATCAATATGTTAGTGGCTCTAATGATGCCATCTAAGGCAGATTGACCTGTACCATAGACATTGTCAAAATCATGCTTTGTTTCAGCATCATTGACGGCCATTATTGGGTATTTTAGTTTTCCATTTTTTTCCATAGCTCGTAATCTGACTACTCCAGTAGTCGTTTCTTCCGTCCCTCCGTAGACTTGGCTCATATTTCCGGCGGAATTATGCATTTCAACTGTCAGGTCTGCCCCATCATCAATTGTAACATTAGGACTTATTGCCATGGTTGCATGAATATCATCATAATACTGTTCATTTGAAACACCTCTACTTGCAAATATTGA
>Ga0209486_10000559_pt1 | contig 16606 bp, 18 predicted proteins | sample NCCompost_FD_187518 | JGI IMG/M metagenome (GOLD analysis project Ga0209486, IMG submission 187518) | Agricultural soil microbial communities from Utah to study Nitrogen management - NC Compost (SPAdes) (version 2) | ecosystem: Environmental > Terrestrial > Soil > Agricultural land | place...
AACAGCAGCAGCCCGGCCACCAGGAAGAAGACGATGATCAGCAGCGCCGGGATGAAGCCGATGAAGATGTAGGAGACGGCGAGCTTCCGGCGGATGCGCCACAGCAGCCGCTGCTTCATGTCGGCGAACACCAGAACGATGATGATCAGCGCGCCGACGATCACCGCGAGATCGCCCAGCGTGTCGATCAGCTCGATCCACGGCGAGGCGCCGGCGACGAGCGTCAGCAGGAACGCGACGAACTTGATGATCAGGCCGCCGACGACGGCGCGGCCGCTGAACGTCTGCGTCATCCAGTAACGGACGAGCGCGGCGCGCGATGCGGGCGGCAGTCTGGTTGATGGAAGCACGTCGCGTCCTCTGGTCTCCGGCGTCTAGTCTAAGGTAACCTTCGACACTACCTTGAAGTTACGCGACGACGCACGGTTCGATACCGTCTGTATCCACGCGGGCCAGGAGCCCGACCCGTCCACCGGCGCCATCATCACACCCATCTACCAGACGTCCACCTACGTGCAGGACGCGCTGGGGACACACAAGGGGTACGAGTACGCGCGCACACAGAATCCGACGCGCGCGGCGCTCGAGGCGAATATCGCGGCGATCGAGAACGGACGCGCCGGCTTCGCCTTCGCGTCGGGCATGGCCGCCGAAGGCGCCGTCATGACGCTGCTGCAATCCGGCGATCACGTCGTGGTGACGGACAACACCTACGGCGGCACCTACCGGCTGTTCGAGCAGGTGCTGCGCAAGTTCCAGCTCGAGTTCAGCTACGTGGACACGTCGGACCTCGAGGCGATCGAACGGGCGATGCGTCCGGCGACGAAGATGCTCTTCCTGGAGACGCCGACGAATCCCGTCCTCCGTATAACGGACTTGCGCGGGGCCTGTGACATCGCGCACGCGCACGGCGTGTTCGTGGTGGTGGACAACACGTTTGCCAGCCCCTACGTGCAGCGCCCGCTCGAATTCGGCGCCGACCTCGTCGTCCACAGCACGACGAAGTTTCTCAACGGCCACAGCGACAGCATCGGCGGCGTGGTGGTGGCTGTCCGCGACGACCACGTCGAGTGGCTGCGCTTCGTCCAGAACGCGGCAGGGGCGATCCTCGGCCCGATGGACGCCTGGCTCGTGCTGCGCGGCACGAAAACGCTGCCGCTCCGCATGGAGCGGCACAACGCCAACGCCCTCGAGCTGGCGCAGTTTCTCGCCAGTCATCCGAAGATCGTCCAGGTGCACTACCCCGGCCTGCCCGACCACCCCCATCACGAGCTGGCGAAGCGGCAGATGCGCGGCTTCGGTGGAGTCATCTCGTTCCGGCTTGGCTCTCTCGACAAGGCACGGACGCTCCTGAACTCGGTGGAGCTGATGGCGCTTGCGGAGAGCCTCGGCGGCGTTGAAACGCTGATCAGCCATCCCGCCACGATGACGCATGCCTCCGTGCCGGCCGAACAGCGGCAGCGGATCGGCGTCACCGACGATCTCGTCCGGGTCTCCGTCGGCATCGAGGACGTAGACGACCTGCGCGACGATCTCGTTCGGGCTCTTGGGAAAATCTAAGGACTTCCTTGGACTTCGTCGATCTCCTCCTCCACGTCGATGAGTATCTGCGCGATCTGGTCGAGATGTACGGACCCTGGATCTACGCGATCCTCTTCGCCATCGTCTTTGCGGAAACCGGGCTGGTGGTCACGCCGTTTCTGCCCGGGGACTCGCTGCTCTTCGCGGCCGGCGCCCTGGCCGCCACCGGCGCGCTCGACGTCACGGTCGCGTCCATCGTCGTGCTGGCCGCGGCGATCATCGGCGACGCCGTGAACTACGCGATCGGCCGCTCGGTTGGCCGCCAACTCGTGCGGCGGGCCGAAACCGATCCGCGCTGGCGCCGCTGGATCAACCCCGCGTATGTCGCGCGGGCGCACGAGTTCTTCGAGCGCCATGGCGGCAAGGCGATTGTTCTTGCCCGGTTCATGCCGATCGTCCGGACGTTCGTGCCGTTCGTGGCGGGAATCGGCGAGATGTCGTATCCGAAGTTCGCGTTCTACAACATTGCCGGCGCGGTGTTGTGGGTTGCGGTCTGCGTCGGTGCCGGCTACGCGTTCGGCAACGTCCCGATCGTCCGTGACAACTTCTCTCTTGTCGCGATCGGGATCGTCGTCGTGTCGGTGCTGCCGATGGTGGTCGAATTCATCCGCTACCGGCGCGGCCCCCGCGCGTAGTGTCCGGCTTCAGCCGGACCCAGCGGATTCTCTTACCCAGGCCAGGTAGGCGGCCGAGCCGCCGTCCGCGGCTATCACCAGGAATTCAGGAAGCTCGTAGGGGTGCAGCTCGCGGACGCGCGCCTCGAGGGCCTCCACGCGGTCCGACGTGGTCTTGATGACGAGCTGCTGTTCCCGATCCTGTTCGACCTGCCCCTTCCAGCGATAGACCGACGTCATCACCGGCAGGACGTTGACGCAGGCGGCCAGCCGCTCCCCGACCAGCGTGCGCGCCAGCGCCGCGCCGTCGGCGTCGGCACCGATGGTCGTGAGGACGAGGACGGCCTTCGGTACGGATGAGCTCACGTTTTCTCTTGTACTCGCCGAGAAGGTTTGGTACTTGTACTTCGGGCGCGACTGCGGTACAAGCAGGTTGTACTCGGGATCGAAACGCGGTATTCTCCCACGATCAAGCCGTGAAAAAGGACGCCGACACAGCATTGAGCGCTTCGACGAAGGGGAACCGCCGTCGCCGGACGGTTCAGTACCTGATCGTGTTCGTCGGGTGCGTGCTCGTGATCGACTCGCTGGTGGGCGACAAGGGCGTTCTGCAGATGCTGAAGAAGCGCCAGGAGGCCCGGGCGCTCGAGCGGGCGGTGTCGGCGGCACGGGCCGAGAACGCGCGGCTGTTCCAGGAGGTCGAGCGCCTGAAACACGATCCCGCCGCGCTGGAGGAAACGGCCAGGCGGGATCTCGGGATGATCAAGCCGGGCGAGAAGCTGTTCATCATCAAGGACGCGCCTCCCGCCGGCGCCCACCCCGGCACGAAGTAGCTCCCCTGCCCTTTACGCGTCCGTGCACGCGTGTTACATTGGACCGTTCGAGACGTTCGGATTGTTCGAGACGTGCGAGTCGTTCGCGTTTCGGCCTGAACGATTCGAACGTCTCGAACGATTCGAACGGTCCGAACGACTCGAACGATTCATGCCGCGGGGTGGAGCAGTCCGGTAGCTCGTTGGGCTCATAACCCAAAGGTCGGGGGTTCAAATCCCCCCCCCGCAACCACCTTTACCGACAGCCGCGCCGGCAGCTGTCAACATCTCCCCGAGATTCCCGACCACCCGCAGCAGTTCGTCGCCCGGTGGGATGACGATGTGGTCGATGAAGCCGCGCAGCGCACTCCGGGCCGATTCGCGCGTTTCCAGATCCTCGTGCTCCAGCGCCGCCGCCAGCGTGCGAATCTTCTGCTCGAAGACGCCTGCCATTTTGGGATGGAGGGCCGGCGGCTGCGGCTCCGACGCTGCTGCTGTCAGCAGGGCCTGAAGCTCGGCGCGACGTAGCTCGTTCTGACGCACTTCAACCTTCCACGATTCGACCTCACCAAAGCCGCCGTTCAGATAACCCAGAATCTGCATCTGCCGACGATCGATCGCATCGAGCTCGCGGCGCGCGTCCGCCACCTTCGCCTGGTGCTCCGCTCGGATACGGTTCGTCTCCGCGACGAAGACCTGTTTCCGATCGACTTCTATTCGAAACTCGTCGAGACGGTTTACTCAAAGCAGCTCGCGGCAGCCGGTGTGTCCACCTTGAGCCTCCAGGGCAGTGACATGCTCTGCAAGCGGGTTGAGCGCGCCCTCGACAACCACGGAATCAAGTTCAACAAGGGCTCGGTCGCGAAATTGTTACGTCACCGCCTATCGCAGATGAAAAGCTTTGCCGATCTACCGCCAGACACGCAGACACACGCGCGAGCCCTGATCGCTGCGATCAATGCGGCGTTCGAGCGAATCTAGCCCTCTGTAAAGCGTCGTGCCCTTGGACGCATACATCGAGCAGTTCTGCGACCGTTGGCGTCAGAGGGCCGACAGTTACGGGACCCAGAAGACCGAAGACTGGTTCGATCGATTCTTCACACTCTGGGTTCAGTTCAACGTCCTCTATACCGAGGTCGCGAGTCGAACTGGAAAGGTCGGCCTGCCCGACGATTCCGCCGCACAGGACAACCTGCTGCACTATTTGACGGCAACAGCTTTTGTGACCGAGATGAATGCTGATAAGGCCGTCACAGATGCGCTCGCGGCAATAGAAGCATTTTTGGAGGCCCACGAGTATTGCTTAAAACTAGATAGGCGAACCGGAGCACGCCAGCCCGAAGAGGATGAGAAGATTCTTGCGGGCCTGCGTTCAAATGCGAAAAACGGTCAAGGAAAGGCCGTCCTCGAAGCGCTCTACTGCGTCCGATGCAACATATTCCATGGGCACAAGGCGTTTGACCCCGTGCAAGTCGCCCTCTTGCGACCGATGATTGTCGTTCTGGAAAAGGTCATCGACCTGACACGGCAAAGATTGCGACAGTGAGACGCTGCGGCCAAAGCCACGGCACACCCACCGGAACAGGCTCGTTGAGGCTCGGAAAAGGCTTGTTGAGGCTCGTGCGCCTGCGCGCACATACGCGCGAACGGACAAAACACGAGAGCGCGCTGTGAAGTCGAAGCGGAAGGCGAAGAAGCGGTGAGTCTCTGTAAACTGTCGAACGGCACCTACGGCGACGTCATCTAGCGAGTAAACGTGAAGTCGATTGAGAACTCCTGTTTCATCAGCTCAACCGTTATTCCCGGACTCACAGCCGTTACGCGGGCGAGAACCGTCACCGTTTTGAACGGCAGTAGGTCCCAGCAGTCGAGCTTGAGGTATACGGGACTTGTCTGAAACGTCGCGACGACGTTTGCGACGAGGGGCTGAGAGATTTCAGCGTCGCCTCGCCCGTCGTCGCCCCGCCCGAAGGTCTCGCCACAGACCCGGCCATCTGATGTGCGGAACTCGGTGACCAGACGCGCGTAAGTGGCATCCCGATTGGAACGCACGGCGAATGTGAGTCGCAAGTCGTCGAAACAACTTACCAAGTCCCAGTATCCGTCGTGAGCGAAGTGGCAGGACGAGTGCCTGAGCGTGCTCCCCGCATCAGCGCTCGCGCTGATGAGCTCTATTGATTCAGGAAGGGGCGCTGCCGGTGTGGCGGAGGAAGGTGACGTCGGACTGCTTCCACTGCAACCACTCACGAAGGCGACGGCGACAACCAGAAGGTAGCTTCGACTTCGCATAACACCTCCGTGCGATAGCAGTTGTCGGCTGGCAGAACTTATCAGAGATTTTCCCCATGTCAAGACGCCAAACACTGTGGAGTTGGGTTTGTCAAAGGCCGAATTACCTTCGTTTTCGATCCAGGTTGAAGATGGACCACGCCCGACCGGACGCGGCGCCCACAGACAGCCCGGAACTACACGAGGAAGAACAGCATCGTGAAACGATCGTGAGGGTTCGAGCGACGGTTCGTCAAGCCACAGGACTGTAATCGCCTGGAAACCATTCGAGGTCAGGCTGTTTCAGTCGCTCGCTTTGCCGCACGTCGCCTGAGCCAGCGGCGCAGAGCGCTGACGACGTCTCCGAAGGCAACCGAGAAGCCGGTGGACAGGACGAAGCCAATCCCAGCGACGGCGAACGACTCGCGTTTCGTCGCATGGATTCCTTCAATTTCGGTGTATAGCACGATCAAGTGCTGCGCGAAAAAGATGGTCAACTCCGCTGCGCTCATTCAGAGTCTTTCGAACCGACAATGGCGCGCAGCCAGTCCTGCCGCGATTGGTCCATCATCTGGAGATACAACCCCAATCCGGACGAGATATCGCGGTTGACATAGAGTGTGCGCGGCGGGAGCGTCTGCCGTGTCACGACCGCACCGCTCCGGCCGTCAATGACGACCACCGTGGCGTCGAGCGTGCGCCCCGATTGTCCGAGGACGGCCGTCCGGCGGCCCCGCTGCACGAGCTGCGCAGGTGCCAGCAGGAGCCGGACGACGCCCGTCACGATGAGTCGCGCCTGGCGATCCTCCGCCTGTCGCCGCCAGTACGCGGCGTCATCGAACACGTCCTCGCTGGCGAGGGTCAACGGCTCGGCGTCGACGACTCGCGCACGAGAGGCGCGGCGAAGGTTCTGTCGCACCAGTCGAACCGTCTCAACGTTGACGTCAACGTTGTCTTTCCCCGCTCCGGCGACGAAGCCGGCGACCCAGACGTCGTCAACGCGCGCCATTCGGATCTGCACATCGGCCGGCAGACTCGCCTTGGTCCGCTGCACGCGAGGACCGCAGTTCGACGCCAATAACGCCACACTGAGCCCGACGAGCACCGCACGGACCATCGCCCCCCCAAACATCAGCGCCGACGACCCCAGCGATGCGTCATCGAAGGCGCGTGGCGTCAGGGTGTAAGAGTCATTCGCGCCACAGCCACCCAGCTATGTGTTTCCGGCAGAACCGGGTTCGGTCGTGTTCCCCTGGCCGTTATCTCAAACCGCTGCCGCGCATGGGGTCGGAGCGTCGCGCCGCAGTGCAGCCACATCCCAACGACGGCGTAATGGGGCGGTAAGCAGATCATCGGCTGACCTTGACGAAATGCGGTTACGACTCACCGTCCGCGCGCTCAGACACAGGACTCAGTGAGTCAAGTCGTTGAGTGTCCGCGCATGCTCAGTGGGCGCACACGCGGCATCCGGCTTGCGGTGACCATCAGAGGATAAGAACGCAGGGTGTGACCCGATGATTATCGCAGCCCTTCTTTTGGCCGCGCTTTCCGTCGAGGCGAAGGTGTTCCCCGAGCGCATGTGCGAGAACCTCCCCGAGGTGAAGCCGGAGGTGAAGGCGTGGGTTGCCGAGGTCGCTCCGGAGCTCGCCCAGGTGAGCGTCAGGGAGCTGCCCGAGAAGACGGCCCTCGACATCTTCGCTCGCGCGGCGGCGGCGGGCTGGGGGAGTGTTGACGTCCTCACCGACAGCGTGTTCCGGGAACCGTGCACCTTCTATTTCTCGGGAGAGGCGCTTCGCGCCGTGGACGCGGCCTTCGTGCTGGACCTCGTAACCGTGATCCGGGGACAGGACAAGAAGGGGCAGGATTTCGAAATGACCGCGCTCCTCGCCGGCCGCGGCAAGCTGGTCGTCTTGTACGATCGCGACGGGATCGTCTACAGGAACGAGAGGCTGGCGCGCGACTTCAGGCTCGCCTCCAGGGTCGTATTCGAAACGCCGACTGCTGGTGTGCTCGACAAGGTCGAGGGGCTCTGCGCCAGGATCCGGCTGTTCAAATGCGTGCGCATCCGTTCGCTCGTGAAGATGGGCGAGACGATTACGGTACAGGCCGGAACCTTCACCTCCGAAAAGCCCCTGACGCCTATCCAGGCTCGGACCGGTGCGGAAGGTGCTGCCGGAGGGCAGCGTTGAGTGGTCATGCGCGATCCCTGCCTGAGGCGTTGCCGGCCGCCGGAAATGCATAGCCTGTCGAACGACGAAGCATCACCATGCCGCGGTCTGCCGGGCTGTTGGCAGACAGGTGAGCTCCTCCCCTAGCGCGGCACAAACGCAGGCAGTTTCTGCGGCGAGGTGACGAATGCCTTCGTACGACTTCCACGATGCGCACATCCACCTGACAAACTACATCCAGCGCGGCACGGACGTCCATCACTTCGTCGACATGATGGGCACGACGGTCGGTCGCGCGACGCTGTTCGGCATCCCGCTGCAGCAGCCGTGGGCCTGGGGGAGCATCGGCGACTTTGCTCCCACGCACTATCTGCAGACCGCCGCACCCCTGTATTACTACTCGTTCACGGACGCCTTCATCGCGACGGCGTTCAGGTCGCTCAAGCCGGCGCAGCAGGCGCGTCTGGACCCGATGATCACCGGGTTCAATCCCTCGGACATGTACGCGGCGGAGCAGATTCGGCGGGTGCTGTTGACGTTTCCGGGAGTGTTCTCCGGCATCGGCGAGCTCACCATCCACGCCGACTTCGTCTCGTCGACGCTTACCGGAAGAGCCGCGCCGCCCGTCAATCGGGCGCTCGACCGGATCGTCGGCTTCGCGGGCGAAACCGGCCTGGTCGTGATCCTCCACAACGACATCGACACGCCCTTTCCCAAACCCGATCAGGAACCGCTTGCGGTCGTGCAGCTGAAGGAATTGCTCCGGCGGCATCCGCGCACGACGATCGTGTGGGCCCACGTCGGCGCCGGCCGCATCGTTCGCCCGCTGCACGACCAGGCACAGCTCGTCGAGCGCGCGCTGAGCCAGCCCGAGCTGAGCCGCCTGTATTTCGACCTCTCCGGCGACGAGGTCGCGAAATATGCCGTCGCGACGCCGGAGAACGCCGCGCGCCTGGCGGACGTGATCAACCGGCACCCCAATCGATTCCTGTTCGGCACCGGCGTCGTGGCGCCCAGGAACCGGGACACGATCACAGCGGTGTTCCACCTGTACGACCCGTTGTGGAAGCTGCTGACGCCGGAGGCCAGCCACAAGGTACGGATTGGGAACTACGAACGCCTGTTCGACCAGGCGCGGCGCGAGGTGCGCGCGTGGGAAGCGGCGCAATCAAAAAATGCGCGGCGTGTGGGTTCGGCCCATAGCCCGGAGGCGTCAATCGTCACTTGAGCCCGGACTGAGATCGACGCCGGGAGGTTACGGAGTTAACGGTCTCCGTTTCTCCGTTCCTCCGTGTGAAATCCGTTTCCTCCGTGATCTCCGTAGCCTCCCGCCGGCCATATAATCTCCGCGCAATTCGGAGACGCCTTTCCGGCGCACCGAAGCTCCGAAACACGAGGGGATTGCCATGAGACCTCCGCTGTGGTTCTTCGTCGCGGCCGCGTCAGCGCTGCTCCTTGCCGCCGCTCCCCTGCGCAGTCAATCCGTGACCGCGAAGGTGGACATGAAAGGGCCGGCGCCGCGGCTTCCAAATGGCAAGCCGGACTTCAGCGGCGTCTGGGCTCGACCCGGCACGCAAGACCTGACCGAGACATTCACCAACGCCAACGGCACCAGCAATCGCGGCGAGCCGAACCCGCTGCCGTTCACGCCGTGGGGTCAGGCGCAATGGGACAACTACAACCCGGTCAGGGACGGCGACTACGCCGGCAGCTGCATGCCGTTCGGATGGATCCGATCGTTCACGCCGCATCCGATGCAGATCGTGCAGAACACCGAATACATCGCCTTCCTCTTCGAGCAGAGCACCATGTTTCAGGCGGTCAACACCGAGGGCCTTCCCCACCGCAGGGAATGGCCGCCGACCTGGTTCGGCGACTCGCGCGGCCGCTGGGACGGCGACGCGCTGGTGATTGAAGCGGTGAACTTCAACGGCTACGCCAAGCTTGGCACCATCGGTCATCCGATGAGCGATCAGGCAAAGCTGACGATGACGTTCAGGCGGCCGGTCTACGGACGCATACAGTTCACGTGGGTGCTCGACGACCCCAAGACCTACACGCGGCCGATCAGCAACGAGCGCGTCTTCGTGCTCACGCCGAACGTGGAGATCATGGAGTACGCGTGCATGGAGGGAAACCTGACCTCCCTGCTCGAAAAATCGATCAGCCCATGGACCGGTCCGCAAATCCACGACGTCAATCTCGTCTACGGAACCGAGCGCGACTGGCCCGCCTACGATCGGACGACGCCGCTGACCGTCACCGGCGTCATCAAGGAGACGCGCTACGACAAGACGCCGTACGGGGTACTGACCCTCGACGTCGACCGCAAGAACTGGACGGTGATCCTCGCGCCGCCGGTGCGAATGGACTTCCGTGACCTGACGGAGCCGATGCTGAAGCCGGGCACGACCGTCAACGTTCAGGGCTTCGTCAGCAGACGGAACTCGAGTGAGCTGCGCGCGGAGATCATCACCATCGGGAAGCGATCGTTCGATTTGCGTTGACCAGAATCACTGCCGCCACTGTCGTCGTTGTCGCTCTGGCCGGTTCGGGCTGCAGGGAATCGTTCCCGACTGCGCCCGCCGAGCTGCAGACCGGCATCATCGTGTACGAGCACGCCGACTACCTCGGCGAGTCCGCGCACATCACGACGAACGTCAGCGATCTGAAGGACTACAAGGGACCGTGCGTGGAGAGCATCAGCCAGGGACAGACGACGTTCGCATGGAACGACTGCATTTCGTCGATCAGTGTGGCGCCGGGCTGGCGCGCCCATGTGTACGAGCACGACAACTTCGACGGGGACTACATCGAAGTGACCGGGGACGTTGCCGACCTGCGTCTGGCCGGACCCGGTTGCAGCGACGGGTTCAACGACTGCATCACGTCAATCCGCGTGTTCGCGCCGTGAGCGCTCAGCGGCCGAGCAGGCGAGCGGTGATGCGTCCGAGACCTTGCCGGGCGCGGGCGTTGGCCTGACGCTCCCACGCGGCGCGCAGCGGCAGACGCATCTTCACCACCATACTCCCTCCCGGCTCGGCGGTAATCCACAGATGACCACCGCATTCGGCGATGAGCTCCTGGAGCGCACCGAGCTCGACGCGCGGCCGTCCGGATGCCAGAGCGGGTTCAGTCTTGTCGGCGTGGTCGGAAAGCTGGCCTTCCGTGGCTGGCCGCGCTACTTCCGTCACGGTAATCAGCGCGTGCGGACCCTGTCGAACATTGGGGTGCTGCGCGATGAATTTTCCGTCGACGACAACAGTCGAGAGCTCGATTCGCAGACGCCCCCCGTACGGCATGCGCTGGCGTCCGTAGCTCGCGACGTTGACGAGCAGCCGTTCGACGCGCTCGGCGTTCACGTCGACGTTCACCGGCGACGAGTGCTTACGCAGGTCGAGCGTGATGGCATCACCGGCCACCTGCTTCAACACGGGCTGCAGGTCGCGCAGAATGCCGTTGACGTCAACGGGCGCCACTGCGGCCGCCTGTTCGTCTCCGTATGCGACGAGCTGATGGAGGATGCTGCCGGCCAGCGTCACGTCATCGAGAAACGCCGCCGCATGATCACCCTGTCCGTCCGCGCCGGTCATTGTCGTCAGCAACCGCTGCGCGTCCCGGTGGACGTCCCGCAGCAGCTTCTCGCAGGTCATCGCGATCTCGGAGGCCACGCGCCCGACGGCCTCCATCCGGTGGGCCTCTCTCAACCTGTCCTCGAGCACCCGGACGTGGGTGAGGTTTTCCGCGGCTATCTCCACACAGCCGGCCGTCGCAGGACGCGCCGACAGGCGGACGGCGAGCCGCACTCCGTCCTTCCTGATGCAGGTCGTCTCGATCGATCCTGCTTTCATGGAGTTCGCCGATCGGTCGATGAGCCAGGCCAGGTCGTTCCGGGATTCGAAGAGCGTCGCCGCAAACGTCGCGTCGCGCAGCTCACCCGGCGTCCGGCAGCCGACCAGAGCCGCAAAGGCGTGATTGGCGTCTTCCACAACGCCGTCTCGCGTGAACCTGACCAACGGCACAGGCGTCTGCTCGAACTGCCGCCGGTTCTCGGCTTCACTGGCATCGAGCCGAGTCTGCAACGCCGCCGACGATCTCGCCTGCTGCTCCATCCGTGAATCGCGTTCCGCGAGGGAGGCCTGAAACCTGGCGAGTGCTTTGGCGTGAATCCCGGAGAGACGCTCGAGCTCGGTCTTGAAGTCTGCTCCGCGCGCGGCCAGTCTCTCGGCGCCCAGAGCGCGCTCGCGAGAAATCCGGTCTTCTACCCGGAGCCGTTCGGCGCGTGCGTTCTCGGCGAGCGTGGCGGTTTCCTCGCGGAAGCGCTGCTCCGCAGCCGCAGCCGTTGAACGCAGTTCAGTAATTGTCTGCTCGAGCGCCGCGCGGGCCGCCGTCTCCTCCGTCAGCCGCGTCTCGACGCCGCGCAGTTGCGTCTCGAGGCCGTCGCGTCGCTCGGTGATCGACGCCAGCTCGGCCTCGAATTGTGCCTCGCGCTCGGCCAGCCGTATGGCCGCAGCTGCTATCGCCGAGCGGTGTTGCTGCTGATCACCGGCGCGCTGGGTCTCGTGATCGCGCCGCTCGCGCGACAACCGGTCTTCGAGATCCGCGCGCTCGGCACGAGCGCTTTCGGTCAGCGCCGCGATGTCGTCGAGGTACCGCCGTTCGGCATCGGCCGCCGCCGAACGCTGCTCTGCAATGGCGCGCTCGAGGGCGAGACGAGCGTCGATCTGTTGTGCGAGCGCGGTTTCGATGCCGCGCAGCTGCTGTTCGAGACCGCCGCGCGTGGCGATCTCATCGCGGAAGCGCTGCTCCGCAGCCGCGGCCGTTGACCGCAGTTCGGTAGTTGCCTGCTCGAGCACCTGGCGGGCTGCCGTCTCCTCCGTCAGCCGCGCCTCGACGCCGCGCAGTTGCGTCTCGAGGCCGTCGCGGCGCTCGGTGATCGACGCCAGCTCGGACTTGAATTGTGCCTCGCGCTCGGCCAGCCGTGTGGCCGCGGCTGCTATCGCCGAGCGGTGTTGCTGCTGATCACCGGCGCGCTGGGTCTCGTGATCGCGCCGCTCGCGCGACAACCGGTCTTCGAGATCCGCGCGCTCGGCACGAGCGCTTTCGGTCAGTGCCGCGATGTCGTCGAGGTACCGCCGTTCGGCATCGGCCGCCGCCGAACGCTGCTCTGCAATGGCGCGCTCGAGGGCGAGACGGGCGTCGATCTGTTGTGCGAGCACGGTTTCGATGCCGCGCAGTTGCTGTTCGAGACCGTCACGCGTGATGGTGATCGACGCGACCTCGGTCTGGAGCTGTGCCTCCCGCTCGGCCAGCCGTGTGGCCGCGGCTGCGATCGCCGAGTTGTGCCGCTCTTCCGCGTTGGCGTGAGACGTTCTAGCAGAGGCGAGGGCGGCCTCGACTTCAGCGACTCGCTGCTCGAGCGTCGCTCGCGTAGCGGCCTCATCGGCGTACTGGGCGCTGAGCTCGGCCTCGCGCCGGGTGAGCTGCTCGACTTCTAGTGCGGCCAATTCGTGTCGCTGCCTGGCAGAAGCAAGAGCGGACTCGACGTAACTCAATTGCTGTTCGAGGCCGTCGCGGGTTTCCGTGACCGCCGACAGCTCCGACGCGAACTCTGCTTCGCGCTCTGCCAGCCGGGCAACCGCTACGGCTTCGGCGCGTGCGAGCCGCTCGACGGCTGCCGCGGCGGACGCCTCCGCCTCCCGGGCACGTTTGACTTCCAGACCCGCCTCGCGGAGCTGCTCGTCAACCATGGCGCGGACCGCATTGGCCCGTGCGATGTCTTTCTCGTAGTGCGCGCGTCGGGCGGCCAGCTCCTGCTCGAGCACAGTTCGGGCGGCACGTTCCCTGGCGATGATTTCCGCGAGGTTGTTCTGTGGTTCCGCCGCGGCGGCGGCGCGGGCGGCAAGCCAATCTCTCTGCCGCCGTCGGACGATGGCTTCGAGGTCCGCTAAGCGCTGCTCCAGCACGGACTTAGGGTCCGTTGGCCGCGCGTGACGTCCGTTCACGATCTCGAAACTCTTCATGCACTTGGGCGCAAAAGCGAGAACGCTACGCCCGCATCTATCGGCCGCACGCGCACACTTCTGCACCCCTGGGCTGAAATCGGATGGAACCCGGACGGAATCGGACAGGTTATCCGCGGGCGCGAATCGGCATGACCCGGGCCCGCATGTACGCGAGATACGTTGCCATGACCAGCAGTACCAGCGTGACGAGCGCCGACGACCATTCACTGCGCGCGAGGTGGAAGATGGTGGCGCAGACCATCACGAACATGATCCCCACGGCCGCCCACGTCACCAGCCATGGCAGAATCCGCGTCAGTCCGGGAACGATGAGTCCGACCGCAGCCAGAATCTCGGCGACGCCGAGAAACAGCTGAAACCACCGCGGCATCGACGCGTTCATCTGCACGGCGATATCAGGAGGCGGAATCAGAAACAGCAGCCCGTGCGCGAAGAACGCCGCCGCGAGGAGAAGCTGCAGGACCCAGAGCACGATGTTCATCACGGCCTCCGTTTGGAACAATAGACTCCACGGTGCGAAGGAAATCATCGGTCCGGTCGGTGCGGCCCGGATACCGCAGTTCCATTCCCAGACACGCTCGCGCCCGCGTCGCCGACCGGCACGCGTCGGGAGCGCCCGAACGCGTCGAGTATCTCGTAGGACGGTCGGTCGTGGGGTGCCGGTACTTCGACCCGAATGGCGGATTGCTCCTCGATTATGGCGTCCACCGTGGCAAGCGGCACGGCCGCGAGTACCGGTGGGACGTTCCAGGCACGCTCCTGTCCGCTACCTCCTATCGGAACGGCCTCGAGCACGGAACGGCGCGCCAGTGGTCAAGCGATGGCCGCCTGCTCGGCACTTACCGGATGCGCTCCGGCACCGGCATCGACCTCTGGTGGCAGGAAACGTGGACGAAGCCGCGCCGAACCTATCTCGCCGAAGCGCGATTCGTGAAGAACGGGAAACGTCACGGCTTCGAATGGTGGCTGAACGGCGATCAGCGGTCCGTGCATCAGGAGCGGCACTGGTCGATGAACGAGCTGCATGGCATCGAGCGCGAATGGAACGATCGCGGGTCGCTGCGCCCGGGGTTTCCCCGGTTCTACGTTCGCGGCCGTCGTGTGACACGGCCGTCGTACGATCGCAAACAGAAACGTGATGCCTCGCTGCCCCCCTACACGCCGGAAGACAATCGGCCGCAACGGGACCGGCACCCGATTCTCGGTCACCTCAGGCGGGTGCGAGCCATCCGACGCATGAGATAGCCCCTTGGAGCCTTGACTTGGCCTGACCCTGTTTAGTACACGTCCCCTCTCTGGGCGGGGAGATTAGGGATGAGTCCGTGAAGACCAAACGAATCGTGCTCGGGGTCCTGGCGTGTGCGCTGGTCTCCGCCGTCGCCTTCGCGCAAAATTTCATGCACATCAAGGAGCTGCTGACCGGCTACGAGGAAGTTCCCTCGGTCTCGACCGGCGCAAGCGGAACGTTCACCGCGCAGATACGGAAGGACTCAACGATCGACTGGCAGTTGAGTTATTCGGATCTCGAAGGCGCCGTGCAGCAGGCGCACATCCACCTCGGTCAGCAAGGAGTCAACGGCGGCATCTCCGTCTTCCTGTGCACGAATCTGGGCAACGGCCCGGCCGGAACCCAGCCATGTCCGGCACCGCCGGCGACGATCAGCGGGGTCATCACCGCCGCCGATGTAAGTCCAAACATTCCCGCCACGGCGGGCGCACGAACGCAGGGACTGAATACGGGCCAGATCGACGAGCTCCTGGCGGCGATGCGCGCCGGTGCGACTTACGTCAACGTCCACACCACCACGTGGCCGGGCGGCGAGGTGCGCAGTCAGATCGATAACGGAACGCCTTAAGAACAAGCCTCAGGAATCAGGCCTCGGGCCTCAGCTGGGGCCTGAGGCCTGAAGCCTGAGGCCTGCTTCATACAGCCATCTGTTCGGCAGGGGCGGCTTCGAGCATCTCGCGGATTGCCGAGAACGGCATCACGCGCACGAGCTCTTCGATGTTCGTCACCTGATCGTGCAGCAGCTCCGATGCGCACTGCGCCATCGTGAACGTACTGGCCTTCGTGGACGCGGTGAGCTCGTCGGCGGGTACGTCCTTCGCGATCATCACCGCATCGTCCTGCGTGGGCACCCACAGCTCGCCGACCATGACGCGGCCGCTGAACCCGGTGAAGTTGCAGGCCGGGCAGCCGGAGCCCTTGACCAGCTCCCAGTTCGAGAGGTTCGCGCTGAACGGCAGCTGCTCGATCAGGTGCTTGGACGGCTGATACGGCGACTTGCACTCCTTGCACACGCGGCGCACCAGCCGCTGGCCGAGCACGCCGGCAATCGTCGATGCGATCGTGTTCGAGTCGATGCCCAGGTCGCGCAGCCGCGCGACCGATTCGACGGCGGTTGTCGTGTGCAGCGTGCTCATCAGCAGGTGGCCGGTCTGCGCGGCGCGGAGCGCCATCTGCGCGGTCTCGCCGTCTCGAATCTCGCCGATCATGATCACTTCCGGGTCGTGCCGCAGGAACGCGCGCAGATACTTCGCGAACGTGTTCCCGATCTGATCGTTGACCTCGCACTGCGAGAACTGCTCGTAGACGTATTCGATCGGGTCTTCGGCGGTGAGGATGCGAATCTGCGGCTTGTAGAGCGTCTTCAGCGCCGCGTAGAGCGTCGTGCTCTTGCCTGAGCCGGTCGGGCCGGTCACCAGAATGATCCCGGCGCTCCGCTTCAACAGCTGACCGAACTGCACCACCATCGCCTTCGGCAGTCCGAGGCCGTCGATCGACGCGGGCAGCCGCGACTTGTCGAGCACGCGAATGACCACGCTCTCGCCGTGCATGCTGGGAATGATGGAGACGCGCAGGTCGATGGTGATCAGCTCCTCGGCCTTGCTGACCCGCACGCGGAAGCTGCCGTCCTGGGGCCGGCGGCGCTCGGCGATGTCGAGCTTCGCCAGAATCTTGAAGCGCGACACCATCTCGCGGCCGAGCTGATTGCAGGCCGCCTCGATCTCGCCCAGCTGCGGCGCCTGGAGCAGGCCGTCGATGCGGAACCGGATGCCGATGCGGTTCGACAGCGTCTCGATGTGGATGTCGCTCGTGCGCTGCTCGATCGCCACCGCCAGCAGCTTCTGCACGA
>Ga0209486_10000560_pt1 | contig 16584 bp, 10 predicted proteins | sample NCCompost_FD_187518 | JGI IMG/M metagenome (GOLD analysis project Ga0209486, IMG submission 187518) | Agricultural soil microbial communities from Utah to study Nitrogen management - NC Compost (SPAdes) (version 2) | ecosystem: Environmental > Terrestrial > Soil > Agricultural land | place...
GGCTGGCGGTTGCGGTCGAATAGTGCGAGGCTTTGGAAGTCGCGCCGCAGGTCAAGCACCGACTTAAGGCTCGAGCCTGCGGTTTGACGTTGCGGGTTTTCCGGCTGGGCCACGGCCTGTTGGATATTGCGCATCAGCGCGAGCCGCAGCATCGCGTTCCCCTGGTCCTGAAGAACTTCTTCGACACCTGCAGTGAACGAGTTGAGATCCTCTTGAACTATCGAACTGACCGTTGAGTCAACCGCCCGGAATCCGTTCCACCAATTAATGCCGGCAAGCAAGAGCAGAGGAGCCGCGCAAAGAGCGAAGTAGGTGAGAAACGACTTGCGTCGAAGAACCATTGGATTTTTATCCGCGTAAGAAAACGGATTACACGAATTGTATACTACACGGGTTTCCGACCGAATTCGGCCAGGAGCGGCGCGAGTGTATCGATGATCTCCTCGTGAGACGCGCCGTTCGTAGCGACCAGTCCGTTGCGATTCTGAACGTCAGGCACGTTGTAGTTCAGCGGTTCGCCAAACAGGTCAGTCATTCGTCCACCAGCCTCAGTCAGTATCAACTGCGGCGCGCAAGTGTCCCACTGTTTTGTTCGCGGCGAAAGATGGATATACACGTCGCATTGCTGTTCGACGAGCAATCCGATCTTTATCCCGACCGAGCCACGCTGTACTTCTTCACGAAATCCGAAACGCTGAACGACCTTGTTCATGCGCGAACTCCGGTGCGATCGGCTTGCCGCCAGACGCATTTCCGAGAAGTTGTTTCTGCTCGAAACGTGCACTTGTTCCGGATCGATTTGAGGCCGCTCGATCCATGTTCCAGCACCACGCACCGCCCGGTAAAGCACGCCCGTCGACGGCTGATAGACCACGGCGACTATTGGTTCACCGTGTTCCGCTAGCCCGATTTGCACGGCGAAATCGCCATTGCCTGCGATGAACCCGTTGGTGCCGTCAAGCGGATCAACCATCCAGACGCGCGATTTGCCGAGCCTGCGCGAAGTATCGACTGACTCTTCCGCCAGAATTCCGTCGTTTGGAAATTCACGTTGCAAGCGCGTGACGATCAATTCGTTCGCGATACGATCGGCCTGCGTGACAGGTTCTGAGTCGTCGTCGAAGTTCTTCTGTTCGATATCCAGTGGACCTTTGTAGTGCTCGAGAATCGCAGCGCCGGCAGCACGAGCAAGATCTACTGCGAAGTCGAGTTCGCGCTTGAATTCAGCCATCGATGTTCCTGATTTCCACACGAGCAGCGTCACGGATCGCCTGCAGCGTGAGTTCTATATCGGACTTGGTGGTGCGAAAGTTAGTGATGCACGCGCGCAGCGCGAAGCGTCCATTGACAGTTGCGTTCGAAAGATAAGCGCGGCCACTGGTTTGTACGCGACTCATAATACGCTCGTTCAACTGGTCCAACCTTGGATCTGACTTATTCCAACCCGCCGGAACGCAACGGAAGCAGCAGATGCTCAACTCAACCGGGGCGAGCAGTTCCAAATCCTCAGCGCCGAAAACGAGTTCGCCCATGTAAGCCGCGAGCGAGATGTCGTTGGTCACCGCTTGAGCGATGCGACGCACGCCGTAGTACGAGAGCGTCAACCAAACTTTCAACGCCCGAAAGCGTCGCGACAGTTCAACGCCGTAATCCCAGTAGGCAAACGCCTCATCGTCGCTGTGGCCGTGTACCTTGATGTAATCGGCATCTTCAGTGCTGAATGTTGTCTTAACCGGATTTGGATCGCGGAAGAGTAAACAGCCGGCATCGACGGGAACGTAAAGCCACTTGTGGGGATCGAGTGAAACTGAATCGGCGCGCTCGAGACCCCGAAACAGGTGTTTCTTTCGTCTATCGAGGACACCCGGCGCGCCGTATGCACCGTCTACGTGGAACCACAGAGTGAACTGATTTGCGATGGTAGCGATTGCTTCGAGTGGATCGACTACGCCCGTGTTGACTGTCCCGGCACTCGCAACGACACAGCATGGTCTGAAACCCTGGCTAAGGTCATTTTCGATCTGGACGCGCAGGGATTCCGGACGCATTCGTTGTCGATCGTCGCAGGCGACGACATGCACCTGATCGCGTCCGATGCCGAGAATGTCCGCAGCCTTCGCAATTGACATGTGCGCTTCTTCAGACGCGTACACGATCACCGGCGATCCGTGGTTGGAATTCCAGAGTCCTTTTCGTGCGGCATCTTTGCCGAGCTTCCGACGGCTCGCGACGAGCAGTGCGATCATGTTTGCCATCGACCCACCACTCGTCAGCAAACCCTTCGCGTTAGGATCGTAGTCGATCAAGGACCCCAGCCAACGAACGACGAGCTGTTCGAGTTCCGTTCCCGCTGGACCCGAACGCCAGCAGGTGATGTTTGCGTTCAGCGCACTGGCGATGAGATCCGCGTAAACACCGATTGGTGAAGACGGCGAAGCGACGTAGCCAAAGAATCGGGGATGACCATTGTGCCGGCTGAGGTCGAAGATCGTGCGACACTCGTCGATCAGTTTTTCGAGCGGTACGCCTTCCGTAGGCAGTTCGAGGTCAATGGCGGCAGTCGTCTTGCCGGCGTAGTTCTCAGCGCGCACTGGCCGTTCCGCGATGGTTTTGAAGTAGTCGGCGACGAGCTGTGTAGCTTGGCTGGTAATGTCGTCGAGCGCGCGCTCGTCGATGTCGAGAGACGATTGTGTGCGCAGCGTTTCGCTCATTTGATCGAGGGTGAGATTGCAACCAGCAACGATAGTTGTTCATCGCCCATGTTCGTAACGCCGTGAGACACTCCGGCGGGCGCCACGACGACGGTTCCGGTTTCCGCGGTCTGCTTTTCCTCCCCGACGATGAAACTGCCCCGCCCTGCGAGCACGAAATAGAATTTGTCAGCGCCGGCATGCGCGTGCACCGGTTGCACCTGGCCCGGTTCGAGGCAGTTCAACCCGACCATCACGTGTTCGCCCTGCCACAATGTAGTCTTGTAAAACTTTTTCGGGTTCGAGCCGACGAACTCGCGCCAGTTCAGGAAATTTGAAACCATATTTTTGTACTTGCTGCTTTGTACTTTGTTCTTTGTTTTCCAGTTTCGAAGCGACTACAAAGTACCAAGCACTAAGCACAAAGTACAAAGTACAAAGCACAAGGTTCGTGCTAACATCCGTGTGAAAATATGCCGTCACCCCACGCCACACCGGAAGGTACTGCCCGTTATGCCGATCGTTTTTCGACGCGCGCGGCGAAAGACCATTTTCGCCGGCAACAGGAACTGACGCTTTCGTCAATCGGTATCGGCACCTATCTCGGAAACCCGGACGAGGCGACGGATCTAGCCTACGCAAAAGCGATCACGCGCGCGGTTACGAGTGGCGTCAACGTGATCGACACTGCCGCTAATTACCGTTTTCAGCGAAGTGAACGGTCGATTGCGCGGGCTCTAAAAACGCTGGAAACCGACGGTTTTTCCCGCGAAGAGCTGGTGATCTGCACCAAGGGCGGTTATCTGCCGTTCGACGGCGCTCCGCCGCGAAACGTTCGAGAGTACGTCGACGAAACATTCGTGAAGCCCGGTATCGCGTCGTTCGACGACATTGTCGGCAGTCACTGCATGACGCCGTCGTATTTACAAAACCAGTTGGACCAGTCGTTGCGCAACATGGGCCTCGAGAGCGTGGATGTGTATTACGTTCATAATCCGGAGTCGCAGTTGGGCCATGTTTCCGAGACGGAGTTTTATCATCGACTGCGACTGGCGTTCGAACGTCTCGAAGAAAATCGGAAACAGGGGAAGCTACAGTTTTACGGTGTGGCGACGTGGAACGGTTTTCGTGCGCAAACGAATTCGGGTAACCATCATTCGTTGGCGCGGATGATGGAGATCGCGGGTGAAGTTGGTGGCGAGTCTCACGGACTGCGGTTTATTCAGTTGCCGTTGAACCTGGCGATGCCGGAAGCGTTGACCCTGGGAAACGAGACTCTCGACGGCGAACCGGTAAACGTGCTGGAAGCGGCCCATCGACTCGGCGTGACGGTGATGGCCAGTGGATCGATGTTGCAGGGCCGGGTGGCGAGAGATCTGCCGGATCCCGTTCGACGCGCTTTAGGATCGCCGCCCACCGACGCGCAGGCGGCGATACAGTTTGTGCGATCAACGCCCGGAATCACGACCTCGCTCGTCGGAATGAGCCGCGTCGAACACGTAGACGAAAACCTGCAATTGGTGGGTATCGAACCTTTGACGCACGACCAGTTGCGAGCGCTATTCAACTGACGCAAATGAGCCAGCGACGCTACAAATCGTTTTCGGAGTTCTGGCCGTTCTATGTGGCGGAGCACAGCAAGGTCGGAACACGATGGCTTCACCTGCTCGGCACGACGGCGGGGCTGCTGACGGTCGTCTACTTCATCACGGCGGGACCGTGGTGGTTGTTTCCGCTTGGACTCATTCCCGGTTACGGTTGCGCCTGGTTCGCGCATTTCGTGATCGAGAAAAACAAACCCGCCACGTTCGAATATCCGCTGTGGTCCTTCGTTGCTGACTACAAAATGATCGGTTTAATGCTCACCGGCCGTATGGGCAACGAACTTTTGCCACAAAAGGCACAAGAAGGCACAAAAGGAACAAGAGGGTTTGAGCAGTGAGTACGCGCTTGTCTATGAGTGGGATGAGTGAGCTTTTGTCTGTCTCTCCTTCTTTTTGTGCCTCTTGTGTCTTTTGTGCCTTTTGTGGCTACCTCTTCGCGGTTAGCTATGCGCGGTAACGTTCCCATTCCCGAGATTCCCCACGGCGAGGACGTGTGGTTAATGGTGCTGGTGACTTCGGTGCGTGAGCGTCGCACGCAACAGGGACGCTTGTTCTGCGACGCCACCGCGCGCAACGCCACAGGAAGTCTTTCGCTGAAGATCTGGGGCGAAACACTCGATTCACAAAAAGAGATCAAGGCCGGTCTCTGGGGCATCACCGGCAAGCTCGAAACGTTTCAGGACCGTCCGCAGTTCGTCGTCGCCGAGTATCGACCGATCACGCTCGAACAATATCGCGAACATCAGGGTGCCGATCCACGTCTGCCACGCGCCTACACTCTCGACATCGAAACACTCACACTGCCGAGCTTTCGCGAACGCGTCGGGTCGCAACTCGAGCGACAAATGCGCCTCGGCACAATGAGATTCGAACAACAGCAGCGCTATCTCGAAGACATCGCCGCCGAAGAAGAACGCTGCTACCAACTGGGCTCGCTGAGCGCGACCTCCGGACGTGTACTCTCGATCGCTTTACACGTCGGAGCGATTCCCGGGCTCGAGTTTCCGGGCCTCAGCCCTGATCCGAGCGAGCACGTTTTTGGCATCGACAAAGACGGGTACGAGCAGAGTGAACAGCAGGCGCTACTGGATTTCGTCCAGTTTATGAAAGATTTCGACGCCGATTGCGATGAGCTGGTGGGACACAACATTATCGGCTTCGATCTTCCGTTCATCTTTCAGCGCTGTTTGGTACACGGCATCAATACTCGGCCGTTCGTGAATTTAAGCGATTATGCCGTGCGTGGCGTGTTTGACACGATGCATCGCTGGTGGTTGGGCGCGAGGCGGAACGTCAGCCTTGACGACATCGCCTGGGCGCTCGGGATTGAATCCAGCAAGACGGACGAGGTTGAAGGCAGCAAAGTGTTTGAACTTTATCAAGCAGGCAAGCTGAACCTGATCCGTGAATACAACTTGAATGACGTCCGCCTGACGAGGAAAGTTTACGAGCGGATGGTGGCGAGTTTTAGGAGATAAAGCTACTTGGTGCTTAGTGCTTTGTACTTTGTCCTTTGTGCTCGGCGAAAACCAAAGTCCTAAAGACCTAAGTCAAAGAAAGAACAAAGCACAAAGCACAAAGTACTCCCCGAGTGGTAGAATTCGCGCATGGAGTTTTTCTTTCCGCTGTCGATGCTTGGCGTGGGCCTTGTCATCGGCGCCGTCACCCTCTGGCTCATCAATCGCTCCAAACTGAAATACGAATTCGAACGCGGCCGCGCGGCAGCAACCACCGAACACGCCACACTTGTTGAGCGACTCGCAGGCAAAGACGATCAAGTGCGGCAACTTCGCGAGGCGCTCGAACGCGAAACTGGGCAGACGGGAGAGCTCCGGCACGAAAACTCCCGCACCGCAGCTCATCTATCCGCCCTGCAAGCACGTCTCGAAGAAGAACGACGCGTAAACCAGGAGAAACTCGCGCTGCTGACCAACGCAGAAGAGAAACTCGCCGATGCGTTCAAAGCGCTCTCAGCCGACGCGCTCCGCAACAACAATCAATCGTTTCTCGATCTTGCGAGCCAGAATCTCGAAAAGTTTCAAGAGACAGCCCGGGGAGACCTCGAAAGGCGTCAAAGCGCGATCGACGAGCTGGTCAAACCGCTCAAAGAGTCGCTGGAAAAAGTTGACGACAAGATTATCGAATTGGAGAAGACGCGCGTGGGGGCCTACACGGAACTGCGCGAACAACTGAAGACGCTGGCTACTTCGCAATCACAACTTCAGTCGGAAACAGGGAATCTGGTAAAAGCGCTTCGCATCCCGCACGTGCGGGGGCGCTGGGGCGAGATTCAGTTGCGGCGCGTGGTGGAAATGGCCGGGATGGTCCGTTACTGCGACTTCACGGAACAAACGACTGTCAACGGCGAAGATGGCCGTTTGCGCCCTGACATGATCGTGCGTTTGCCCGGGAACCGCACGATTGTGGTCGATGCGAAGGTTCCGTTCGATGCGTTTTACGAATCGATTGCTACAGGCGACGATGAAGTGCGGTGCAGCAAGTTGAAAGATCACGCGCGCCTAGTCAGGACGCACATTCAGACGCTCAGTCGCAAGTCGTATCAGGAAGCGGTGCAACCGACGCCGGAGTTTGTGTTGTTGTTTCTTCCCGGCGAAACGTTCTACAGCGCGGCACTGGAGAACGATCCGAAGTTAATTGAGGACGGTGTCAGCCAGAACGTCATCATCGCCACGCCGACGACGCTGATTGCGTTGCTAAAAGCGATCTCCTACGGTTGGCGACAGGAGCAGATGGCTGAGAATGCGCACGAAGTTAGTGCGCTTGCGCGCAAACTCTACGATCGACTGCGCACGTTCACGAAGCACTACGACACGATCGGGCGTAATCTCGATCGCGCCCTCGACGCATACAACCAGGGCGTGCGGTCGCTCGAATCGCGCGTGCTCGTTACGGCGCGACGGTTCAAAGAGCGTGGCGCGCTGGCGGGCGAGGAGATCAAAGCCATCGAACCAATCGACAAAACAACGCGGCCGCTCAGCCTCGACGAAGGCGGACTCTTCCCTGATATTTAACTTCCCGTGAGTTCTATTCCGAAAAAATCCGTGTTATCTGTGTTTCTGTGAACACGAATTAAGCAGTGCATAACGTCTGGAACGAAATCTGGCTAAGTCCTCTCCTCGGCAACAATAGAACGCTGCTCATCGAGCGCTGCGGCGATCTTGTGGCCGGCGATCAAAGCGGAACCTTCGTCTATCTCGCGGCCTCGCACCCGCTGCTCGAAGTCGTCACGCAAAAGATTCTAGATCGTAGTAAACGAAACGGTGTGTGGGGCGAGCTGCCCGTGTACCTGTTTCGCGGATTCGCACAACGGCTGATTTCGTCGGCGGTTGACGAGGTGGGACGCGGAATGCCGCCGCGTATTCCGATCGATCGCGACGAGTTGCCGCTGAAACGCAGCCTGGTTTCACAGATCCTGATGCGCCTGCTGGCCCAGGGGAAATTGCAGGCGCTGGCTCCGCTCGCGACTCGCGAGGGATGCGTAAATACGATTACGACGCTGCTCGGAGAGTTGCAGCGCGCTGCTAAATCGCCCGCCGAAGTGGCGGCGATCGTTGCCCAGCGCGCGAACGATTTTGATCTGAAGTTCGAATTCGATAACGAAATAAGTCTTATTTACTCGATCTACACGGATCTGCTGAATAAGCATCAACTCACCGAAGAAGACGCCGATCAAATGCGCGCGCTTTCGGTCCTGCGCGGAGACCTCGACGGACAGCACGTGCAGATCCCCTGGCTCGACAACGTGCGACTGCTGATCATCGACGGGTTCTTCGACTTTACGCCCGTGCAGGGCGAAATCCTGCGTCACCTGATCCCGCGGATTCCACAAACCATCGTCAACCTCAATCACGACGATCGCAATCCGGAGATCTTCGTTCCGTTTCAGGAGACGATTGAACAACTGCAAAGCATCGCGAAGTTTGAACTGAAGCAGGCGAGTGATTATTTGCCGACGCACGGCGTGCTCTCAGGACTGCGCGTAAACCTCTTCAACTCTTTGATCTCCGGCGAACCAGTGGCTGACCGGCTGCGCGAGATTCGTTATCTCGAATGCGGCGACCGCGACATCGAAATCCGCACCATCGCCCGTGAAGTGAAACGGTTGGTCCTGACTGAGCAGTACGATCTCGCGGACATCGCGGTGGTGGTCCGCGAACGCGCTGTTTATGCGAAAACGATAGCGCGCGTGCTGCGAGAAGAATCGGTGCCGTGCAATCTTGAACTTCGCATCGACTCCGGCGACGTCCCCGCTAATCGCGCGGCGCTCAAGTTAATTGGATTGCTAGAGGTTGTGGCGTCGGAAGATCCGGCGGCAATGCGCATCCTGGAGCTCGCTGATTTGATCAAGTCGGAATACTTCCGGCTCGAAGACGCAGAGCTGGAGGTTTTGAATGAACGATTCCACGCGGAGCATCTGGGCTTGCTGCGACCAGATATGCCGCTGCTCACGCGCGAAGCTGTAGAACGTTTCAAGAATCGTCACCGCATCGGAATGTGGGACGCCGACGCGCTCGAGAATGCGTTTGCGTATGTCGGCGGAGAATTGCAGGTGACCGCGTGGCTTGCTCGTGCAAAAAAAATCATTACGAACCTGCCGCACGCCGAAGCGACGAAGGAGTTGCTGAACCTCGACGCCGGTGCCCAGGACCGCGACCGCGACATCGCCGACAACGTCGAGAACGCCGAAACCGCCAAGCTTGACGAAAAAGGACTTGAAAAGAAGCGGCGTCCATCGACGGACATTCATCCCGCAGCTTTAGCCTGGACTTCACTCGTGATTCAGCGATTCGCCGAGTTGATTCAAGCCGTGCCACGAGTAGGGAAGCCGGCGGAGTTCCGCGTGGAGTTGATGCGGTTGTTGGGTCGTCTTGGCTATCGCGAACAAATTGTCGAACCGACGCGAACGTCGAACGACGATCAGGAATTGCCGCAGGTGATGCTCAATCTCAATGCGCTCGAATCGATCCGGCGCGCGCTCATCGCCGCTGTCAAAGCGATTGAAATCACATCCGCCGAGACCTCGTCCGAGACTGTCAAGCTCTCAATATTCCTTCAGGAAGTTCGTCGTTGTCTCAACTCGCAATCACAACTTCTCGGAGCCGCCGATCGCTCCGGCTTGCGCATACTTGAAGCGACCGACGTGCGCGGTCTTCGGTTTCGCGCGGTCTTCATCGCGGGTTTGATCGAGGGAGGCTTTCCGTTGCGTGCGTCGCGGGATTGGATCTACCCCCACGAGGAACGTGAGCGACTCAAAAAGTATGGTTTGACGCTCGAAGACATCTCGCCCGCGACGCTGCTCAAAGAGGAACACTACTTTTACCAGGCCGCCTGTCGCGCTAGTGAGCGTTTGTTTCTCACGCGCCCACTGTTGCTGGAAGACGACTCGGAAACAGTCAGCTCCTACTACGTTGATGAGCTGCGGCGCGCGGTCGCACCGTTCGCCGTCGAGACTGAAGTGATCCGGCGCGACTACGAAGGCGCCAGCTTTGAAGACGTTTCCACTGCCGGCGACATGAGTGTCGCGCTTGTGCGACAGGACGAACGTCATCGCCATCCGATCGTTAAGGAAAAGTTGATTCCGTTGCCGCGAGTCACGCGTTTGCTAACACTTGCGCGCAACGATGGGTACATCAGCGAGTCAGCGTTGAGTCGCATCGAGATTGAACGCGAACGTAGCGGATTAAGGTTTGGTCCATACGATGGCGAGATCACCGATCCGAACCTGCTCGAATTGTTGAAACAGAAGTTTGGCCCTGATTTCGTGCACAGCGCGAGCGGCCTCAGCGTCTACGGCAACTGCCCGTATCGCTTTTTTGCGCAACGCGTGTTGCGGCTCGAACCGCGTGGCGAAGCAGCGCTAGATTTGCAGGCGATCGATGCGGGCAAGTTGTTGCACGACGTGTTGCGCCGCTTCTTTGAAAAGCATCGCCGCGAACCGCTTTACAAACTCGATCGCAAAGCGCTGCGACTTGAGCTCGCCAACATCGCCGATGCGGTTTTCGACGAACACGAACGCGTCGTTCCGCCGTTGAACAAACAAATCTGGAAGATCGATCGCGAAATCCGGAAGATTCTGTTGGACCAGGTGCTGCTGTACGAGTTGGAAGTTCAGGAGGATTCGGCAGCGCGAAACGTTTTGCCGGCTTACTTCGAAGTTGCGTTTGGCGGTACGCGCTCGGCAGCCAAAGATCCCGATTCAACTGACGAACCTCTCGAACTGACTCGCCCGACGTTGATTGGCGACGAGGCGATCAAAATCAGCGGTCAGATCGATCGCGTTGACGTTGCGCGCGATGACACTGTGATTGCCTACGACTACAAGTTGTCTACCGGAGCGAGCAAGTTGGACATCGTATCGGGCCGAAGTCTTCAGCTCCCGATCTATCTCGAAGCGCTCGAAAAACTGATCCTGCCCGATCGTCCGATCGCGGGCGGCGGCTACTACATCATTCGTGGCGCACACGAACGCCGGAACACAGGCCTATATCGAACGACGCACTTGGATTACGTAAATCTCAGCGCGCGGTTGAAGAATTCCGTTCTTTCGGACGAGGAATGGCAAAGCGTGCGCGAAGTAGTGATTGCGAAGATCTGGAAGTTTCTCGACGGGATGCGCGCGGGTCGGTTCATTGTCGATCCATCGCAGGGCGTGAAGACGTGTAGGTTTTGCGATTACGGCGCCGTGTGTCGCTACAGCCGCGACCGCATTGAGCGCAAGAAAAAGAGATCTGTGTAATCCGTGGTTGAACCAGTCAAACGCCAGCTTTTACCGGAGCAAGCCGCCGCCGCCTACGAGATTAAGAAACACATCTCGGTGACAGCGGGGCCGGGCTCTGGGAAAACGACGGTCCTCGTCGAGCGCTATCTGCACATCCTGCGCGAACAAAATCTGTCGATCGATCAGATTGTCGCGATCACGTTTACCAATCGCGCCGCCAACGAAATGCGCGAACGCTTGCGCAAAGAACTCAACGTGATTCTCGAAACTGCGGCCGGCGATGACCGGAGACGCTGGCTCAATTACAAACGCACGCTTGACGGCGCCGTTATCACCACGATTCACGGTTTTTGCGCTCGGCTGCTGCGCGAGTTTCCCCTCGAAGCGCGCGTCGATCCACAGTTCATGTTGCTCGACGAACATCAGGCGACGTTGATGTTGGAATGGATCGTCGAGGAGGTGCTCTCGGAGTTCATCAGTGCGGGTCATGTCGAGATTTCGCGTCTGACGCTCGGCGTCGGGCGCAGCCGGCTGGCGGCGGCGTTGGCCCACGCCTATCGCGATGCACGTGGGCAAGGTCTGTCATTCGAAGGGTTGGCGGTTGCGACTGCGCAAGTTCATGCGAACGTCGAAGATCACGCGCGAGCGATCGAGGATCTGGATCGGGCCATGGCCGAGTTGCTGGCGGCGCGTCGTACGACCCCCGCTGCGCGCGCGAACCAGCAACAACTCATGGCCGACTGGCCCGAGGTGCGTAAACTTTTGCAGTCCGTTCCTTCGCACGAAACCTTGGCGGATTACTGCCGCCGGATAAGCGACTTTCGCGATCGGCTCAGGCCCGCCGCACGCTCTCCGATCGCAGACCAGGTCAAATCCATTGATGCGCTCGTCTGGGAAAAAGAACTCCAGGGTCGCATTCCGCAGGTTTGTCTCGATCTGTTTGCGCAACAGTACGCGCTCGAGATGGTCAACTTGCTGAATAGCATCGATCGCCGGTTCAACGAAGAGAAGCACAAACTATCGGCACTCGATTTCGACGACCTTGAAGCGCGCACGACGGTGCTGTTGCAACGGCCGGAAGTGATTGCGCGCACCGAGGATCGTTACCGGTTTTTCCTCGTTGACGAGTTTCAAGACACGAATGGTGTGCAACAGCGCTTGCTCGAACGCCTCGCACTGCCTGCTGGTCGCAGGCCAGCGAATCTCTTTATTGTGGGCGATCGAAAGCAGTCGATCTACAGCTTTCGCGGCGCTGACGTCGACGTGTTTCGCGAGATGACGTCGGTCCTGGTTGCGGCAGGCGGTGAAACGAAGCCGTTGCGCTTGAATTTTCGCAGTCAGCCGCCGTTGATCTCGTTCTTCAATTATCTCTTCGCGCGATTATTTCAATTACCGGACGACATGCCGCCGGAATTCCGCAAGTCGCTCGACGAGCTTGGTTATGTCGAGCATGAGGAAAGTGAACCGAAACGTGAGCAGCGCGATGAAGGACCGTTAGTCGAGTTTATGGTGACTGTCGAGGAGCAGGCCCAAGAAGATCCGAGAGGCATGTACGTCTCGCGCATCCTCGATGCGAAGCAAGTTGCGCGTCGCATCACCACGTTGAAGGCTGAGAAGTTGGAATTGAAATACAGCGACATTGCTTTGCTGTTTCGAGCAATGACGCACGTGCAGATTTACGAATCGGCCTTTCGTGAGGCGAACATTCCTTACCAGACGGTGCTAGGCCGGGGTTTTTACGAGCGCGAAGAGATCACGGACCTGATCCAACTCCTCCGCTTCCTCGACAACAAGACTGATGAACTCGCGCTCGCAGCCGTGTTGCGTTCGCCATTGTGCGGGATCTCGGACAACGCCTTGCTCGCGCTGCGTACCCCGCCCACGCGAAGGCTATACGCGGCTCTGCAAAATCATCGTGAAGTCCAATACATCACGGATGAAGAGCACGCGCTGTTGGATCGTGCGTGTCGTCTCATTAATCGTCTCGTCGCACGGCGTCATCATTACTCGATTCACGACCTGTTGCGACTTGCGGTCCGGGAGTCGGAGTACATGACTGTTGTCGCCGCGAATTTCGATGGCGCGCAACGTCTCGCGAATATCCAGCGACTCTTCACGCTCGCCGCGCGGTTCGAAAATTCCGGGACGCACTTGATTCGCGACTTCGTGCGTTATGTCGAGGAGTTTGAGGCGATTGGCAGTCGTGAGAGCGAAGGGCAAATCGATCAGGCAGCGGATGCGGTGCGGTTGATGACGATTCATCAGGCGAAAGGGCTCGAGTTTCCGGTCGTCATAATTCCTGATTTACAACGACTCTCCCGAGTTGCGACCGACACCTGGGTGCTGCTCGATCGACACCAGGGCCTGACGCTGAAAGTGCCGGACGGACGAGGGAGCCTGGTTGCAGGTTGCACGTTCAGCAAATTCGAAAAGCGACATGCGTATCGAGAGTGGTTCGAGAGCATGCGCCTGCTGTACGTCGCGGCCACGCGCGCTGAGGATCGCTTGATTCTTTCCGGCGCAACTGGAGAACTCGCGGCGCTCAGTCGCACCAACGACTCGTGGCTGAAGTGGATCTGGCGGGCGCTCGAGCTCGAAGGTAGAACGCAGTCGGGCGTTGTCGAGCTGGCCGATGACCTCAAGCTCCAGCTCACGATCAATCTCGCCGACGAGCCGCTGCCGACGGTGGCAGTCGAACCTGAGGAAGTGTTGGAGCCTGGGCCGCCCGGTGATTCGTTGGGCCAAGTGTTTCCGCTACGGCGTCCGGTGATCGCAATCGTCGGCAGCTCGATTCATCGTTTCAGTGTTACGCAGCTGATCAATTACCAGCGCTGCCCGCGACAGTATTACTTTGAACGGGTGTTGCGTGTGCCGGCTGCAGACGAACTGGCTATCTGGAACAACGCTGAGGCACCGGAGCCGCCGTCGAATATCAACGCCACGTTGAAAGGCGCGGTGATCCATCGTTTCTGCGAGCGCTACAGTCCCGATCATGAGAGTGAAGAGTTGTTGCGTCAGTGCTTTGCCGAGGTGCTACGGCTGCGGCAGGCACAACTCGCGGATCGTGTCGACGAGATCAACGTGGAAGCCGCGATCAAGGATCTGTTGCCGCTTGCGCAGAATTATCTTGCAAGCGATGCGTTCAGGCGTATCGAGTCGGCGCGCAAAGTGTCAGCGATCAGGCCGTCAGGTGAGCCCGGGTTATGGAGCGAGTTGAGTTTTCGTTTGCGGCGTCCGTTGGGAATTCTGAGCGGCATCATCGACAAGCTCTTGATCATGCAAACACCGGAAGGGTGGTTGGAAGCTGAGATCATCGATTTCAAAACGAATCGCATCCGGGTTGACCTGCCGGTGATCGTACAGGAACCGCCTAAGAAGAGACGCTTGAGATCCGCACAGTTTGCTTTCGACTTCGAACCGGATCCAGAACCGCCGCCCATCGACGCCGCGACGAACAACATCATCGAGATCACGGCGCGTGACTACCAGCTGCAAATGCAAGCATACGCACACGCCGTTCGCGAACTTGTGCCTTCACTCGCCAACAGCAACATCCGTGTCACGCTTCACTTTCTCGATCCCAACGTCGAAATTCATCTTTCCGATGAACTCCTCGATCCGGCGCGCTGCGCCCGCTCGATCGACGAAGCAATGATGCGCATCGTCACCTCTGCCGACCCTGCTCATTTCCCAGTCAAGACCGCTCCACACTGCCGCATGTGCAACTTCCTCCGCGTCTGCACCGCAGGTCGAGAATATTTGCGCTGAGGGTCAGCGCAGGGGCCATGCCGTCGGATGGGCGGCGGGGCTCTGCCCCGCCGTGGATTGACAATTGAAGGTCTGCTTCCGGCGGGGCGAAGCCCCGCCGCACATCAGGCGGCTAAGCCGCATCGTGGAATGAAGGTGGTGTCAATGTGCAACTTCCTCTGCGTCTCCACCGCGAGCAAAGAAAATTTGCGCTAACAACGGTCCACGGATAACATCCCCGGCCTATGGTCACAATCAAATCCTTCGACGGCGGCGAGTTCGACGCTTACCTCGCGCTGCCAGCGGGCGGCTATGGTCCAGGCATCGTCGTGCTCCAGGAGATCTTCGGCATCAACTACTACATCCGCAGCGTCGCCGACTGGTACGCAGCGCACGGCTTCGTTGCAATCGCCCCCGATCTGTTCTGGCGAATCGAGCGCGGCGTTCAACTCACCGACAAAAGCGATGACTGGAACAAAGCCATCGATTTCTACCAGCGAATTGACGAAGACAAAGCCGTCGAAGACTCCGCTGCGACGCTCGATTACCTGCGCCGTCACACCGCCTGCAATGGACGGGCCGGCGCTGTCGGATTTTGTATGGGAGGCAATCTCGCGTACCTGTTGTCGGTTCGATTCAACCCCGACTGCGCGGTCGGTTATTACGGCGTCAGCATTGAAAAATCACTGGACGAAGCGAAGAACTTAAACAGTCCCTTGCTGCTGCATATCGCCGGCGACGACAAGTTCTGTCCACCCGAAGCGCAACACCAGATTCACGAGGCTCTCGATTCAAACCCGTTCGTCAGGATCTCCGACTACGCAGGTCGCGAGCATGCATTCGGCCGTACCGGTGGTGAACACTACAACGCTGCTGACGCGGAGCTCGCAAATCTTCGCAGTCTCGAATTCTTTGTCAATCATCTCGCCGGAGCCGGTCTCGCTGTGGCCCATCAAACTCTCTCCGCTCGTTGGGACGATCACGTCAAATACGAATTCGCTACGCGCAACACTGATGATACGCTCGAAACGATGGTTGCCGACGCTTACGTCAACCACGTCCCGGTGATGACGGGCGGGGTCGGTCACGATGAGCTGCGCGAGTTCTACTCGCAACGTTTCATTCCGCAGATGCCACCCGACACGGCGATGACCCCGGTGTCGCGAACGATCGGCGTCGATCGCGTGGTTGACGAAATGGTGTTTGACTTTACGCACACGATCAAAATGGACTGGATGTTGCCGGGCATCGAGCCGACCGGAAAACGTGTGCGTGTCGCGCTAGTCGTGATCGTCCATTTCCGCGACGGCAAACTCGCGCACGAACACATCTACTGGGACCAGGCATCCGTGCTGGCCCAACTCGGCTTGATCGATGCTGCGAAGCTTCCGGTCGCCGGTGTCGAGAGCGCTGAAAAGGTCCTGGACCCAAAACTCCCATCAAACGAATTGATGAATCGGTGAACATTTTCCACTTTCCATTAGGCATTCTTCTCTGCGGTCCTCTGCGGTGTCTCTGCTTTCTCTGCGTTTAACCGTCATTTCTAGGCAGAGGCCGCAAAGATACACAGGCCGCAGAGAAAACGAATCAAATATGCGACTTTTTGTGCAAAGCTAATGGCAAATCGAAAACGAGATGGAAAATGAAAAATGATTTGAACAAAGAGGTTCGTAACACAGCGCTTTTGCGCCGCGATCTCGGCACGCTTGAATCGTATGCCGTGATCATCGGCATCCTGATCGGCGCTGGGATTTTTCAGGTCACGAGCCGCGCGTGGGCAATCACCGGGCCGAGCGTGATTCTC
>Ga0209486_10000562_pt1 | contig 16548 bp, 18 predicted proteins | sample NCCompost_FD_187518 | JGI IMG/M metagenome (GOLD analysis project Ga0209486, IMG submission 187518) | Agricultural soil microbial communities from Utah to study Nitrogen management - NC Compost (SPAdes) (version 2) | ecosystem: Environmental > Terrestrial > Soil > Agricultural land | place...
CCCGCCGCCAGCGCGGCCTCGCGGGCCGCGCCGACGATGCCGTCGATCGCGACGTTGCCGCGCCGGTCGGCGCGCTGCGCGTGCAGGATGGTGACGTCCGGGTTTACGGCCGGCACGGTCGCGATCTTCTCGCCGGTGTAGGGGCAGGTGACGCTCTTGATCCGGGCGTTCTGCCGGGACAGGTCCGTGCCGATGTAGCCGCGCAGCATGCCGAAGGGCAGCCGCGCGGCGCCCGCGCGGTAGGCGACCGCCATCGCGGCGTGGCTGTGCTCGTCGATTTCGAGCGGCGCCGGCCACCCGTTCTCGACGGCATCGCGCAGGCGATGCAGCGAGCCGACGCCGGGATTGCCGCCCCAGGAAAACGTGAGCCTGCGCGCTGCGCCCGCGCCGATCAGCTGGTCATAGACGAGGTCTGGCGTCATGCGCACGAGGTGCAGGCCGCGGCGGCCCTGGCGGATGATCTCGTGGCCGGCCGCGAACGGGATGAGGTGCGTGAACCCTTCGAGCGCGAGACAGGCGCCGTCGGCGACGTGCGTCGCGATCGCATCCCGCAGCGGCAGGAACGCGGGCATTCAGTCGACCACGGTCCGCGACTGCTCGCGCATGTAGAGCGGCAGGTAGTACGCGGAGGCGATCGCCTTGCCGGAAGAGCCCGAGCCTTTCCATCCGCCGAAGGGCTGGTAGCCCGGCCAGGCGCCGGTGGTCGCGCCGACGCCGCGATTCGCGTAGGTCACGCCCGCCTGGATGCCTTCCTGGAACCACGGAATTTCGTCCGGCGAGCCGTAGAAACCCGCGGTGAGCCCCATGTCCGTGTCGTTCGCGAGGCGCATCGCCTCGTCGCGGTCGCGGTAGCGGTGGACCATCAGGATCGGCAGGAACATCTCGTGCTTCCAGAGCGGATCGGAGATGTCCGCCTCGGCGAGGACCGGCTCGACGTAGAAGCCGCGCGCGAACGCGCCTTCCGCCGGTTGCCTGCCGCCGCGGCGGATCTTCGCGCCGCGCGATTTCAGGTCCGCCACGTAGCGCGCGTAGGATTCGTGCGCGCGCTTGTTCACGACAGGGCCGAGACCCGTCGCGCGCTCGGTCGGATCGCCGATCTTGATCTTGTCGATCTCCTTCTCGACTTTCTCGAGAAGCGTGTCTGCGACCTTCTCGTGCACGTAAAGGCGCGAAAGCGCCGAGCACTTCTGTCCGCCCATGCCGTATGCAGAGCGCGCAATGCCGGCGGCCGCGCGGTCGAGGTCGGCTTTGTCGGTGACGATGGTCGGGTTCTTGCCGCCCATCTCGGCGATGTAGGGCCGCGGGTAAGCGCCCGAGGCGATCTCGTTCATGATCGCCCGGCCGACCGCGACCGAGCCGGTGAACGTGACGCCGGCGACGCGCGCGTCGCGAACGAGCTGCTCGCCGATCGCGGCGCCGGGCCCGTTCACGTAGTTGAAGACGCCGGCGGGCACGCCCGCGTCGCGGATGCAGTCGGCGAGAAGCCGGCCTGCCCACGGCGTGTCGGAGGCGCACTTGAGGATGACGGTGTTGCCGGTCACGAGCGCCGCGGCGGTGGGGCCGGCCGCGAGCGCGATCGGGAAGTTGAACGGCGCGATGACGGCCCACACGCCGTAGGGCCGCATGACGCTCTTGTTGCGCGAGACGAAGACGTTCGACGGGTCGTTCGGCAGGTCGAACTCGTAACCCTTGTGCGACTCGAAATCCTCCGCGTAGACCTCGAAGAAGTCCACGCATTCCTGCGCCTCGCCGAGCGCCTCCAGGCGGTTCTTGCCCACCTCGAGCACAAGGGCCGCCGCGATGTCGTAGACGCGCTCCTCGAGGACGCGCGCGACCTTGCGCATCAGCGCGACGCGTTTCGCGGTGCCGGCATCGCGCCAGGCGGGGAAGGCGCGCTCGGCAGCCTTGATTGCGGCGTCGACTTCCTTCGTGCTCGCATGCGGAAAGCGGCCGATCGCGATGTTGTTGTCGATGGGGCTCAAGCGTTCCTCGGTCGCGGCAGCGGGAACGTCCTTGCCGTCGACGAACATCGGGTGAGTCTGCCCGAGCTGGCCGCGCATCTTCGCGAGCGCGCGCTCGAAGCGCTCGTGCATCTCCTCCGGAGGGTTGAACATCGTGGCGTAGGTCAGGCGAAAGCTCATGAGGCGCGCTCCAGGGAAGCGGGAAAGAAACGGGCCAGCAGGCGGTCGAGCACGCCGAGCGCCTGCGCGAGGTCGGATTCCGCGATTACCAGCGGCGGCGCGAGGATAATGAGGTTCCCACGCGAACCGAATGAAACGCCCTCGTCGCGGGCGGCGGCGAGCATCGCCTTCATGGCCTCGCTCTGCCCGGGCCAGGGCGCAATCGGCGCCTTCGTGGCGCGGTCCGCGACGAGTTCTACGACCGCGAACAAGCCCTTGCCGCCGCGCACGTCGCCGATCACGGGCTGGCGCGCGGCCAGCTTATGCAATTCGGCGAACATCTGCGCCCCGAGCCGGCGCGAGCGCTCGATCAGCTTTTCATCGCGGTAGGCCTCGATCGCGGCGACGCCGGCGGCGCAGGCGAGCGGGTGGCCGCAGTAGGTGAGGCCGCCGTAGAACATCTCGCGCTCGATCTTCCCGTAGACGGCCTCGCTCAGGACGACCGCGCCGAGCGGGACCGACGCGGCGGTGAGTCCCTTGGCGAGCGTCATGAGGTCGGGGCGGTTCTCGGCGCCATGGCGCTGCCAGGCGAACCAGTCCCCGCAGCGGCCGAAGCCGCTCATGACTTCGTCGGCAATGAGGAAGACGTCGCGTTCGCGCGTCACGCGGCGGAGCAGCGGCCAGTAGTTCTCGGGCGGCACGATGCCGTTGCTGCCGGCATCCACTTCCATGAGGACGGCGGCGACGCGACCCGCGCCCTCCTTGTCGATGGCGGCCGCGACGGCATCGGCCGCGCGGCGGCCGCATTCTTCGTCCGTCGTGCTGCCGAAGGGGCAGCGGTAGGCGTAGGGCGGCGGCACGTGGCGTACGCCCCAGGCCTCGGCGTCCACCTGGTGCGCGGTGCGCGAATCGCCCGAGAGCGCCATCGGCATGTAGGTCGCGCCGTGGTAGGAGCGGTCGCGCGTGACGATGAGGCCGCGGGGTTTCTTCGACGCGTGCCGCGCGATGCGCACCGCGTTTTCGTTGGCATCCCCGCCGCCCAGCGTGAAGAACACGCGCCCGCCCTCGAAGCCGGAGACCTCGAGCAGGCGCTCGGCCAGGGCGCGGCGAGGCTCCGCACCCCAGGCCGCGGTCACGAAGGCGAGCTTGTCGGCCTGGGCCTTGATGGCTGCGACCAGCTTCGGGTGCTGGTGGCCGAGGTTGCTGCATTCGACGAGGCTCGACATGTCGAGTATCTCGCGGCCGCCTTCCAGGATGAGTTTCGCACCGTGGCCGCCCACCACCGTCGGGGCGTTCCAATCCCCCGGCACGCACCAGCTGTGCAGCACGAAATCACGCTCGTTCGGCATTCGGACATTCTCTCACGGTTGCATTGGCCGGGGGCTAGCCACAGGATGGAGGCCATGAAAATCCGGCAATTAGCGGCGGCTTGCGCGCTATCCGGAACCGCCTGCGTCCTCATGCTTGCGGGCTGCGGCGAACGCGCGCCGAAGGGCGCTGTCCTCGTCACGGCGTCCCGGCTTTACGTGTCGCCGGACGCGGCGCCCATCGACGACGCCGCGATCCTGATCGTGGACGGAAAGATTGCAGCGGCCGGTCCTGCGAAAGAGATCCCGGTCCGCGGCGCCGAGCGACTCGCCGGCTGCGATGGCGGCACGGTGACGGCGGGCTTCCAGAACAGCCACGTCCACTTCACGGAACCGAAGTTCGCGGACGCGGCAGTGAAGGAAGCGCCGGAGCTCGCCGTGGCGATGACCGACATGCTGAACCGCTTCGGCTTCACGACCGTCGTCGATACGGCCTCCAACCTCGCCAACACCGCCGTGCTGAGGGAGCGCGTCGAAAAGGGAGAGATCCCAGGCCCGCGCATCATCACGGCAGGTTTTGCGCTCTATCCCCGGAACGGCATTCCGATTTACCTGCGCGACTTGCCGCCGGACCTGCTGGAGATGCTGTCCCAGCCGGCGAGCGTCGAGGAAGCGCTCGCGGACGTGCAGGCGAACTTTGATGCGGGCGCGAACGCGACCAAGCTCTTCCTCATGACGCCCCAGGGCGGCGGGCGCTACGCGTTCATGCAGCCCGACATCGCGCTCGCCGCGGCGGACGAAACCCACCGGCGCGGCCTTCCCGTGCTTGCGCACCCGACGGACATCGAGGGCATCAATCTCGCGATCGAGGCGGGGGTCGACATCCTTGTCCACACGACGATCGGCGAGGGGAAGACCGTGTGGGACGCGACGCTCATCGAGCAGATGCGTGCGAAGAGCATCGCAGTCATCCCAACGCTCAAGCTCTTTCCTTACGAGTTGAAGCGGATGGAGCTGCCGGAACGCGTCGTGGACGGGGCAACGTCCGACGCGGTGGAGCAGGTGCAGAGTTACTCGAAGGCGGGAGGCCAGATCCTCTTCGGCACCGACGTCGGCTACATGTCCGACTATGACCCGACGGACGAATACCGGCTGATGGCGCGCGCACTCACGCCGATGCAGATCCTCGCCTCGCTCACGACGTCACCGGCAGCGCGCTGGAAGGAAGACAAGGCGCGCGGCCGCGTGGCGGAAGGGCTCGACGCCGACCTCGTCGTCCTCGACGCCGACCCGGCCGCGGACGCGGAGAACTTCGCGAAAGTCCGCTGCACGATCCGCGCCGGGCGGCTCACCTTCTCGCCGGCCAACTCCGGGTAGTCCTTCTATGGGGCCAGGCTGGCGAGCCGGGGCTTGCAGCCCTTAATTCAAGCTGGTACCTTGTGATACAAAGGTACTTAGCACGAGAACACCACCGGCGATGGGCTCAGACGTCAAATTCCTCGCGATCCGCAAGGGTCTGCTGGAATTCCTGCTGCTGAAGATCATCTCGACAGACAAGGTCTACGTCGCCGACATCCTCGGGCGGCTTGCGGGCACCGAGTTCGCGACGCAGGAAGGCACGCTCTACCCGCTTCTCAGCAGGATGCGGCGCGAGAGCCTCGTCGATTACGAATGGCAGGAATCCGAGGCGGGCCCGCCACGAAAGTACTACCGCCTCACCGCCAAGGGCCGCGCGCAGCTCACCGAGCTCAACGACTACTGGCGCGATATCAACCGCACGGTCCAGGAACTGGAACGGTAAATCCCATGAACAAAGTCACCACCGTCAATCTCAATGGCAGGGCCTTCCAGGTCGAGGAACAGGCCTACGAGCTGCTCCGCGCTTACCTCGACGAGGCTGCGCGCCTCCTGGCCGACGATCCGGATTACAGGGAGATCATGGCCGATCTCGAGCAGGCGATCGGCGACAAGGGCGCGCGCCATCTCCGTTCAGGCAAGAACGTGCTGGCCGCGGCGGAGATGAAACGGATACTCGAGGAAATGGGCCCGGTCGAGACCGGCGAAGGGGTCATGAACGCTGCGCCGGAAGCCGGTGCGGAAACCTCCGGTCCGAAACGCCTCTACCTGATCAGGGAAGGCGAGATGATCGCGGGCGTCTGCAACGGCCTCGCCGCCTACTTCGGCGTCGACCCGACGATCGTGCGCCTGGTCTTCGTCGTGCTGCTGTTCCTGAGCGGCGGCCTCATCGCCATCGCCTACCTCGTGCTCATGTTCGTCATCCCGACGGCGCAGACAGCCGAGGAACGCGCGGCGGCTCGCGGACTTCCCTTCAACGCGCAGGAGCTCGTCGATCAGGCCAAGCGCCACTACGCAGGCCTGAAGGACAGCACGCAGCGCTGGCGTGAGAAGCGGCGACGCGACCAGGAGCGCGCATTCTGGCGTCGGAGGGAACGCCGCGACCCGGAGGGGCCGCACTCCAGCCCTTTTGACCGGCCGCAACCCGGGTACGGCGCCCAGGTTGCGGCTGGCATGGTATTGCCGTTGATCGGCGTGATTTCCGCCGTGCTGACGGTGGCATGCCTCTTTGCGGTGGTCTCGCTCTTCGCCACGGGTGAAATCCTCGGCTGGAGCCTCCCCGTCGGCGTCCCCACCTGGGCCGCGATCCTCGCGCTGGTCGCCGTCTACGCGATGGTCACCGTGCCGTTGCGGGCCGTGCGTTACGCCTCGTACGAGGCACTGGGTCCGCGCCGCGGCTGGTTCGTGTTCTGGGACGGCGTGCTGTGGCTCGCACTCGTGATCCTGGCCTGGTGGGCCGCGGCGCACTACGTGCCCGGCGTGAGCGACTTTTTCCAGCATCTGTTCCACGACTGGCGCGACATCGTCGACGTTGAGGGCCATTACGCGGCCCTTGTCGGAGCACGCTGACGGGCGTCATGGAGCTCTGCGTCTTGCCGTAGGAAGCCCTGTCACGGAGCGTCGGGGAAAGGGCTGGGTGAACACCCGATGCAATCGACGGCACATGACTTTCTCCACGCGGGCGGACCTGGCCTCGAACGCGAAACCGTGATCCTGCGCTATCGGCGCAACCGGGCGCGTACGCGGGCCTTGTTCGACCTCCTCCAGGACGACGCCTATTACTCGCGGCCGATCGCGCTGCGCCATCCCCTCGTCTTCTACGAAGGGCACCTGCCGGCTTTCAGCTTCAACACGCTCGTGCGGCGCGCGCTCGGCGAGTCGAGCATCGACACGCGGCTGGAGAGGCTGTTCGCGCGCGGCATCGATCCGCACGAATCCCTGGCCGGCCGCGAGGACCGGGAGTCCTGGCCGGATCGCGACGTGGTCAGGCGCTTCGCCGATGAGGCCGACCGCCGCGTCATCGCCGCCCTGGAAAGCGCCGATCTCTGGCGGCCGGGGCATCCGTTGCTCGATCGCGCCGAGGCGGTGTTCACGATCCTGGAGCACGAAGTCATGCACCAGGAAACGCTGAGGTACATGTGTCATCGGCTGCCGCTGCAGCAGAAGCGGACGCCTGCCGGCTATGCGCCCGTCACGCGGGGAATGCCGCCGTCCCAGCGCTGGATCTCGATACCGGCTGGCCGCGCCGCCCTCGGCGTCGCGGCGACTGATGCGTCATTCTCCTGGGACAACGAGCGGCCCAGGTTCGAGGTCAACGTTTCGCCTTTCGCCATCGAACGGCACGACACGACGAACGCGTCCTTTCTCGAGTTCGTCGAGGCCGGCGGCTACCGCGACCCGCGCTGGTGGCGCCAGGACGACTGGGCCTGGGTGCAGCGCGAAAGCGTGCGGCACCCGGCATTCTGGACGCGGCAGGACGGTGACTGGCACTGGCGCGGGATGTTCCAGTTGCTGCCGTTGCCGAAGTCCTGGCCCGCGTACGTCAGCTTCGCGGAGGCAAACGCCTATGCGCGCTGGCGCGGCGCGAGGCTTCCTTCGGAAGCGGAGTTCCAGCGCGCCGCCTACGCGTCGGATTCGGGCGGCTACCGGCACTACCCGTGGGGCAACGAGCCGCCGGACGCCGGGCGCGGCGTCTTCGATTTCGTCAGCTGGGACCCGGAGCCGGCGGGCAGCCATCCCGCGGGCCGGAGCAGCTGGGGCGTCGACGACCTGGTCGGCAATGGGTGGGAATGGACTTCGACCGTGTTCGGGCCGTTTCCGGGATTCAGGCCGCTGTCCTCCTACCCGGAATATTCGGCGGATTTCTTCGACGGCGAGCACATCGTGATGAAGGGCGCATCGCCGGCCACCGCGCGCGAGCTGCTGCGGCCCTCCTTCCGCAACTGGTATCGCCCGCGATACCCGTACGTCTATGCGACGTTTCGCTGCGCGCGGGCGACGGTGAGCGCATGACCGCCTCGCTGCCTGCGACCGACGCCGCCGGCGATCGCGAAGCCGATTTCGTCGCGGAGCTCGCCGCGGACGTCCGCCAGCACCTCGCGCAGCGACCGCTGAAAATTCCCTCCCGTTACCTGTACGACGCGCTCGGCTCGTCGCTGTTCGATGCGATCTGCGAGCTGCCCTGGTACCGCGTCACGCGTGCCGAGATGCGCCTCCTGGTGAGGTTCGCGCCGCGGATCTGGGCGGCTCTTTCGCCGCTCGACCGGATCATCGAGCTCGGTGCCGGCGATGGCCGTAAGCTCGCCGCGCTGCTGTCGGGACGGCCCGGTGGCCTCGCGCCGCAGCGGGTCGACCTCGTCGACATCTCGGCCACGGCGCTCGAATCGGCCGCATGCGCCGCGCGCGCGGTCGCGGGAACCCGCGTGGTCGTGCACCACGCGACTTACGAGAGTGGCCTCCAGGCCGCCTGCGGCCCGACGCCGCGCGGCCGCGCGCTGGTGCTGTTCCTGGGCTCGAACATCGGCAACTTCGACAGGGCGTCCGCCGACGCCTTGTTGCGCAACTTCGCCCGCTCCCTTCGCCCCGGAGACGCGCTGCTGCTCGGGGCCGACCTCGTCAAGCCGGAGCGCGAGCTCCTGCTCGCATACGACGATCCGCTTGGCGTCACGGCGGCGTTCAACCTGAACGTCCTGCTGCGGCTCAATCGCGAGCTGGGGGCCGACTTCGACCCGGCGGGCTTCGAGCACCGGGCCGTCTGGAACGACGGCAAGAGTCGCGTCGAAATGCACCTCGTCAGCCGGCAGGCGCAGAAGGTGCGCATCCCGGACGCTGGCGTCGTGCTGAACCTGCAGGCGGGGGAAACGATCTGGACCGAAAGCTCCTACAAGTACCGCTCCGAGGAAGTCCGGAACTTGCTCGAACGGGCGGGATTTGCGACCAGGGGACAGTGGCAGGACGCGCGGGCGGGCTTCGCGCTCACGCTTTGCGAGCTGCGGCGCGGGATGACCTCAGAATAGCTGCCAGCCGATCCACCAGGCGGCTGCGGCGATCGCTGCCGAGACGGGGATCGTAACCACCCAGGCTGCGATGATGTTGCCCGCGACACCCCAGCGGACGGCCTTGACGCGCTGCGCGCTGCCGACGCCGATGATGGAGCCGGTGATGGTGTGCGTGGTCGAGACCGGGATGCCGAGGTTGGTGGCGAGGAAGAGCGAGATCGCGCCGCCCGTTTCCGCCGCGAAACCGCCCACCGGCCGGAGCTTGGTGATGCGCTGTCCCATGGTCTTGACGATGCGCCAGCCGCCGAACAGTGTGCCGAGGGCGATCGCAACGTAGCAGGAGATGACGACCCACACGGGCAGGTGCTGCGGCGTCGCGAGGTTCGCGGACATGAGCAGCAGCCAGATGATGCCCATGGTCTTCTGCGCGTCGTTGCCGCCGTGGCCGATGCTGTACATCGCCGACGACACGAGCTGCAGCTTGCGGAACCAGCGGTCGGTCTGGCGCTGTGTCCTGCGCCGGCAGATCCAGGACACCGCGACGATGATGATTCCCGAGAGCAGCATGCCGAGCAGCGGCGCGATGACGATGAAGGACATGGTCTTGACGATGCCGGGCGCGAGCAAGGGACCGGTGCCGGCCTTTGCGACGGTGGCGCCGATCATGCCGCCGATCAGCGCGTGGGAGGAGGATGACGGCAGGCCGTAATACCAGGTGATCACGTTCCAGGAGATCGCGCCGATCAGCGCGCCGAAGATCACGTGATTGTCCACGACGCCCGGGTCCACGATGCCCTTGCCGACGGTGGCCGCGACCTTCAGCTCGAACAGCAGGATCGCGACGAAGTTGAATAAGGCCGCCCACATCACCGCCTGGTAGGGCTTCAGCACGCCGGTCGAGACGACGGTCGCGATGGAATTCGCGGCGTCGTGGAAGCCGTTCATGAAGTCGAAGATGAGGGCGACGACGACCAGCATCACGATCGTGGCGGTGAAGACGCCGAGGTCCATGGGCGGGCGGCAGCCTCAGCCGTTCTCGAGCACGACGCCCTCGATCACGAGTGCGACGTCCAGGCACTTGTCCGTCGTCAGCTCGAGCAGGTCATAGACCGCCTTCAGCTTCACCAGCTGGCGGGTGTCCTTCTCCTCGCGGAACAGGCGCGAGATCGCGGAGCGCATGACCCGGTCCGCGTCCGATTCGAGCCCGTCGATCTCCTGGCAGATCTTGAGGATCGCCTTGCCGTTGTCCATGGAGGAGAGCTGCACGACGGCGTCGTGCACCTTCTGGCAGGAAAGCTGCATGAGGTTCGCGAGGTGCCGCACTTCGGCGGTCAGCGTGTGCACGTCGTAGAGCGTCAGCGACTCGGCCGTGTCCTGGATGAGGTCCAGGATGTCGTCCATGCGCTGGATCAGCTTGTTGATCTGGTCGCGGTCGAACGGAGTGACGAAAGTGTTGTGCATCAATGCGACGGTCTGGTGCGTGACCGTGTCCGCGTCATGCTCGATCTTGTGGATCTTGATGACGTACTCCTCGCGCCGGCTTTCGTCGGAGTAGTTCGTGAGCATCTCGACGAGCGCCGCCGCGCCCTGTACGACGAGCGAGGCATGCTCGTTGAAGAGCGCGAAGAACTTCCGCTCCTGCGGCATGAGCATCGAAAGCAGTCGCATCGCAAGTCCCCCGCGCGAACCGTCCCCGGCGCGCATTGTACGCACGCGGGGTCCGCGCTGCGGTATCGTTCGCGCATGAGGACCATCACCCGCGCGGCGGCGCTATCCGCCGGTTGCCTGTGCCTGCTGGCGTCGTTGTCCGCGCAACCCGCTGACGAGAATGCCGCAAGCGCCCGTCTCATCGAGGAATTGGGGCTGCGTGAGTCGTCCGTTGCGCTCCGCGACCGCCCGGGCTGGGCGCCGCCGAAGAAGGTCGTGCTGATGGACGCCGACGCCGCGCGCGCCGCCTGGATGCAGGAAGCGGCGCCCGGCGTCACGCTCGTCGCCGCGCCGGACCGCGCCACGGCCGCGCGCGAGGCGGCGGATGCGGATGCGGTGATCGGCGAGTGCGTGGCCGAAGTGATCGAGGCCGGGCCACGCATCCGCTGGGTGCAGCGGATGTACGCGGGCGTCGAGCGCTGCGTCGCGATTCCCGCGTTCGCAGAGCGGGGCATCGTGCTCACGAACATGCAGAAGGTGGCCGGGTCCGTGATGGCGGAGCACGTGCTCGCGTTCATGTTCGGGTTGACGCGCGGCCTCACGGCCTACGTGCCGGCGCAGGCGAAGGGCGAGTGGGCGGACGAGGCCGTGCCGGAGAGCCGGCTGTGGGAGGTGAAGGGCCGCACGATGCTGGTGGCCGGCCTCGGCGGGATCGGGACCGAGGTCGCGAAGCGCGCGCACGCGCTCGGTATGACGGTCCTCGCAACGCGCAATTCCGGGACCGACGGGCCGGACTATGTCGCCGAGGTGGGCCTTCCGGACAAGCTCCTGCCGTTCGCCGCGCGCGCCGACGTCATCGTGAGCACGCTGCCGCTGACGCCGGAGACGAAGGGACTCATGAACGCGGCCTTCTTCGACGCCGCGAAGCGCGGCGCGCTCTTCATCAACGTCGGCCGCGGGGGCACGGTGGTGACGGGCGATCTCGTGGCCGCCCTCAGGGATGGCCGCCTCGGCGGCGCCGGCCTCGACGTCACCGATCCCGAACCGCTGCCGCCGGACCATCCGCTCTGGCGCGTGCCGAACGTGATCATCACCCCGCACGTCGCCGCGGGGCTCGAGGGCGACGAGGTCCCGCGCTGGATCCTGGCGCGCGAGAACCTCCGCCGCTACGCCGCGGGGGACAAGCTTCTGTCGGAAGTGGACCTGAAGAAGGGTTACTAAGGCTCCTTTGTCGAACCGCACGCTCCAGCTCGACGACCGCACCTACGAGTACCTGCTCGCGCATTCGTTGCGCGAAGACCCGGCACTGGTGGCACTGCGCGCCGAGACCGCCTCGCACCCGAAGGTCAACATGCAGATCGCGCCCGAGCAGGGCCAGTTCATGCAGATGCTGGTGCGGCTCATGGGGGCGAAGCGCGCGATCGAGGTCGGCGTCTTCACCGGCTATTCGAGCCTCGCGGTGATGCTCGCGATGCCGAAGGACGCGACACTCCTCGCGCTCGACGTCAGCCCGGCGTACACGGCGGTCGCACGCCGCCACTGGCAGGCCGCGGGCGTCGCCGGCCGCATCGAGCTCGTAATCGCGCCGGCTTCGGTGACGCTCGATGCGCGCATCGAGGCGGGCGAGGCCGGGCACTACGACTTCGCGTTCATCGACGCCGACAAGACCGGCTACCTCGGCTACTACGAGCGCCTGCTGAAACTCGTGCGCCCGGGCGGGCTCATCGTCGTGGACAACACGCTGTGGCACGGCGCGGTCGCGGATCCCGCGGATCGCGAGGCGGATACCGTTGCGCTGCGCGACTTCAATGATGCGCTGCACCGGGACACCCGGATAGACCTCGCCCTCCTGCCGGTAGGCGACGGCTTGACGCTCGCGCGGCGCCGCGAAGGGAGTTGATCCGCACGCGCCCGCGGCGAGTATGATCGGGACAGGCAAGCCAAAGGGGGTTCGCCATGAAGACGATTCATGTTGCCCCGTGGTTCGCGTTGGCGATCCTCGCCCTGGCCGCGGGTTGCGAGAGCGCCGGACCACCCGAGGCCTTTCCCCAGACGGCTGCGGACGGGTGGCTCGGTTCCTTCAATGGCGGCGACATCTCCGGCCTCGTGCTGATGTACAGCGCCGACGCAGAAATCCTGCCGCCGGACGAGCCGGTCATCTCAGGTCCCGAAGAAATCGAGTCGTTCTGGCAGGCCTACAACCCGGGCCAGGTGCGCATCTCGGTGGGCGAGGTGGACTCGCGGAAGATCGGCGAATTCTGGTTGCGCGAGGGCGCCTACAAGGCGCTGTTTCCGAACGAAGGCGAGCCGCGCGTCGGCAAGTTCATCGAGCTCTGGAAGCACGAGAACGGCAACTGGCTGATTTACCGGCAGATGTGGAATCGCAATGCGCCGCTCGAGCTGCAAGCGCCGCCGGACGCGGCCGCCGATGAGCCTGCGTGACAACGTCGAGGCGATCTTTCCGGAATGGGAGCGCTGGTATCCCAGCCTCTTCGACGCCGCGGCTGACCTCGGCGTGATCCGCGCACGCGTGTGCCCGCCGTCGCAGCTGCTGCTGTCGCGCCGGCATTCCGCGATCCGCAGCGAAGCCGTACAGGCCTTTCGCGAGCGCTGGAACGCCGTCGAGTCGGAAGGTTCCGACTAGCGCGCCGAGCCAGCCTCTATTTCGCCGGCCCCGCCCGGATCGCGCGCCACTCGCCGTCCTCGCCGCGGGCGAGGCGGACGTCGAGGCGATGGATGTCGGTCGCGAGATCCCAGGCGGCATCTGCTCCGGCCTTGCGACTGAGCACGCCGACCGTGACCTGGACGCGGGCGAGTTCCGTGCCCTCGAGCTCAATCGAGTCGATGCGCGTCAGCAGGTTGACGGAAGGGTGCGCGACCAGCCAGGCGTGGAGGAGGTTCCTGACATCCGGGGCGTCGCGGCCTTGCGCGTCTTCGTAGTCGTCGGCGACGAGGGCCTTGAGGTCCGAGGCATCGCGCGTCTCGGCCGCGGCCTCGGCGGTGTCGACGAGCGCGCGGATCTGGTCCTCGGGCGTGCCGGAGGGCCCGCAGGCGGCGCATGCGAGGACGAGCGCGAGACCGAGCTTACGCAGGGAGCGCCTCCCACTGCGGCAGGTCGTCCGTGATCTCGAACCACGGCGCCTTGCTGCCGGTGAAGACGTGGCCGCGGGGCTTCATGCCGGGCGCGCCGTCGAGGCTACCGCAGGGCACGACGACATATCCGGTCGAGGCGACGACACGCGGAACCTTGCTGCCGCAGCGGCGGCAGAACGCCTGGCCGAAGCGCTTCGCGCCGGCCAGCGCATGGCTGACGACACTCTCCTCGCCGCGGGTCCACGTGAGCTGCTCGCGCCGGAAGAATGCGTTCGTCGCGTGCGCGGCGCTGCGCGCCCTCCTGCAGCGCGAGCAGTGGCAGTTCTGCAGGACTTCCGGCGTTCCCGCGAGCTCGAAGGCGACGTCACCGCAGAGGCAGCGGCCGGGCACGACGCCAGCCGCGGCTGGCGGCGCGACGTTGTCGAAAGTCTCGCCCTCGTAGCCGGGGACGAAGGCTTCGTGCTGGGGCAGGGTGTCCGTGATCGGGTACCAGTCCGCGCGCGAAGCGGCAAACATGTGAGCGGTGGGCCGGATGCCCGGGTCGCCGTCGAGATTGCCGGCCGGGATGAATGACATCCCGACTTCGGGCAGCACCGTCGGCGCCACCGATCCGCAGGTCCGGCAGAACGGGCGTCGCCCCTTGTCGGAAGACCGATACACGCCGATCGCGTCCTCGCCGGCGAGCCAGCGGAAGCCGTCGACGCCGCCCGTGAGGAACGTCGCGAACATCGCCCCGTGATGCTTGCGGCACATCGAGCAGTGGCAGTGCACCATGGAATCGAAGGGGCCGGCCTCGAACTGCACGGCTCCGCAGAGGCAGCTTCCGCGGTTCATAATGCGGACCTTACGGGAGGGTTCCTGGCCATGTACACACTCTATTGGTCCCCGGGCACCGCGAGCCTGTGCGTACACTGGATGATGATCGAGCTCGGCGAGCAGCACGAGCTCGTGCAGGTGGACATCGAGGCGGGCGAACACCGCAAGCCGGAGTACCTGAAGCTGAACCCGAGCGGCGTCGTGCCGACCCTCGTCGTGGACGGCGTGCCGCTCGGCGAGGCGGCTGCCCTCTGCATGATCCTGGCCGAGCGCCACCCGCAGGCCGGATTTGCGCCGGCCATCGGCCACGAGCAGCGCGCGGCCTACCAGAGCTGGATGTTCTTCCTGTCGAACACGTTGCAGGTCGCGTACCACAACTGGTTCTACCCGGACCAGCCGGCGGGCCAGTCCGGCGTCGAGGCGGTGAAGGCCTCCGCGCGTGCGCGCATCGAGGCCGCGCTCGACCGCATCGACCGGCAGATCGCGAAGTCCGGCAGCTACCTGCTCGGCGACCGCGTCGGCGCCGCGGACTTCGTGACGACGATGCTCATGCGCTGGGCGCGCAACATGCCGAAGCCCGCGACGGAATGGCCGGCGATCGCTGGCTACGTCAAGCGCATGAAGGCGAGGCCCTCGTTCAAGGTGCTCTACGAGCGCGAGGGCCTCACCGAGTGGTTCTGATCAGAGGAACGTGTAGGTAAACGACAGCGAGATCGTGTCGAGCTTTTCGTCGTCGACGATCGGGAACTGCTCGTACTCGAGCCGCGCGCCGAGGCTCCAGATCCGCGCCTGGATGCCGACGCCCCAGGCGAAATCCAGGTCGTCCTCGTCCACGCTGATGCCGTTCGAGCGTGCGTCGACCTGCCAGGACGTGGCTCCCGCCTTCGCGAACAGGTCGATCACCGGCAAGGCGATGTAGCCGACCGCGAATCCGGAGATCGTCTCCGCGCCCAGGCGCCCGTCGCCGATGGTCGCCTCGCCGTGATCGATGTAGTTGACCTCGACCCCGAAGTTGTCGATGACCCGCCAGCCGGCGATCAGCTTGAAGCCGCCATCCTCGTCGTCGAAGTCCCCGATATCGGGATCTTCGAGGCCGTAATCGCTCTGCACGTAGCCGGCGCCGAGGTAGATGCCGTTGTCCGCCGCCTGCGCAAGCGGGGCAATGGCGAGCAACGTCGCCGTAAGGCCGATGTGACGCAACATGAAACGACTCCTTGTCTCAGTGAATGGAATAAAAGGGGACGCTCACCTTTACATTGAGGTTAGCGTCCCCTCCTAAGGCTGCTTGATGACCGGCGTGACGTTCCGGATGTTGCAGGCGAAGTTGAGCAGCGTCTCGCCGATCGTGCCGCTCTCGATCTTCTCCCAGGAGCGGAGCAGGTTCGTGGAGCGTTCCGGCGTCTCCCGGTCGGTCTGCAGGTTGTTCCACTTGTAGAAGAACACGCCGCTGGTCGAGCGCTGGCGCTTCGCGCAATCCCAGTCGTCCTTGCTGAGCGCGCTCTTGTGCGCGAGCGGGCTCTGCCCGTGCTTGTACTCGACCCGCGTCCACATCGTGACGACGTCGCCGTTGCGCGTGGCCTCGTGCCGCGTCGCGAAGTAGACCTGCTCGGGATAGGTCTCGATCCATTCCCAGTCCATGCGGCCCTTCAGGTCCAGCTCCTTGACCCACTCGTTGCCCACGCCCTTCATCGGGACGGTGGTGATCTGGGCACCCGCGAGGGCGGAGGCGAGGAGCAGGGGCGCTGCAAGGATGGGCGATCGGCGCTTCATGGGGGCTTGGACGCTTCGTGGCCGCGGCGGGTTCCGGGATTATCAGCCGAGGATCGCCTCCCGTCGATAAAGCCGGCCGGCGACCCACGACAGCGCGATCCCGAGCACGAGGCAACTCGCTCCCGCAAGCAGCGCCCAGGTGGCCGGCAGCGGCTCGCCGCGGATCAGGCCCTGGATCAGCAGGTGCTGCGACAGCGAGGGGACCAGCATCAGCGGCGCCTGCGGCGCGATGGCGAGCACGCTTGCGACCGCGATCGGCACCGTCGGCACCAGCAGCACGATGCCGAGCCAGGATTGCGCCTCCTTGTAGGTGCGCGTGAACGAGGCCACCACGGTGAGCAACGCCGCGGCGACGAGCGCGAACGGCGCGACCGCGAGAAACACGCCCCACACGACGTCCGGCCCGAAGTTCGCCGACATGCCGAAGGTCTCGAGCGGCAC
>Ga0209486_10000563_pt1 | contig 16545 bp, 15 predicted proteins | sample NCCompost_FD_187518 | JGI IMG/M metagenome (GOLD analysis project Ga0209486, IMG submission 187518) | Agricultural soil microbial communities from Utah to study Nitrogen management - NC Compost (SPAdes) (version 2) | ecosystem: Environmental > Terrestrial > Soil > Agricultural land | place...
GTCGAAGTCCGCCGGATAGCGTACGGCCTCCGCGATCCCCTGCCGGCCGCCCTGCGAGCACCCGTTCCAGATCGAGAGCGAGGGTGCGCGGCCGTAGAAGGCATCGACGATCGCCTTGGCGCGCGCCGTCATCTCGTGCACGGCGCGGTAGGCGAAGTCGGTCAGCTTCTCGGGATGTCCCAGCGCGAAGGCCGCGGTGTTACCGACGTGCCCGGTGTCGGTGGCGGCCGTCGCGTAGCCGGCGGTCAGCGCCTCGGCCAGTCCGGCGTACGGGATGCTGCCGAGCCAGCCGCCGTTGCCGACAGCTTGGAACTTCCCGTTCCATGCAGCGCCGCCAGCCGCGCCTTCGACGCGCGGCGCCGGGAGCCAGACCTCGATCTTGATGTCGGAGTCGCTCGTCGGCGTCAGCGTGGCCGCGACGCGGCAGAAGGCGGGCGCGGCCGCGAGCAGACGGCGGCCGGCCGGCGACAGCGTGTCCGCCGGCACAAAGGCGCCGGCGGCGACCGTCGCGGCCGCCGTCACCGTCGTCTGCGGCAGCGCCAGGCTGGCGAGCGACTCGCACGACGCGGCCCATGCACGCGGCGCGGCCGCAACGAGGACCATTGCAGCCAGCGCGGCAGTGACGTATCGGCGCATCTGCGCGGATTCTACGTCTGGCGCCGCCGGGTTCGCCAGGTCGGTGCGGCTACTGCTTCGGAGCGGTGTAGCTCTTGCGCGCCCGCGCTTTCAGCCCCTTCTGGACGACACGGACCTCGACCTCGTGCACCTTGCCGTCCTTGCGCGGGGGTACGAAGCCGAGGAGATACTGGCTGTGCAGCTCGTCGGCGACGCGCGCGAACGCCGCGCCGAGATCCTGGTTGGGACGAATCTCCAGATAGCCGCCGCCGGTATGCTCGGCGACCAGCGCCAGGCCGGCGTCGGGCAATTCCGCCTCGAGGGCCGCCTGCAGGCCGCCGGGACCCAGCCCCGGAGGTGGACGGCGGCCCCGGCTGCGCATGCCGATGCCGTACACCATCACGTCCTCGCGGCGCGCGCGCTCGATCACCTCGACCTGGCTGACGTAGCGCTGCCGGAAGCTGATGGGACCGCTGTCCTTGCCGTCGCTCAGCACGAGCACCACGGACCGCATGTCCTTCTCGGTGCCCAAGGCCGTGATGGCTTCGTCGACCGCCTTCCAGAGCGGCGTGGGCGCGTCGGGCGCAATCGACCGCGGCAACGCCGCGCGCAGCTCGCGAATGTCGCGGGTGAAGCCGGCCCCCACGTCCACGTCGTGACCGAAGCTCCCCACGCGCGCCACGTCGTCGGGTCGCAGGCGCGTGAAGAGTTCGTCCGCGGCGCCGCGCAGCAGTTGCAGGTTGCCCTCCATGCTGCCCGAGACGTCGAGCATGACGACGAGCCGGATGGGCTGCGGCGAGTTGTCGAACTGCGTGATGGGCTGCGGCTTGCCCTCGTCGCGCACCTCGAAGTCGTCGCGTCCGAGCGTGGGGACGAGCCGGCCGTCGCGGTCGGTCACGGTGCTGAACACGCGCACGACGTCGCCCGAGCCGCGGAACACGGGCTGCTGCGCCGCTACGGCGGCGCCGAAGAAGCACACGGCGACGGCCAGACCCGCGCGGAACCTTGTCATGGTGAACTACTCGCTGTCGTCATCTGGCAAACCGGCTCAACGCCGATTCGCTCTCCAGGCAGGCGGCCCTTCAGATCTAACACGGAATCGATCGGCTATGATGCGCCGCGGAGGACGAGCCGTGATCCGCATCCGAACTCTCGTGCTGGCTGCGCTGGCAGCCATGGCTGTGACGGGCCTCGAGGCGAAGACCGACTGCAATCGCGCCTGCCTCACCGGGTTCGTGGACACCTATTTCAAGGCGCTGGCCGCCAACACGCCGGGCGCGGTGCCGCTGGCCCCCAACGCCAAGGTGACGTTCAACGGGCGGGCCGTGCCGCTCGCGCAGGCGTTCTGGGATGGCGCCGAGCGCGCCGTCTACCGGTTCGACATCGTCAACGAGCAGCTCGGCGACACCGGCACCGAAGCGGTCGTGCTGAATGCCGACGGCAGCAAGTCGATGTTCATGGTCCGGCTCAAGGTGCTCGACGGGAAGGTCACCGAGGTCGAGACCATCAGGGCGAACAAGGGCGAGGCCGACCGGCTGTGGGATCCGGACGGCATGAAGGAGGTCTCGCCGGCGCTGCAGCTGACGATTCGCGAGGCCGACCAGGACTCCTACTACGGCTTGATTGCCGCCGCCGAGGGCTACTGGCGCGCGTTCCAGACCAACGGCACGCCGCTATACCATCGCGCCGCGCTGCTGGCCGATACGAAGCGCTACGAGAACGGCCTGCAGACCACCGGCATGGTGCGCGACGGCGCCTACGTCTCGGCCGCCGCCGGCTTCGATCAGGGCCGGTTCGTCGGGCGCAACCTGTGGGACCGCCGCTATCCGGTGGTGGACACCGAACGCGGCATCGTGCTGTCCATCGTCCGCTTCGGCCTGAAGGACGGCATGAAGAGCCAGAGCGTCGCCACGTCCAACGACCGGCTGGTGGCGGAGTTCTTCGCGGTGAAGAACGGCATGATCCAGGAGATTCATGCCGTCCTGTTCAACCTGCCCGACGCGCAGCCGACCGGGTGGGAGCCGCAGTTCGGACCCGGCCGCGGGGGCCTCTAGCCTCTAGCCTTTGGCCGTTGGCAAGAACTTCCCGGCAAACAGAAGTAGTACCTAGAGGCTAAAGGCGGAAGGCTAAAGGCTCTTCTACTCCACTTCCACCGACACGCCTTCGAGAATCAGCGCGTCGGCTGGCACTTCGTTCCCGTCGCCGTCCACGGCCACGAGCTTCAACGCCACCTTGCCGTCCTGCGGTTTGCGGGCGCGCAGCGCGGCCGTGATGTTCAGCTCCAGATCGAACCGCTCCTTGATGCCGCGCGGCGGCGCGGGCCTCGGCTCGCCATGACCGGCATGCCCGGTCGTCGCGGCGGCCGCGGCCGGCTTCTCGCCGTGCGGGTCGGGGCTGCCGTGGCCGAAGAACGCGCCGGCGCCGGCAAACGACGGGTTGCCGATGGTCGCCGTGCGGCCGCCCGCGTCCGGCTGATCGAGAAACGCGCGAATCTCGACCGGCGTCGGCTGCATGTGATGCGCTTTGACCACGACGCGGACCGACTGCGGCACGATGGCCTCGCGGAACGGCCAATCGATGGCCACGACCTCCCACAGCTTGAACGGCGGGAACCGGAAGCAGAAGCGGCGGTAGCGATAGCCCAGCGCGACCGTCGATTCGACGTCGGCGCCGGTCTGCCACTGGTTGTTGAACGGCCGCGGGAACGGCTGCAGCTCGAACGCAGCCTCGGCCGCCGGCAGCGGACCGGGATGCGCGGCCTGCCAGTCGGCCCAGAGCCGGTCGATGTTGGCGTGATGGAGGAAGAAAATCGGATCGTAAGCGGCCGTCGGCACGCCGCCCATGTCGCCGCCCGTGCGCACGTGCACGCTGCCGTGGACGCCGTTGATCTGGTTCTGAAACGACGCGAAGTCGGCTTCGGTCATCGCCGCCTGCGCGGAGGTCGCGAGGTCGTCGAACGCCGTGGTGTCGATGTTCGCGCGGCGGCTGGTCTGCCCGCCGCCCGCGCGCGGGCCGCTGTAGAGCGGGTTGGCCACGGTGGCCCCCGCCCGGTTCACGTAGGTCGGCTGCCGGCAGGCGGCCGGCACGCCCGTCGTAGGGCCCGACGACCAGTTCCAGTACGGCAGCGTCACATGGCAGCCCACGCTGCGCAGCGCGCCCTCGAACGCCATGAGGTAGGCGCGGTGCCAGGTGAAGAAACCGGGGGCGCCGTGCGCGCAGTAGGTCATGGGCGGACCACCATGGAAGCTGGCCAGCGTGGCAAAGCTATCGGGGTCGGATGCGGGCAACGCATACATGGCCGCGAGCGCTTCCCGCAGATCGTGGAGTTCGTCGGCCGACAGGCAGTTGATGTTCTTGCGGTAATGCACGGTCTTCCTCCTTGCCCCTGCTTGTAACAACGCGGCGGGACGCGGAGGCGAACGGCAGGTTACAGTGTCAGGATGCCTGCGCGCCCACTGACAGCCGCGGAGAAGCGGCCGCTCAAGACGCTCGAGCGCGTGCTGTCAAAAGCCGGCGTCGGTTCGCGCACCGAGGCGCGCAGCTGGATTCACGCCGGCCGCGTCACCGTCAACGGCCGCGCCACGCAGGACCCCGACCAGTGGGTGGACATCGAGCGCGACCAGGTACGGTTCGACGGCAAGCCGCTCGAATCGCGCGACCGCGTCTACGTGCTGCTCCACAAGCCGGCCGGGTATCTGACCACCTACAAAGATCCCGAGGGGCGGCCCACGGTCTATGACCTGGTGAAGGACGTGGGCACGTTCCTGTCGCAGGTCGGGCGGCTCGACCTCGACACCTCCGGCCTGCTGCTCCTGACCAACGACACGCGCTTCGCCGAGCGCGTCACGAACCCCGATTCGCACGTGCCGAAGACGTACCTCGTCAAGGCGACGCCCCGGCTCACGGACGCGCAGCTGCAGCGGCTGCGCGACGGCCTCGAGCTTGCCGACGGTCCGACGCGGCCCGCGCAGGTGACGCGCGTACGCGACTCCGGGGAGTGCACGCACTTCGAGATCGTCCTCACCGAGGGGCGCAATCGTCAGGTGCGGCGGATGGTGGAAGCGCTCGACGCGACGGTGCTCGAGCTGGTCCGGATCAAGCTCGGCCCGATTGCCATCGGCACGCTGTCGATCGGCACATGGCGGATGCTGACGCACGCCGAGGTCGCCGCACTGCGCTGAACGGCTGCGATACTGGAGCGGTCATGCTGGAGCGGAGTTGCTGACCGAGACGCCCATCGGGCTCTATTGCGAGGCCGGAGACTTCTACGTCGACCCGTGGGGCTCCACGCCGCGCGCGCTCATCACTCACGCGCACGGAGACCATGCGCGCGCCGGCAGCCACGCCTACCTGTGCGCCGCACCGTGCGAGCCACTGCTGCGGCGCCGCCTCGATCCGGCTCCAATCCAGACGCTCGCCTATGGGGCGCGGCTGACGCTCGGCCAGGTCACGGTGAGCTTTCATCCGGCTGGCCACATCCTTGGCTCGGCCCAGATCCGAATCGAGGGGCCGGGCGGCGTGTGGGTGGTCTCGGGGGACTACAAGCGGGCCGCCGACCGGACGTGCGCTCCGTTCGAGCCGCAGGGCTGCGACGTGTTCGTCACCGAAAGCACGTTCGCGCTTCCGATCTACCACTGGGACCGCACCGCCGCCGTGATCGATGACATGCTTGCGTGGTGGCAGAACAACGGCGAGCGCGCGCTCACGTCGATTGTCTTCTGCTACACGATTGGCAAGGCACAGCGCCTGCTGGCGGAGCTCGCGACCGTCACGGATCGGCCGGTGCTCGTCCACGGCATGCTGCTGCCGGCGATCGACGCCTATCGCGAGGCCGGCGTCCGCATGCTCGTCACGCAGCCGCTGCTCGAGCGGCCGCGCGGCACGTCGTTGGCCGGCGAGCTGGTGCTGGCGCCTCTCTCGGCGCGCGGCACGCCGTGGATGCGGCGGCTGGGACCGCTGTCCGATGCATTCGCATCCGGGCTGATGCGGGTGCGCGGGGTGCGGCGGCAGCGGGCCTACGATCGGGGCTTCGCGCTGTCGGACCATGCCGACTGGCCGGCCCTGCTCGACACCATCGCCGAGACAGGGGCGCCGCGCGTGCTCGCCACTCACGGCCACGCCGCGACACTGGCGCGCTACCTCCGCGGCCTGGGCCGCGACGCCGGAGTGCTGCGCACCGCCTGGGAGGGCGAGGCGGGCGTGGACGAGCGCGAATGATCCACTTCGCTCGCCTGTACGCGGCGCTCGACGGCACCAACGCCACGAGCGCCAAGGTCGATGCGATGGCTCGCTACTTCGCGGAGACCCCGGCGGCCGACGCGGCGTGGGCCGCCTACTTCCTCACCGGACGCCGCCTCACGAGGCTCGTGCCGCATCGTGCGATTGGCCGCTGGACCCTGGCGATCACCGGCCTCGAGGAGTGGCTGCTCGGCGAGTGCTACGCAGTGGTCGGCGACGGCGCCGAGACCGCGGCCCTCGTCCTCGACGCCATTCCGTCGCAGCCGGCGGCGCCGCTCAGCCTCGCCGAGTGGCTCGAGCAGCGCATCCTGCCGCTGCGCCACGCCGTGCCGGAGCGTCAGCAGCAGGAGGTACTCGGATGGACTCGCGAGCTCGATCGGTGGGAGCGGTTCACGCTGTTCAAGGTGCTCAGCGGCGAGTTCCGCACCGGCGTGTCGCAGACGCTCGTCGTCCGCGCGCTCGCGCAAGCCGCGTCGCTGCCGCCGGAGGTCGTGGCGGCCCGCCTCACCGGCGACTGGACGCCCAGTGCCGCGTGGTATCGCTCGGTCGTGACGACGGACGTGACCGACGCCGATCGGTCGCGTCCCTACCCGTTCTTCCTTGCCTCACCGCTGGACGAGGCCGTCAGAGGTGCTGCCGCTCTGGAGCAGTCGGTCGGCGACCGACAGGAGTGGCAGGTCGAGTGGAAGTGGGACGGCATCCGCGCCCAGCTGATCGTCCGTGAAGGTCACGTCTTCTTGTGGTCGCGCGGCGAAGACGCGATCACCGAGCGCTTTCCTGAAGTGGCAACCGCCGCCCGCGATCTCGCTGACGGAACCGTCCTCGACGGCGAGATTCTGGCGTTCCGCGATGGCGCCCCACTTTCCTTCGCCGCCCTGCAGCAGCGGATCGGCCGCCGGCTGCACGTTCAGCGCAAGGCGCGGGACGTGCCGGTCGTGTTCATGGCGTATGACCTGCTCGAGCACGGCGGCGCCGACATCCGTATGCTGCCGTTGAGCGAACGGCGCACCCGGCTCGAGACCGTGGTCGGGCGGCTGCCTGCCGCAGGGCCAGTGGCACCGGTCGCGCACGGCCGGCTGCCGTTCGACGACGACGTGCCGCCCGCCTCCGGCGTCGGGGCACACGACGCGCCGATCCAGCTCTCGACGGCGCTCGACGGCACGTGGGCCGAGCTGGCGGCCTTGCGCGACAGCTCGCGCAGCCGCAGCGTCGAGGGGCTGATGATCAAGCGCCTCTCGTCGCCGTACGGCGTCGGGCGGAAGCGGGGCGACTGGTGGAAGTGGAAGATCGCGCCGCACACCGTCGACGCCGTGCTCATCTACGCGCAGCCGGGGTCTGGCAAGCGGGCGAGCCTGCTCACAGACTACACGTTCGGACTGTGGGACCGCGGCGAGCTCGTTCCCGTCGCCAAGGCATATTCGGGTCTGACCAACGACGAGATTGCGGAAATGGATCGCTGGATCCGCCGCCACACGGTGGAACGGTTCGGCCCGGTGCGCCATGTCGAGCCGGCGCACGTCTTCGAGCTCGGGTTCGAGGCGATCGCGCGCTCGTCGCGCCACCGCTCCGGAATCGCCGTGCGCTTTCCGCGCATGCTGCGCTGGCGGCGAGACAAAACGCCGGCGGAGGCGGATACGCTGGAGACGTTAAGAACGATGATCTACCCGAGCAGCCGCGAGAGAATCCGCTCCAGCTCACGCTGATCGCGGGCGGACAGCCGGCTGATGGCTGGCGGCGGCGTAGACATCCGGACAATGAGCTCGGCGCGGAGTCGCGCACCGGTGGGTGTGAGATCGAGCACCTTCACGCGCCGGTCAACCGTCCCCGGCACGCGGCGGACGAGCCCTCGCGACTCCAGCCGGTCCACGAGCCCCGTCACGTTGGAGGCGTCGCACGACAGCGTGGCGGCCAGCTGTTTCATCGGCACCGGACGGCCAGGCTGGATGAGATGGAGCACATGGCACTGCGCGGGCGACAGCTCGAGCGCGGCCGCCAGCACCGGCAGCTGTCCCCGCTGCGACAGCATCAACTCGAGCAGCAGCTCCCAGGCGCCGCACGCCTCGGCCTTCCCGCGCTTCATGCGCCCTCATTGTAGTTGATATCCACAATCATTGACATCCTCAACTATTGCGCGTAACGTGGGCCCATGGCATCCCTCAAGCTGATCCCGCTCGACGACATCGTGGTGTTTCCCGGCATGGCGGTGCAGCTGCCCATCGACCCCGGCGGCGAGTCGCGCGTGCTGCTCATTCCGCGTCACGGCAACGGCTACGCCAAAGTCGGCGTGGTGGCGGAGGTGTCGCCCTCGAAGCGCCGCAAAGGCGGCGTGGCGTCGATCTCGGCGCTGCACCGCGCGGTGCCCGGCGTCGCGCATGCCGATGGCGACGGCGTGCTGCGCGTAGACGTGGACGAGCGCCCCGACGTCGCGCCGGCGCCGGCGGCGTTCCGCGAGCTCGAACGGGAATACCGCGCCGTAGTCGAGGAGATTCTCGAGCTGCGCGGCGACGACGGCCGCATCAGCGCGTTCGTGCGCTCCATCGGCGAGCCCGGGGCGCTGGCCGACACCGCCGGCTACTCGCCAGACCTCAACTTCACGCAGAAGGTCGAGCTGCTCGAGACGCTCGACATCGTCGAGCGCCTGAAGGTGGCGCTGCGGCTACAGCAGGAGCGCCTGGCGGAGCTGCAGGTGCGCAAGCGCATCCGCGAGGACGTGGAGTCCGGCGCCCAGAAGCAGCAGCGGGACTACTTCCTGCGGCAGCAGATGGACGCCATCCGGAAGGAGCTGGGCGAGAGCGACGGCTCGGTGGCGCAGGAGTACCGCAAGAAGCTCGAGGCCGCGGGCATGCCAGACAACGTCCGCCAGCAGGCGGAGCGCGAGCTCTCACGCTTCGAGCGGCTCGGCGACTCGAACGCCGAGGCGTCGATGATCCGCACGTATCTCGACTGGCTGCTGGCGGTGCCGTGGGCCCACCGGTCCGAGGAGCGGCTCGATCCGCGTCACGCGCGCGAGGTGCTGGACGCGGATCACGCGGGCCTCGACGACGTGAAGAAGCGCATCACCGAATATCTGGCCGTGCGGAAGCTGCGCGCGGAGCGCGGCATGGTGGATGACCGCCGATCGGGCGCCATCCTCACGCTGATCGGACCTCCGGGAACCGGCAAGACCTCGATTGGCGAGTCGATTGCGCGCGCCACCGGGCGCAAGTTCGTGCGCGTGTCGCTCGGCGGCGTGCGCGACGAGGCGGAGATCCGCGGCCATCGGCGCACCTACATCGGCGCGCTGCCGGGACGCCTGGTGCGCGCCCTGCGCGACGCCGGCACGATGAACCCGGTCATCCTCCTCGACGAGGTGGACAAGATCGGCGCCGACTGGCGCGGCGATCCGTCGGCGGCGCTGCTCGAGGTGCTCGACCCGGCGCAGAACCACACGTTCCAGGATCACTACCTGGACGTGCCGCTGGACCTGTCGCACGTGCTCTTCATCGCCACGGCCAACGTGGCGGACACGATTCCGGCGCCGCTGCTCGACCGCATGGAGGTGATCCAGTTCGACGGCTACACGACCGACGAAAAGCTGGCCATCGGGCGCGGCTACTTGTGGCCGCGGCAGGTCGAACGCAACGGGCTGCGCGCCGACGACGTGACGGTGACGGACGACGTCATCCGCCACGTGGTGACGCACTACACGCGTGAAGCCGGAGTCCGCCAGCTCGAACGGCAGCTCGGCACGGTGCTGCGGAAGACGGCGACGATCGTGGCCACCGCCGCTGAGTCTTCCGGCGGCCCCTTCGGGTCCGCGGCGGCGCCGATCGTCGTGGACGTCGCGGCCGTGACGGCGGCGCTCGGCCGCCCGAAGTTCCACCACGAAGCGGCGGCGCGAACCGCGGTGCCAGGTGTGGCCACCGGTCTCGCCGTGACCGGGGTCGGCGGCGACGTGCTGTTCGTCGAAGCGGCGTCCATGGCCGGCAAGGGCGGACTCGTGCTCACGGGCCAGCTCGGCGACGTGATGAAGGAGTCGGCGCGCATCGCACTCACCTACGTCCGGAGCCACGCGGCGGCGCTCGGGATCGAGCGCGCGGCGTTCGACGACCAGGAGTTCCACCTGCACGTGCCGGCGGGCGCCATCCCGAAGGACGGGCCGAGCGCGGGCGTCACGATGGTCACCGCGCTGGCCTCACTCTTCACCCGCCGGCCGGTGCGTCACACCATCGGCATGACCGGCGAGGTGACGCTGCAGGGGCGGGTGCTGCCGATTGGCGGGCTGAAACAGAAGGTGCTGGCGGCGCATGCCGCCGGGCTCACCGACGTCATCCTGCCGATTCGGAACGAGCCGGATCTCGACGACGTGCCGAAGGAGGTGCGGGACACCATGCGCTTCCACCCGGTGAGCTCGGTGGACGAGGTGCTGGCGCTCGCGCTCGAGGACACGCGGGTCGAAGAGGTCGCGGCGGCGGCCTGACAATGTAGGGCCGCCTTCAGGCGGTCCGACCGGCGCAGTCGTGGGGGCCGCCTTCAGGCGGCCCGGTCCCAGGGCCGGCTAACGCCGGCCCTCTACCTCTATCCGCCGCAGTTGATGGCGCACTTGCCGGGCATCACGAACGCCTCTTTGATCTTGTCGCGATACTCGGGGTACGTCGTCTCGGCGCCGCCCATGAGCGCGTCCACGGGAATGCCGTAGCGCTTGGTCATCTCGCCGACGTAGGGGTTCTCGCCCGGCAGGTAGTGCGGCACGCGGCCCGACTCCACGCCCTCGTCGCCGACGATGCACGGCGGCCCGCCAATCGGCACCGGGTTGGTACTCAGGTTGTAGGCGCGCGACAGGATGTAGGGCTCGGTCAGGTACACCGGGTCGTCCATGAACATCGTCACCGTCAGCAGGTTGCCGTGCCGCCGGAAGTGGGTGGTGATCGTCGCCTGATCGCTGCTCGCGGCGCCGTTGCGGCGCATGTAGCCGGCCTTCAGGTGCGTCGTGGTGGCAATCAGCTCGTTGCCGTTCCACACGCCGGTCGTGAACCCGGTCTGATCGTGCGGCGCGTTCTTCGACGGGCGCGCGCGGCCGTCCATCCAGATCGTCATCGGCGCGCGGGTTTCCCACGCCCCGACGATCCACGCCTGCACGCGGCCCGTCACCGGATCGGGCACCGCCCACATGCGCAGGCTGAACGGGCCGGCCGCGATGTGCCACTGCGTCTGGAACCAGCAGATGCGCTCGGGTTCGGAGATGACCGATTGGTTGAAGGCGAGCGCCTTGGCGCGCCCCGACTCGTTGAACGGCAACCCCGCCCAATCGGCGGGGTTCGGGCCCGCACCCCGCTCGAGGGCGTCCTCGTGGTTGATCGACGCCCACGACCCCGAGAAGTCGATCTCGGCGCGCGCCGGCGCGGCCGCCAGCGCGAGCAGCGCGAGGGCGAGAATCAGGCGGGTCTGAAGACCCGCAGCCACGTACTTACCAGGTTGCCGAGCAGGGCGACGGCTTCCACTTCGCATTGTTCGATTCCTTCTTGAACTGCGAGCTGATCACGAACGGGACGCGCAGGTTGTCCGGATCGGTCGTCGCGATGGTGACCACGAGCAGCGGCGATCCGTCGGGCTGCGCGACGACCTCGTAGTACTCGGTCAGGCTGGCGTTCTCGCCGTACGGCACCCCGTTCTTGCGCAGGAAGCCGGCCTTGAGATTGGTGGTCGTGACTTTCATCGACCCGTCGGTGGCCCCCCTGCCGCCGCCTTCCCACTCGGCGACGGAATCGCCCTGCAGCGTCCGCGGACCGCCCGGCGACTTCCAGGCGCCGAAGTGGAAGAGCCGCGTCTGCTGCCCCGCGTCGGTCTCGAGCTTCAGCGTCTGATCGTCCTGCCACGTGATGTGCAGGCGGCCGGGCACGCGCAGGATCGCCGGCGCGCCGTAGGCCCTGCACGGCTCGCCCGACGCCGCTTCTTTCGCCGGATCCCAGCTGTCGGCGATCTTGCGCGCCGCCGGCGTCAGCGGCACGCCCTGATAGTCGCCTTTCGCCGGCATCACCATCCGGTAGCGCCAATCCTCGGTGACCACCGACACCCAGTAGCCGGTGATATCCACGGGCGCCGCGGCGCGCGGGGCCGGCGGCGCCGCCGGCGGGCCGGCGCCACGTCCGCGCTGCGCCAGCGCGGCGGAGGGCAGCAGCAGGGTCGCGAGGGCGATGACGGTTGCAGTCTTCATGGAGGCTACTTGGCCGTGAGGCTCTTGTGCACCGCCTCGATGAACATGTCCGTCGTCCAGCTGCCCGTCCTGGCGCCGTACCGCGTCTCGTACGGCAGGCCGGGCCGCGCGGCCTTGATCTCCGCCAGCGTCTTCTTCTTCGCGATCAGGTCCGCGATCCGATCGCGCATGACGACCACCATGTCGCGATACTCCACGACCTCCATCTGCTCGCTCAGGCGGCCGTGCCCGGGCACCACGTAGGTGCCGACGTCCTTGTAGATGAACGGCGTCGGCGCAATCGTCAGATCGATCAGCTTGTTGAGCGCGTCGATCTCGCCATTGATGCTGCCGCCGTTGGCGATGTCGATCACCGGAAACCGCGTGGTGTCCATCACGTCGCCGGTGACGACGACGTCCGAGCCGCGGAACAGCACGAAGCTGTCGGCGCCGCTGTGCGCCTTCGGCTGGTAGAGCACCTCGATGCCCTCGTCGTTCATGCGCAGCGGCTTGCGCGGCGCATAGAAGGCTTCGGTCGGCGCGGCGGCGGCCGGATAGTTCTCCTTCGTCATCCGGCTCAGCACGCTCTCGTGCGCCAGGATGGCGGCGGCGGCGCCGTTGGTCATGGCCCCGACGAAGCCGCTGTTGCCGAGCGCGTTGGTGAAGATGGTGAAGCCCGCCTTCGACAGCTTCTCGTTGCCGCCCACGAAGTCGCGGCCGGCACCGGCGTTGATGATGTAGCGGATGGGCAGGTCGGTGAGCTTCTTCAGCTCGGCCAGGACACGGTCCGACGCCTGGGCGGTGCCGGCGTTGACCAGGACGATGCCGTCCGAGCCGATCTGGACGCCGATATTCCCGCCGGCGCCCGCAATCATGTAGAAGTTCTTCCGCACCTTGACCACGTCGAGCGCGTCCTCCGCCTGTGCGGCGGCACGCGACGAGGGCACCTGGAGCACGGCCGCGAGCGCGAACGCGGCCGCCGTGGTCGAGCCGGCGATACGGCGCAGAAGAGCTGTGCTCACCATCCCACCCCCTGAAACGCGCGCAGTATATCCGAGGCGCGGATGAGCAGGACGGCGCGAAAAAAGAGCCGGATCGCCACGACGGCAACCCGGCTCTTTCAAGGCCGGAACGAACGACGGCGAGTTACTGCTTCTTCGGCGTGACGCGAATCTCGCTGGCCACACGGTCCTTCGAATACATGACCGTCACCTGCGAGCCTTCCATGGTCGCAAGACCCGCGGCGCCCTGGGCGCCCGTGATCTTCGTCTGGTCGTTGAACGTGAACTCCTGATCACGGCCATCGGCCTTGACGGTGATTGACTTCGCCGTCGCATCGACCTTGACAAGCTCACCCGAGGCGGACGCCGCCTGAGCCTGTGCAGCCGGTGGCGCACCCGCCGGTGGAGCCTGCCCCGCGCTGGCAGCCAGCGGGAGCCCGACGAACGCGACGATAGCAGCAGCGGCGATCCATCCCTTGACCGAATTGCTCATGGTGAAATCCTCCGGTCTCGCGTAGCGCACGTCGCGTGCCACGAGAGTGGCCAGGGAAAATCCTTGGAGATCGCCACATTCGATCGAAATGGCCGCATGCACGCCATCACTCGGGGAATTTTCTACCTACCGGCGCCCGCGATCGCCGCCGTCGCGCACTTTCTACATATCGTGAATTCCAGAGCGTCATGCTAGCCTGAAGTATCCGAAGAATTGCTCCGATAACACGTACGGTCCACTATATGCACCTCAGAACTTTCCCCCTGAGAGTGCTCGTCGCTAGTGCAGTGATCTGCTGCGCGAACGCAACGAGCGTCATCGCGCAGAACTCCGTCGCACCGGATCCGATTTCAGCTCAGCAGGCGCGCGTTCAGCGGATCGTCGATGACCTGACGGCGCGCCTTGGCATCGCCGAAGCTGTGCACGCCTCGATGGTGCCTGCCAATCGCCTGCTGATGTCGGTGGAGCCCACTGCGCACACCTTCGAGCTGAAGGTCGAGGACGGGTGGGCGGAGACGCTCAGCGACGCCGAGCTCACCGCGGCGGTTGCCCACGAGCTCGGCCATGTGTGGATCTTCACGCATCATCCTTTCCTGCAAACCGAACAGCTGGCCAACGAAGTGGCCATGCGCCTGATTAGCCCGAACGTCCTCGCGCAGCTGTACGACAAGGTGTGGAAACGCGCCGGTGTGAAGGGCGATCTCGCCCGGTTCCTCGGCCCCGAAGTGGCGCGCGGTCTGGCGTCACCCGAAGCATCTCCTGAAGCGTCGCCCGAACCCTTGCCCGACGCCACGCCCGACGTTCCACCCGCCTTGGTTCCCTAGTCCGGGGCTACTGCGCCCCGAGCCTCGCGTGCCATCATGGCGCGCATGAGGCGCGCATCATTCGTCCTCGGCTCGCTTCTCCTCACCGGCTCACTCCTCGCCGCGCAGGCCCCGCTGGCCGAGTACGAAGTCGTCTCGATCAAGCGCAGTCCCGCTGACGCCGTCGGCGGCAGCCTGCAGACGCTGCCGGACGGCACCTTCATCATGAAGAACAGTCCGATGCGCTCCATCATCCTCGCGGCGTCTCCGGTGCCGACGCGCGAGGTCGAGGGATATCCCGCGTGGGTCGACCGCGAACGCTACGACGTCACCGCAAAGCCGCCGCCGGGCGCGACGCGGCAGCAAAGCGGCGCGATGATGCGCCGCGTGTTCGAAGACCGCATGAAGCTGAAAGGCCACGTCGAGGAGCGCGAGCGCACCGTCTTCGCGCTCGTGCTCGCGCGAAACGACGGACGCCTGGGCCCACAGTTGAAGCCGTCGGCGCTCGATTGCACCGCGCCAGTGCCGCCACGGTCGCCGCAGACGCCGCCGCCGGAACCTCCGGAAGCCCGGTGCGGCGGCTCGTTCGGAGCGGGGCTCATCGTGTCGGGCGGCATCACGATGGATCAACTGGTGCCGTCGCTCAGCGGACTGGCGGGCGGGCAGGTGATCAACCGGACCGGCCTCCAGGGCTACTACGCGCTCACAGTGCGCTACGCCATGCCGCGCGGGCCCGGGGCCGATCCGCCGGCGGACGACCTGCCGGAACCGATCACCGCCATTCAGGAACAGCTCGGGCTCAGGTTTCAGCCCGAGAAGATGAAGATGCCGGTGTTCGTCGTGGACTCGATCGAGCGGCCGTCCGAGAACTAGCGGTCAGCCCACGCGCAGGCAGTCGGCGCTCGGGCCGACGTCCGACGGCTTTTTCTGCAGCTCGCCCAGACGTGCGCTGGTCAGCTCGATGATGCGCCGGCCGAAGCGCTCGGCCTCCCCCACCATGCGCTCGCGCCACGCATACGGCGAAATGAGGAAGCGGCGAATCTCGGGGTCGCGCCGCGCCTCGCCGAACGCCGGCTGCACACCGTGCTGCAGCTCGTCGATCAGCACGAGGTTGCCGAGGATCACCGGCCGCAACTTGTTGCTGGTGGCGAGCACGTCGTTGGTCGAGCGGCTGGTGTAGCGTGGACCGGCCACGAGGTGATAGTTCACGTCGGCCCAGCGCGGCAGCCCCGCCTTCGTGACCCAGAACAGCGCGACGGTAAAGGCGCTTCGCGCCGCGCGCTCCTGCTGCTCCACCTGCGGCCAGACGCGCTCGGGCACCAGACGCGCGAAGTCGGCGCCGAGCGCCTTGGCCAGCGCCTCGGCATAGTCGTCGCGCCCATCGAACGGCCGTGTGCGCGCGAACGCCTTGACGCGCTCGACGACGTCGAACAGCGTCTCGCCCTCGATGACGCGCCGCAGGCCGGTGGCCGCCGCGACCACCCCCGGGGCGAGCTCGAACACCTTCACTTCGTCCTCGGTGGGATCGACGAGGTTGCTCATCTTGCGCTTGTCGCCACACACCACCCAGCCCGGCGCCACGGGCAGCGCAATCACCAGGCTGCCGTGTTCGATCGAGGCGGGGGCGAGCGCGAGCGGCGTGGCCGCGATCAGGCTCGAGATGAGAATTGCAACCGCGAAGCGCATGCGGGAACGTAGCATGGCCGCGGCGAAGTCAAAGCTCGTCCGGCCGTCTGAAGGCGGCCCTACTTCAGGCCGGTGACGACGTAGAGGCTCGAGAGGAGCCGCGAGTAGCTGAAGAGGACACTGCGCCCGTCGGGCGTCATCGAAATCTCCGTGCGACGGATACCGGACGTCTGCGACGGAGACAGTTCTTTGACCGGTGTGCGGCCTCCCGTGGCCACGTCCACGCGGGCGATGCGCTGCGGCACGCCACGCAGGTTGCTCACGAAGATCCCCGTGCTGTCCGCGGTCCAGCGGATCACGCGCTCGCCCGGTTCCACACCCGGCAGTGGCGCCGGCGTCCCGCCGGCAATCGGATAGAGATACGACCGTCCGTCCGGCCCTTCCAGCCACACCCGCGCGCCATCGGGCGAAATGGGCACCGTGTTATACGACGCGGGCGTGATCCCCTTGCTGGTGAACGGGCGGGTCGTGCCGGTGTCGATGTCCTGCACGTAGCCGATGTTCTGGTCGCGCCCCTCGCCGGCCACGAACACGACC
>Ga0209486_10000564_pt1 | contig 16532 bp, 7 predicted proteins | sample NCCompost_FD_187518 | JGI IMG/M metagenome (GOLD analysis project Ga0209486, IMG submission 187518) | Agricultural soil microbial communities from Utah to study Nitrogen management - NC Compost (SPAdes) (version 2) | ecosystem: Environmental > Terrestrial > Soil > Agricultural land | place: USA...
AATCCGCTCGACGGCCGGATCGATCTCGAAGAACGTCCACCGCTGGCCCGGCCGCGCGTAGGCGGCCAGCGTGCCGACTCCCAACCCGACCGCCGCAATCTCGCCGGGCTGCTGCAACCCGGGCACCGCGGCCATCATGCGGCCGAATGGGCCGGTGCGGTGGTAGTACGTGAGCGGCTCGCCGCGGCGCGTCGCTTCGACGTACTGCATGCCGTGCAACGTGGTTCCGTGGGCGAGCCAATGCGCCCCGCCGGTGCGGTCCACTGAAACCCGGTAAGCGCCGAAGAAGGTCCGCTCGGCGTGGAGCACCGACTCGCCCGGTTTCTTCACCCACGGCGAGGCCAGCAGGAAGATGCCGGCAACCGCCGCCAGCGTCGCCGGCTGGTGACGGCGCCGCAGCGTGAGAATCGCGCACGCCGCCAGAGCGACGGCGGTTGCGGTCGACCGCGCTCCCTCCGACGGCACGAACACCACCGCGGCGGCCAACCCCGCCGCGGTCAGCGGCAGCACCCAATCGAGCCGCTGCCAGGCGCCACGCGCGGGATCGACCGGGCGCAGGCACACCACCGCCGCGAGGGCCAGCGGGTACTCGAGAATCCGCGAGAAGAGCAGCGGCGCCGCCAGCGTGTTGAACAGTCCGCCCGCCATGCCGCCGAACGCCAGGCACAGGTAGAACTCAGTGAGATGCCGCGGCGACGGCCGCTCCCGCGCCAGCAGGCCGTGGCAGAGCATCGCCGCCGCCAGGAACGGGATCAGATGCAGCAGCAGCGCCGGCGCAATCGGCAGCTGCCGGCGAATCATCATGGTCACGGCGAGCCCGAGCAGGAGCGCTGGCAGGAGCCGGTTGGCCAGCACGGTGGCGCGTTCCCGCGCGCTCCCGAACGCCAGAATGAAGGTGAGGAGGTAGAGCGCGAGCGGCGCCACCCAGAGCAGCGGCACCGGCGCGATGTCGGTGGTGAGCGCGGTGGTCACGCCGAGCATCAGGCTGGACGGCACCGCGGCGAGCACGCACCAGCGCGCGCGCTGCCACCAGGTGATCGTCTCCGTGGCAGCGGCGGGCGCATCAGCGCCGGGGGCGGCGTCGCCGGTCACGGGAACGCCGGCCAGGGCAAATCGTGCGGCCACCGCGCAGGCGAGCACCAGCAGGACGAACACGCCGTAGCCGATCGTCCACACATAGGCCTGCCGGCTCAGGCCGAGCAGCGGTTCCACCACCGTCGGGTAGGCGATCAGCGCGGCGAGGCTGCCGGCGTTGCTGGCCGCGTAGAGAAAGTACGGATCGCGCGCCCACGCGTGCCGCGTGGACGAGAACGTGGCCTGGATCACCGACGCGCTCACCGCGAGCACCAGAAACGACGGCCCCACCGAGGTGAGCAGCGCCACGAGCAGCCACGAGAGCGGAGCCTGCGTGGCGTGCCCGGCCGAGGCCGCGTCCACGCCGAGCCGCATGATGGTCAGCGGCACCACCGCCACCGCCGCATACACCGGCAACCGCGCCGGCGCGACGAGCCCGCGCGTGAGCACGTGCGCGCCGCCGTAGCCGGCGAGCAGCATGGCCTGGAAGAAGACGACGCAGCCGTTCCACACCATCGGCACGCCGCCCAGCACGGGGAGCATCTGCCGGGCCACCATCGGCTCCACGGTGAACATGAGGAACGAGCTCAGAAACAGCGTGGCCGCAAAGAGCGGTACCAGCACACGCGTGGCGGTGCCAGGCCACGAAGAAACCGAGGCGGCCAGCGGCACGGCGCCGACCTGGGGGGAGTCGAGCATCTGGCAAGACTGTGCAACCGACGTACCGGTGCAACCACCGGCAGCCGGGTGCAGCCGTGCGACTTGTCTGGCGTGCGGCGCCGGAAATCCGGCGAACCGGCGATCAGAACCGTCAGCGAACCATCGGTTTGGTCAGCCAACCAACGGTTTTCGTATCAGCCTCCCGCAATGGCGCCGACGATCAAGAACGGCTCGGTACCGCGCACCACGGGCTCCGGCAGCAGGAGATCCGGCCCCTCGAGCGAGAGGTCGTCCTGGCAGGCGAAGAAGCGCAGGAACGGCCTGCGCTTCTTGCTGACGTGATCGCGAATCGTCCCCTGCAGCACCGGATAGCGGGTCTCCACCGCGTCGAGCACCGCGCCCAGCGTGACCGGGCCCTCCACGGACACCTCGACCTCGCGCCCGACGCGGGCCAGCGTCTGCAAATGCTGCGGCAGCTCCACTCGGATCACGGCAGTGTCTGGACCTCCACCGACAACACCGCCGGCAGGTCCCGGACGATCGGCGCCCACGTGTCGCCCGAGTCGGCCGACGCGTACACCTGCCCCCCGGTGGTCCCGAAGTAGATGCCGCACGCGTCGAGGCGATCCACCGCCATCGCGTCGCGCAGCACGTTCACGTAGCAGTCCTGCTGCGGCAGCCCATTGGTGAGCGGCTCCCACTCGTTCCCGCCGGTGCGGCTGCGATAGACACGCAGCTTGCCCTCGGGCGGGAAGTGGTGCGAGTCGCTCGTGATCGGCACCACGTAAATCGTGTCCGGTTCGTGCGCATGCACGTCGATCGGAAAGCCGAAGTCGGTCGGCAGGTTCCCGCTGATCTCGGTCCAGTTCGCGCCCGCGTCGTCGGTGCGCATCACGTCCCAGTGCTTCTGCATGAAGAGCGTGTTGGGGCGCGACGGGTGCAGGGCGATGCGGTGGACGCAGTGGCCCACCTCGGCGTCGGGATCCGGAATGTACTGGGACTTGAGGCCGCGGTTGATCGGCGTCCAGCTGGTTCCGCCGTCGTCGGTGCGGAAGGCGCCAGCGGCGGAGATGGCGATGTACATCCGCTGTGCGTTCGTCGGGTCGAGCAGGATCGTGTGGAGTCCGAGGCCTCCGGCCCCGGGCTGCCACTTGGAGCCCGAACCGTGGTTCCGCAGCCCCGGCAGCTCGTGCCAGCTCTTGCCGCCGTCGGTCGTGCGGAACATCGCCGCGTCCTCGACGCCGGCGTACACCGTGTCCGGGTCCGTGAGCGACGGCTCGACGTGCCATACGCGCTTGAATTCCCAGGGATGAGGCGTGCCGTCGTACCACTGGTGCGTGCCGGTGACGCCCGCGTAGACGAACTTGTTGTCCACCGGCTCCCAGGTGGCGCCGCCGTCGTTCGACCGCTGCATCAACTGCCCGAACCAGCCGGTGTTCTGGGAGGCGTAGAGCCGGTCCGGATCGGCGGGCGACGCCTTCAGGTGATACATCTCCCACCCCGGGAAATGCGGACCATTCACGGTCCAGTTCCGCCGCTTGCCGTCCGAGGTCAGGATGAAAGCACCCTTCCGCGTCCCCACCAACACCCGCACATTGCTCATGTCCACCTCCTCGATACCCGTCCTTACCTATTAGTCGATCGAGGAGTGCGCGGATCGACAGGCCTTAGGCCTTGGACCTTGGCCTGGAGCGCCTTAGGGCCACTCGCCCAAAGGCCTGAGGCCCAAGGCCCAAGGTCGGCGGTTCATGCGAGCGCAGCTTTGTACAAGGCGAGCAATTCGGTCCACGCCCGTTCCGCGTCCACCTTGTTGTAGATCGCCGGGGCGCCGGCCTGCTGCGGCATGTCGGGCATGCACCAGCCGTGCAGCGCGTTGGCGTACACCTCGATCTTGGCCGGGTTCTTGGCGGCCTCGAACGCGGCCTTGAGGGTGTCCTTCGCCGTCGGCTGTTGCATGTCGTCGTTGCTGGCGACGCCGAAGTACATGCGGGCGCGGATCTTCGGGACGAGCAGGTGCGGGCTGTTCGGCCGATCCGTCACCAGACCGCCGCCGTGGAACGAGGCGCCGGCCCCGATGCGGTTGGCCACGGCCGCCGAGGTGCGCATCACGAGCGGACCGCCCATGCAGTATCCCTGCGTGCCGATCTTCTTCGACGCGTTCACCTGCTTCTGGGTGTCGAGCCACGCGACGAAGGCAGCGGCATCCCGCTCGGCGGCGCCGTCGGCGGTGATCGACCCCATCAGCGGCGTCAGCTTCGCGCGATCGGTCTGGAAGTTGAAGGTGGCGGTGTCCAGCAGCTGGCCCTTGCCCACGCGGTAGTACGGATTGACCACGAGGACGGCATAGCCCTCGCCCGCGAGACGCTTGCCCATCTCGCGGATGGCCGGGCGCAGGCCGAACGCGTCGGGCCAGATGATGACCGCCGGATGCGTGCCGGTCGTCGGGTGGCTGAACGCGGCATCGCACGTGCCGTCGGGCGTCTTGATCTCGACCATCGTCTCGACCACCGGCACGGCCGCCGCCGCGGGCATGCCCGCGGCCACGACGCCGGCCGCCAGGCCCATCGCCACGAAGTCGCGGCGCGAGAGTTCGCTGTCCTGCTGTTCGGGGTCGTACTGGTCGTGCGTCTGCTGTGTCATGGAGTGTCTCCTGCTCGTCCGCGGCATTCTAGACGATGTGCTAACCTGCGCCGTTGGCCGTTCCGCCACATTCATTCCACCTTCGAGGCACTATGGCTCTGACGAAAGAAGAACTCATTGGCTCGCTGCAGAACGAAGTGCGGATCCTCCAGCACCTCTGCACCAAGATCGAACCGTCGATGCTCGATTACCGGCCCACGCCGAAGCAGCGCAGCACGCTCGAGCTGCTCCGCTACTTGACCAACATGGGCCCGGAGCTCGTGAAAGGCGCGAAGACCGGCACGTTCGACGTGGAGTCCTGGACCAAGGCCACCCAGGCGGCAGAGGCGCGCGATTTCGACCAGACGGTGAAGGCCCTCGCCGCGCAGCACGACGCCTACGCGGCGCTGATCGGCCCGATGAGCGACGCCGACTTCCGCGAGACCGTCAACATGTTCGGCACGCCGATGTCAAAAGGTGCGTTCATCGTGAACCTCGTCCTGGCCGGCTGCGCCGCGTATCGCACGCAGATCTTCCTCTACCTGAAGGCCTGCGGCCGCGACGAGCTGACCACGGCGAACCTCTGGGGCGGCGCCGATCCCCAGCCCGCCTAGCTCCGCCACGAGGGCAGAGCGCGCCGAACGGTTGCTCTGCCCCTGGCTCCTCATTCCATTTCCTTCCTAAATGTAGGGGCTGTCCTAAAACAGGACAATGGTGCGATTTGCGTCCCACGCACGTTAATTCATACGCCTGCCTGCTTGTAGCCGAGCTTGCGCGCGAGTACGCTTGAGCTCGCTTGCGCGTTATGCCCGGTAGCGGGCTAACTCCGCTGGCCACTTTTGCACTCGGAGACGTCATGTCCGGAACCCGCTCTCGCTCCCCTCGCCGCTCTTCCACCACGCAGCGCCGCGGCGCCCCCCTCGGCCGCGGCCTTGCCATCATCGCGTTGCTGCTCGGAGTGCTCGGGCAGGAAGCCGGCAACGCCGCCGACGACTTGACGGACGCGCTGCCGTACTCGCTCAGCTACACCGTCACGGGCGACTACGCGGTCGGCAGCGTCGACCTTGTGCCGTCGCCGCAGACGCAAGGATTCCAGACCGGCACCATTCACATGGGCACGGCGACCGAGCGGGTCGTCCCCAAGAACGCCGAGATCCTCGCGGCGTTCCTCTACTGGGAGACGGTCGCCGAAACGGAAGCGGATCTCGGCGGCGTGCTCTTCCGCGGCACGCCGGTGTCGTTCGTGCGCACACTCGCGCAGCCGCTCACCGGCGTCTTCGCGCCGTGCTGGAGTCAAAGCGGCAACACCCTTTACGCCATGCGCGCCGACGTGCTGTCGCTGCTGCCGCCGCAGCTCGACGAGAGCGGCAATCCAACCGGCCGGCGGCTCGTCAACGACGTAGATCTGCTCGCCGCCACATATCTGCCTGTCAACGAGAGGCTGCACACAGTCACGCTGCCGGAGCGCGGCGTCGGCAACCAGACGCCGCAGAGCGCCGGCGCCAGCCTGTTCGTGGTCTTCCGAGACGTGTTCGGGACAGCGGCGCTGAAGCGCATCGTCGTCTACGACGGTGTCCACGTGCAGGCCAAGGGCGCCACGACGCAGCAGAAGATTCGCGGCTTCCTGCAGTCGGCGGGCGGCGCGGCCAAAGTGACGCAGATCACCAGCCGCGGCGCCGCCAACGCCACCGACCAGGTGACGTTCGCGGGCTCGGGCGCCAACACGGTGGCAGGCAACCTGTTTGCCGGTTCGCTGAGCCCCGACTCCGATCGCAGCTGGATCGACTCGACGATCGACGTGACGCCCTCGATGCCCGGCATGGGTGCGGGCGAGTACGGCGAACAGCTCACGATGACGTCGCTCTACACCGCCCCGGCCACCTACGGGTGCCAGACCTGGTCGGCCATCGCGTTCAGCACGGCCATCCCCGACGTCGACAACGACGGCCTCATCGATCTCCTCGAAACCGAGGCCGTGAGCAGCTACAAGGATCCGGCGGGCAACGCGTATCCGCAGCTCCATGCGTTGGGCGCTCGCACGACGCAAAAGGACCTCTTCGTGGAGGTCAACAGCATGGTGGCGGCGCCGAACACCAAGTACGGCAACGCGACGTACCCGTTCCCGCTACCCGGGCAGGATCCGGATGGCAATGGGCAGGTCATCGACGCCGCGGGCCACGATCACCGGCCGCTGCCGACGACGCTCACCATGGTCGGCGATGCGCTCCTGCGCGCCGGCGTGCACGTGCACTTCGACGTCGGCCCGCTCCAGAACGGCGGCACCGGCTACTTTGTCGGCGGCGTCTTCCGCCCATTCCCCGCGGCGCTGCCGGGCGATGATCGCGTGCCGGTGTACCCCGCGCCGTCCACCTACTTCATCAACCAGGGCGCAACCGGCGGCGAGACGATTCCAGAGACGCCGTGCGTCGTGAACGACGCCGCCGACTCGCTGTGCCAGTTCCCGGCCTTCCCCGGCACGGTCGGCTGGAAGTTTCACTTCCAGACGATCCGCGACGAGCTCCTCAACCCGGCGACCGGCGAGCGCCGGTTCGACCCGATGCGTCACGGGTTCTTCCACTACCTGCTCTACGCGCACGCGCGCGGCAGCGCCAGCTCGCCGTTCCCGTGCCTGAACGGCGGCGAACCCGAGGGCTTCGACCCCACTACCGCCACCTGCGTGGCCCCGGCCGTCGAGAATGCCGACTTCCACGTGCCGCTGGGCGCGTCGGGCGTCGCGGATCTCCCCGGCTTCAACTTGATGATCACGCTCGGATTGTCGAAGAACTTCCTCGGCACCGAGTACTTCCAGGCGTCCACGACGCTGCACGAGCTCGGCCACACGATGGAGCTCTGGCACGGCGGCGCGCCGCCGACGTTCACCGACTCGGTCGCGATGCCCGGACGCGTGATCGTGAACGTCGAGCCCAACTGCAAGCCGAACTATCAGAGCAGCATGAGCTATCTCCATCAGCTCTACGGCCTGGTCGATGCGGATGGCTTCGCGCACATCGACTACTCCGACGTCACGCTCGGAATCGCCAACGACGTGATCGACGAGCTGAGCATCAGCGACAGCCCGCTGAGCGGAGGCGCCCGATACCGCGCCGCTTGGTACACACCGCTGGCTGAGGGCACTCTCGGCGCCGCGCTTGGAGTGCCGGCCGCGACGAGTCATTGCGACGGCTCGCCCATCCTCGACACCGACCCCGAGAGCGGGACCGGACGCCTGCAGGCCGACGAAGTGTCGCCGGAGCTGATCGACTGGGCTGGCGACGGCGCCGGTACGCTGCCGCAAGACGTCAACTTCGACGGCTTCGGAAGCAGCCTGAACGGTATCTCCGACCTCGACCATCTGCGCGTCAACTCGCTCGGAGGCGGTCTGAGCGCGGCCAGCTTCTCGGCCGGCATCACCTATATCGCCGGTCGGCCGGTGGCCGATGCGATCCCCTACTTCGGCGGCATCCGTTACGACGGCGGGATTCGTTACGACGGCGGCATCCGTTACGACGGCGGGATCCGTTACGACGGCGGCATCCGCTACGACGGCGGCATCCGTTACGACGGCGGCGTGCCGATTGCCGAGGGCATCCGCTACGACGGCGGCATCCGCTACGACGGCGGTGTGCCGATTGCCGACGGCGTCGTGACCATCGGCCCCAGCCAGTTCATCGCCGGCATCCGCTACGACGGCGGCATTCGCTACGACGGCGGCATCCGCTACGACGGCGGCGTGTTCCTGACGCAGAACGGCGGCGCCGAGCTCACCCACCAGGACATCGAGGACCTCGGCCACGCGCCGCCCAACCATCCCACGGTGTGCGTCGTCGACGGCGTGACAGCCGGCGCCGCGTGCCAAGGCGACTTCCTCCATCGCAATCGGCTGAAGTGGGACGCGTCGAACCTCGACAGCCCGGACGGCTTCACGGCCTACCGCACCCTCGGCACGAGCGTGAACGCGAACAGCGTCATCAAGACGCTGGTCGCGCTGAACAACAACCTGCCAGAGACCGCCACGTTCTACGAGGACAAGGAAGAGCTTCCGAACAACGAGGACTTCACCTACTGGACGAAAGCCGTGTTCGGCGGGGTGGAGACAGGGCCGTCGATTTTCGCTCGCGTGAAACCGGCGATCAATGTGGCGCCGATCGCCGACAACGACGACTACTCCGGTACGGGCACGGTCACCGGCAACGTGTTCGACGGCGATACCGACGCCGACTTCGGCCCGAACGGCAAAGGCGGTTGGACGGCGGTCCTCGTCAACGCGGACGGCACGCCGGCGTCAGCGCCCGCGGGCCTGACCTTCAACACGGCCACCGGCGCGTTCTCGTACAACACGGCCAACGGCTCGGTGACCTTCTACTACCGGATCGACACCGGCACGTGGACGGACGGCGAGGCGACGGTGGACATGAGCGACGACTCGAACATCGCCACGGTCACCATCTCGGTGCCGCCGCCGCCCGACACCACGGCGCCGACGCTGACCGTCACGATCACTCCGACCGTCATCTGGTCCCCCAACGGCAAGAAGGTGAACGTGACCGTCTCGGGCACGGCCACGGATCCTCAGAGCGGCATCAAGAAGATCACGCTCGACGTCAAGGACGAGTACGGCGTCGACCAGCCGCACCTGGAGATCAACAACCCGACGGCCGCCGCGTTCACGTTCGTCGTCCCGCTCACGGCGTCACGGCTCGGCAGCGACAAGAACGGCCGCGAGTACACGATCACCGTCAGCGCTATCAACGGGGCGAATCAGGTGACCACGGCTGCGCCGCTGAGAGTGACGGCGCACGACAAAAGCGGCAAATAGGAAGGTCAGGTAGGTCGGGTGGGCCTGGCAGGCCGGGTGGGGAGAACCCGCCTGGCCTCGCGCAGGCGAACCTGAAGGTTCGCCTCTACACTCCGGCGCGCCTGCGGACTTCGGGCAGCAGCACGTCTTCCTTCGAGGCGCCGCGCAGCGCGAGGTACTCTCGATACGCCTCGCCGAAGCGGGTGCTCTTCAGCTCCTGCCGCGTGCGGCCCAGGTAGTAGTAGACCGGCGCGAGGTACGCGTACGTGGGCTGCTCGTCCACGAAGAGCGCCACCGCTTCGCCGCGGCGGGCGTTGAGACACGCGTCGAAGGCCGAATCGGCCTTCGGGAAGAGGCCCGCCGCGAGGGCCGCGCGTCCCAGATCGAACTGCCCAATCCACGTGTCGAACAGGCTGTTCGCCTCGTCCAGGCTGATCACGGCGCGGCGCGCGTCGCCGCGCTTCAGCGCCAGCATGCCCTGCACGATCTTGGCGTAGGCGCGCGCTTCCTTGGAAATCTCGTAGTCGAGCACTTCGATGAGCGGCCTCGCCTTCTGCACGGCCCCGGCCTCGGCATAGGTCCGGGCGGCGAGGAAGCGGGTCCGGACATCCTGCGCGTGCGTCAGCGCTTCGTCGGCTGCGGCAATCGCGGCGGCCTCGCGGCCTCGCCAGAGCTCGGCTGCGGCAATCGAGGTGAGCTTGGCCGCCGCCGCGTCAGTGTCCCCGGCCGCGAGATCGTCGGCCACGGCCACGCGAAGAATCCGCACCGCGTCGCCGAAGCGCCCCTCGAACGCCGCGATGTCGGCCAGTCCCGACGCCGAGAACGACTTGCCGCGCCTCATGCCGGCCAGCGCCTCGTAGGTTTTCTTCGCCGCCGCCCGCTGCCCCTGTCCGAGCTGCGCGAACGCCGTGGCCAGCGTGGCATACGCATCGGGCCCTTTCACGGCCCGGGCTTCCTGCTCGGCCGCCGGAAAATCGCCGGCGTAGTTCAAATAGAGCGCGAGGTTGTCGCGGAAGAGCGGCTGGCTCGGCAGGATCTTGACGACCTCCTGCATCACCTCCACGGCCTTCCGCATCTCGCGCTGATGCGTGAGACACAGCGCCAGCTGGTTGCGTCCGGAGATGTCGGCGCGGTACTTGGCAATCGCCTCGCTGTACTGCCGGACGCACTCTTCGTAGTCGGCGGTCGCGAGGCCGTAGGCGCCGCGCGTGTGATAGCGCTCGCGGTCCGTCATGCCGTCGAGGTGCTGCATCGCGGCCTCGAGATACTTGAGCTCGTCGCCCGAGCGCCCGAGGTTGGCGGACTGATTCGCCGCAATCAGGTAGCCGAGGCCGAAGTTCTTGTCGATCTCGATCGTCTTGAGCGCGTTCTGCAGCGCGTCCTCGAACTTGTTCGCGGACGCCGCCGCCATGGCCGCCGCATAGGGACGCACCACGTCGAGCGAGGTCACGGACAGGGACGCCATGTTGAGCTGCTTGGCCTCTTCCGACGCGTCGTCACCGAGCGCGTTGCGCACCTCGGCCATCAGCTGCGTGGCCACCTGCAGCACGGTATCCTTGCCCGCGGCGGTCGCCTGCTCGCTGACGAGCTCCTCTCCCGTCACCGGCCGCATGGCCTTGACCGACACGATGTAGTCGCTTCCCTGCTTGGCGATCGATCCCGACAGCACCGCACCGACGCCCTGTTCGAGCGCCACCTTCAGGGCGGCGGCTTCGGTGAGCGCGGCGGCGGGCGACACACCGAAGCTGCGCATGCCGCTCCGCTCGAAGGCGGTGATGAACGTGGAGTCGTTGAGCGCCAGCTGCATCACCGGCTCGAGCGTGCGATCGAAGGCGGGGTCGCCCGTGCGGTTCACCATGTCGGCGATGACGACGACCACGTTGTCGGGCTGCACCGGCGGACGCGTGAACCAGTAGACGCCGCCCGAGAGGGCCAGCAGCGCCAGCGCCCCCGCCGAGACCATCGGCAGGCCGACGGCGCGCTTGATCGGCCGCAGCTTGCCGCGATCGTCGAGCCGCGCCAGCGCGGCCACCATGTCGGCGGTCGTCGCAAACCGCTTGGCGGCGTCGGGCTCGATGCACTGCGCGACGAAGCGGCTGAGCGGCTCTGGAACGTCCGGCAGCGAGGCGCGCGGCGGCGGCAGCGCATGCTCGAGCCGCTTCCGAAGGTCGGAGACCGCGCCGCCGTCGTCGACGCGGCGCTTGCCGAGCAGCAGGTCGTAGAGGATCAGCCCGTACGCGTAGATGTCGGTGCGCTGGTCCACCTCTTCGCCGCGCGCCTGTTCGGGCGCCATGTAGGCGACCGTACCGACGATGGCGCCGGCCATCGTGGACGCCTGCGTCGTGGCGGCCACGCGGGTGAGCTCGCTCTCGAGCGACTTCGACAGCGTCCCCACCTTCCGCACGCTCGCAATCGCCGCCGCCTTCTGATCCGACGCCGTGCGCGCGATGCCGAAGTCCATGATCACGGCTTCGGAGTCGCCGCCCTGCATGATGTTGGCGGGCTTGAGGTCCCGGTGGACCACGCCGGCGTCGTGCGCCGCCTTGAGGCCCGACGCCACCTGGCGCGCGATGGCCATGACGTTGGCCACCGGGAGCCGCCCCGACTTGCGGATGATCGACGACAGGTCGTCGCCTTCGATGAACGGCATCGTGATGTACTTGATGCCGTCGATCTCCCCCATGTCGTGGATGCGCACGACGTTGCGGTGAGTCACCTGGCGCGCGAGCAGCAGCTCCTGCTTGAAGCGCCGCTCGATTTCGCGAGCCGTCGATGGGTCCTTCGTGACCTCGGGCCGCACCACCTTCACGGCCACCATCACGCTCAGCTCGGTGTCCCACGCCTGGTACACGGCGCCCATGCCGCCGATGCCGAGCAGCCGCACGATGATGTAGCGCGCGCTGAACTGCTGGCCCACGTGCAGAGGGCCCTCGGCGGCGCGCATCGCGGCCGTCGGACGCACGCCGGCGGCGGGTACGTCGCCAGGACGGTTGAAGGTCGTCGCCTCTTCGGCGCCCACCCACATCGTCTGGTCCGCGCCAGCCGGGAGTTCGGTCGAATCGGGCGGCAGCCCGGTGGTATCCGCGGCGTGATGGCCGTTGCCGTTGCCCTTGCCGTTGCCGAGCGTTGGAGGGGCACCCACGGATCCGGGCGCGACGAACGATGTCGCGTCGGGATCGAACGCCGGCGCGTACACCGTCTCGGCGTCACCGCCTGGAACAGGCGTGAGCGTCGCGGCAGCGGCGGTCTGGGTGAACCGTGGGGCCTTGCACAGAGGGCAAGCACCGGCCGACTGGCTCATGCCGGCCCCACAGCGCTGGCAATATATCAAGCGGCCCTCAGGAGAAGTGGGCGCAACCCATTGTTGCGCCTTCGATTATGTCGCCCGTGTCGCGAAATAGGAAGAGCTGGCCAGGCCTTATTTTCAGTGCCAGGCGCCGCTCCGTCCCGTGCGCCTACCCCGTATTACGCATGCCCGCGGCAATACCGTTGACGGTCACCATGAGCGCGGTATGGACACGGGCGTCGGGCTGCGCCCTCATCCGGCGCAACAGCTCGACCTGTACCAGATTTAACGGATCAACATAGGGGTTTCGCACATCGATCGAGCGCCGGATGACCGGCGAGGCCTCGAGCAGCTCCTCGTGGCCGGAAATGGCCCGCAAGCCGCGTACCGCGCGGGCCAGCCGTGCGCGCAGTTCCTCGCCGAGCGGCTGGAGCGGCGGCGGCACCAGCCGGCGGTCGTACTCGGCGGCAATCCGTCCATCGGCCTTGGCGAGCACCATCTCGATGAGGTCGATCGCGGACTGGAAGGGGGGCCACTCGCGGTACATCGTGCGCAGCAGCTCCCCTTCTCCGCGCGCCGTGGCCCGGTCGAGGGCTTCCTCCACGCCCAGCCACGCCCCGAGCATCAGACGCGTCTGCGTCCAGGCGAACTGCCACGGGATGGCCCGCAGGCCGGCCACGCTGGTGCCGCCGCCCCGCCGGGCCGGCCGGCTGCCGATGTTCATCTCGCCGATCTCGGCTTCGGGCGTGGAGGCGTGGAAGTACTCGATGAAGCGCGGATCCTCGTACACGAGACGGCGGTAGCCGTCGCGGGCGTCGTCCGCCAGGCGGTCCATGCAGGCGCGCCATTCGTCGAGACCCGCCCGCCCCGGCGTGAGCCACGCCTCGAGCGTGCCGGTGGTGTAGACCTCCATCGTCCGGACGGCAATCTCGGGGAAACCGAATAGCGCCTGCAGCATCTCGCCCTGTTCGGTCACCCGGAGGGTGCCGTCCACCGAGCCCGGCGGCTGCGACTGCAGGGCCAGATGGGTGGGGCCGCCGCCCCGCCCCACGCTGCCGCCGCGGCCGTGGAAGAGCGTCACGCTGACGCCGCGCCGGCCGCACGACGCGACGACGGCTTCCTGCGCTTTGAACAGCTCCCAGCCGGCGGCGACGCGCCCGGCGTCCTTGGCCGAATCCGAGTAGCCGATCATCACCTCCTGCCGCCCGCCGATCCGCGCGCGATACCACGGCTCGGCGAGCAGCCGGTCCACCACCGCGCCCGCCTGCTGCAGATCGCGCGCCGTCTCGAACAGCGGGACGACGCGCAGCGGCGCCGCCACCCCCATGGCCTTCTGCAGCAGCTCCACCGCCAGCACGTCCGACGCGCTGCGCGTCATGGTGATGACGTAGGCGCCGAGCGACCCGGCCGGAGCCTCGGCGATCATGCGGAACGTGTCGAGCACGTCGCGGATCTCCGGCGCGGCGTCGAGGCCGTCGGGCACCAGCGGACGGCGGCTCGACAGCTCGCGCAGCAGAAAGGCCAGCCGCGCGTCTTCGTCCCAGTCGGCATACGACCCGAGGCCGAGCGCCGAGGTGATCGCGGCCATCGCCTCGGTGTGGCGCGTGGAATCCTGGCGGATGTCGAGCCGCGCCAGCGTGACGCCGAAGGCGGCCACGCGGCGGAGCACGTCCGTGAGGCGTCCGTCGGCCAAGAGCCGCTGCCCCGTGGCCTCGAGCGAGCGGTAACAGAGCAGCAGATCCGCGGCGAGCGCGTCGCCCGTCACGTATACGTCGGCGCCGGGCGCCGGTGTGCTGGCCACCTGCAGCGCGGTCTCGATCCAGGCATGCGTGGCGCCGAGACGCGTGCGCACGCCGCGCAGCAGCTCGCGATACGGCTCGGAGCTGCCGGGCACCCGCGCCCGCAGCTCCTCGGTGGCGCTCTCGATCGAGAGCTCGTCGCGGAGCGCTTCGATCTCGCGCAGATACAACCCCACCGCGACCCAGCGCGCCAGCAGGCCGGCGCGGCGGGACACTTCCGGCGTCACGCTCGGATTCCCGTCGCGATCGCCCCCGATCCAGGAGCCGAACCGCAGCGGCGCCGCCTCGATCGGCAGCCCGCGGCCGGTACTGGCCCGGATCGCCCGGTCGACGCCGCGCAGGTACTGCGGCAAGGCGTCCCAGAGGCTCTGCTCGAACACGATGAGGCCGCTGCGCACCTCGTCGATCGGCGTGGGCCGCTGCTGGCGCACCTCGCTGGTGCCCCAGGCGGCCAGAATCTCGCGGCGGATCCCCGCCACGAGCTCGTCGTGTTCGGGGGCGGTGAGATCTGGCCGGTCGCGCTGCGCCAGGGCCGCGGCAATACGGTTGTGCTTCTGCACCAGCCGGCGGCGCGCCACTTCGGTCGGGTGCGCGGTGAGGACCAGCTCCACCTGCAGGGCGCTCACCGACGCGTGGAGCTGGTCTGGCGTGATGCCGGCGGCGAGCAGCCGCGCGAAGGCGTCTTCGCACGAGCCGCGCTGCGGCGCGGCGGCCGGGTCGCGCAGGTAGGCGCGACGCCGCCGCACGCGATGGTGCTGCTCGGCGATGTTGGCCAGGTGGAGGAAGTGAGCGAACGCCCGCGCGATCGGCAGCGCGTCGTCCACGGCCACGCGCGACAGGTCGTCGGCCAGCTCGCGGAAGTCGGCGTCGTTGCCGGCGCGGCCGCTCTTGGCCAGGGCGCGCACGCGCTCGACGGTCGCGAAGATCGCCTCGCCGGCCTGCGCCCGGATCGTGTCGCCGAGCAGTTCGCCCAGCAGCCGCACGTCGTCGCGGAGCGGCTTGTGCGGATCGGACGGCATACCGAATGGTACTGGCTCAGGGCTTAGGGCTCAGGGCTTAAGGCGTGTCAGGGCCCTGAAGACCCGCCTCTACAAAAACGCCCTACCTGCCCACCTGCTTACCTGCCTACGTGCACTTGACCACCACGAGCGTCATGTCGTCGTGCTGCGGGGCGCCGGCCACGTAGGCATCGGCGGCGGCCATCACGCGCTCGATCACCACGGCCGGCGGCTCGCACCTCGTCTGTTGCAGCACCGGCAGCAGCCGCTCCTCGCCCCACTCTTCCTGCGAGCCGTTCATCGCTTCGCTGACGCCGTCGGTGAACGCCACCAGCAGATCGCCCGGCCCGAGCTGCACCTCTCCCTGCGAATACACGCACTCGGGGAGCAGGCCGATCACCGGACCGCCGGCGTCGAGGCGCACCACGTCGGCGGGAGTCGAGCTGCCGCCGCGCAGCACCACCGGCGGGTTGTGACCACCGTTGACGTAGACGAGCCGGCGCGACGCCGGGTCGTACTCCGCGTAGAAGAAGGTGGCATAGCGGTTCGGCGCCGAGCTCTCGTAGACCAGCCCGCTGAGATCGGCGATCAGCCCCGCGAGGTCGGCACGTCCGCGCACCGTCTGCCCGCGAAGAAACGCGCGCAGCGTGGCCATGAGCAGCGCGGCGGGAATGCCCTTGCCGGAGATGTCGCCGATGGCGATGCCGAGCCGGCCCGCCTCGAGCGGGACGAAATCGTAGTAGTCGCCGCCGATGGCGAACGCGGGACGGCAGGCGCCGGCGAGCTCGAGGCCGGGCACCGGCGGATAGCTCTGTGGAAACAGCCGCTCCTGCACCTCGCGGGCGATCTCGAGCTCGCGCCGGCGCGTCTCGCGCTCGGCGATCTCCAGCGTGACCTGCGCGTTGAGGCGGCTGTTCTCGAGCGCCAGCCCCGCCTGCGTCGCCACCGAGCCGAGCAGCCGCAGATCGGAGGGCGAGTACGGCTCCTCCGATCGCTTGGCGCCCAGGCTCATCACGCCCACGAGCTTCTGGTTGAGCGAGAGCGGCAGGAGCAGCTCCGATTCGAGATGTTCGAGCGCACGCCGCTCGTCGTCGTCGGCCGTCTTCAGCCACGAGTCCCCCTCGTTCAGGTGGACGGGCGCGTGCGGGTCGTGCTGCAGCCGGCGGGCGGTGGCGCCGGACGCGGCAATCGCCACCGGCGTCGGGTCGGCAAAGCCGACGCCGTACGCCATGGAGAGCAGGCCGCCCTCGTTCAAGAGGATGGCGACGCGCGGCACGTGCAGCGCCTCGGCAATGCGGTGC
>Ga0209486_10000566_pt1 | contig 16518 bp, 12 predicted proteins | sample NCCompost_FD_187518 | JGI IMG/M metagenome (GOLD analysis project Ga0209486, IMG submission 187518) | Agricultural soil microbial communities from Utah to study Nitrogen management - NC Compost (SPAdes) (version 2) | ecosystem: Environmental > Terrestrial > Soil > Agricultural land | place...
AGCAGACGCGGTCCCGCAGGATCGCCGGGCGCGTGGCGCGGCGCAGCATGCAGTAGCGGTAACTGCGGCCCTGGGCGGTGTGGCGGGCATGAAAGCTGCGTTCGACGTCCATCGCCCAGCAGATGGCGATGTCCGGCGGCAGGTGGCTGTTGGCGCCGAGCACCCAGCCGCGGATCGGCCGCTCGGCTTGCGTGTCGAAATGGGCCACCTGGGCGCAGGCATGGACGCCGGCGTCAGTGCGGCCGGCGGCAGTGACCTTGACGGGATGATCGGCGACCGCCGACAGCGCATTCTGGACGGCGTCCTGAACGGTCAGCAGGCCGGGCTGGTTCTGCCAGCCGGCGAAACGCGTGCCGTCGTACTCGATGCCGACGGCCAGTCGTCGCGTCGGCCCGGTCCTGCTCACGCCCCCGGCAGGGAATCGATCAGGCGACGCGCCTCCTGCTTCTGCGAGGCGCTGCCCTCGGACAGAACCTCCTGCAGGATGTTGCGCGCGCCGTCAGGATCGCCCATGTCCATGTACGCGCGCGCGAGATCGAGCTTTGTGCCGACTTCACTCATGGTGACCGGCTCGAGCTGCGGCACCTGCCCGGTCGTGATCGCGGTGTCCCGCACGGTCGGCGAATCGTCGGACGCGTCGGTCGCCTCGCCGAGGTCGAGGTCGAGGTCGATCTCGCCGAAGTCGATCGACGGCAGGATCGCGGTCTCCCCGCCGTCGCGCGGCATCAGGGCCGTGCCGTCGTCCCCGCCATTGCGCTGCAACACGGCCGTCGCGTCACTGCGCTCCGCGATCTGCGTGAAGTCGTCGTGCACGCCCGTCGCGATCTCCGTGGCGTCGTCGATGTCCGGCAGGTTATCGAGGTTGCCGAGGTCGAGGCCGAGGTCGTCGATCGCCATCTCGGCGGTCGAGTCGGACGTCGGCGGCTGCATGCGGTCGCGCGCAGCCTGGCTCGCCTTGAGCGCGGGCGTCTCGACTGTCGGCGTATCCGACGAGGGCAGCTCGAGCGTCGGCATCTCGACCGTGCTACCGGCGCCGGCGCGGGTGATTTTCTGTGTCGTGCTGAAGGTCCCGGTGCTCTCGCCCAGGTCGAATTCGATCGCCGAGTTCTCGCCGGTGGGTTCCGAATCGGACGAAGCCGCCGCTACCTTGCCGAGATCGATGTCGAGGCCCTCGTCGCCGTCCGGCGCCGAGAGCAGGTCGAGGTCGACGAGGTTGTCGCCGCCTTCGAGCGAAAGATCGACGCCGGCGTCCTGCACCGCACCGGCGAAGATCGGCTCGTCCGGTGCCAACTGGCGCCCCATGATGACGATACGGTCCCAGTCCGCGCCAGGCCCGAGCTGTTTCTTGAGCTCGCGGGCCACGGTCAGGAACTGGTTGGTGTCGCCCGCCACGAAGTGAATCTCGGCGAGTTTAAGCTTGAGGTCGTGGCGCTGGGGCTCCTTCGTGAGCGCCATGCGCACCAGGTCGACGGCCTGGTCGTAGAGGCCATAGGCCATGTGGAAGTCGGCTTCGGCGAGCGGGTCCGCCTGGTCGAGGTCGAGCGCCGCTTCGGTGCTGATCGTTTCCTCGTGCCCCGGGACAGCTCGCGGCGCCTCGGTCTTCGGACGGGCGACCGGCCGCTCCTCGACGACGATGTCCCCATCGTCATCATCGTCCCGGTCGTCGAACACCGCCGGGCGCGGCATCTCGGCGGTCCTCTCGCCGGTCGCGATGGCCCGCAGCCGCATCGTCTCCGTCGGTATCGGTGCCGTCGCCGGAAGATCGAAGCCCTTGAGCGCGCCGTCGACGTCCTCTTCCCGGCGGCGGCGGTAGTAGTTGAAGCCCAGCAGGCCCAGGATCAGCAGCGCCGCCGCGCCGAGCAGCATCATCCAGCTGTCGGTCAGCCTGTCGAGGAACGACGGCCCGGTGTCGGCCTCGGGCGCGGGCTTCGCTTCCGCGGGCTCGGGCGTCGCTTCGACCGGCGGCGGTGTGGCCGGCTCCGCCACGTCGTCTTCGGGCGCCACGGCCGACTCGTCGATCGGCGCGGCCGGCTCGGGCAGCGCCGGCGCCGGGGCGGGCTGCGCGGCTTTCGACTCCTCCGCGCGCGCCTCGGCGAGCTTTCTTTGAAGCTCGGCGAGTTCCTGGTTCTGAAGTTCGAGCAGGCGCTGCTGTTCGGAAATGCCCTTCTCGAGGGAATCGATCTGCGATTCGACCTGTCTGCTCGGCTCGGCTGCGGCGGCAGACTCGGCCTCCGCGGGCGGCGGCGTCACGAGCTTCAGCCGGCCGGACTCCTGGCCGCCACCGGCCGCCCGCCAGGCCGTGTTCTGCTGGCTCACTTCGCTGGCCGCCTCGGCCGTGGACACGCCGGCGATCTCGTCAGAGGGCGGCACGCGCAGGATCGCCCCGGCATGCAGCAGGTTGATGTTGCCGTTGAAGGCTTCGGGGTTCGCGCGGAACAGCGCGATCATCGTGCGCTGGATCTCCGGTCGACCGCCGCCCGAGATGCCGCTCGCGATGCCGTAGAGCGTGTCGCCACGTGCGACCTGGTAGCTCGATTCCGCGGTCGTCACGGGCGCGGCAGGCGCTGTTTCCTGCGCAGCCGGCGCGGGCGCTGCCGCGGGCGCTGCCGCGGGCGCGGGTGCCGGGGTCGCGTCCGCAGGCTGTTGCGGTGTCGTGGTCGCCGCGGCTACCGGCGCTGCAGCCGGGCTGTCGCCGGGCGCCAGCATCGCCGGCGGGTCGAGCAGTACGGTGTATTCGCGCAGCAAGCGGCCGCGCGGCCAGTTCACGTCGATCAGGAACGAAACGAACGGCTCGCCGATCGCGTCGCGCGAGCGTACGAGCAGCACCGAGCGCCCGTCCTGCCCGCGGCCGACGCTGAATTCGAGCGAGCTGAGCCAGGCCGGGCGGTCGAGGCCGTAACGCGAGAAGACTTCCGTGGAGGCGAGTTGCGCGTTGAGCGTCGCGAGCTCTTCGGGTGTCGCCGCAACCAGGTCGATCTCGGCGGACAGCGGCTCGTTGAGCGACGAGTTCAGGCGAATCTCGCCGAGCCCGAGGCCGAGGGCCGCCGCCGGCGTCAGCAATATCGCCGAAATTAGAACGCGCAATTTACCACTCATCATGACTCCCCAAGGCCGCGGCCGCCGACAATGGGGCGCGAGCTTGCGAAATGGGTGTGAAACCGGTCACAAGTCCCTGATCCATTGGGACTATAGCTTACACGCCGTATTTACCAAAATCTTGGCCCGCGTCACGCTATAACCGGGGTGCCGGGCACGACGTCGGCGCACTGGCCGCGGTGCCGCAGGACATGGTCCATCAGGACCAGCAGCAACATTGCCTCGACGATTGGAACGGCACGCAACCCCACGCACGGATCGTGGCGGCCGGTGGTCGCGATCTCGGCCGGCCGTCCCGCAGTGTCGATGGTCCGGCCCGGCGTCGGGATGCTCGAAGTCGGCTTGAACGCGACGTGAACCACGAGGTCCTGGCCCGAACTGATGCCCCCGAGCGTGCCGCCGCCGTGGTTGGAGGCAAAACCGTCCGGCGTCAGCTCGTCGCGATGCTCCGTGCCGCGCTGACCGGCCACCGCGACGCCGTCCCCGATCTCGACGGCCTTGGCGGCATTGATGCCCATCATCGCGTGGGCGATGTCCGCATCCAGGCGGTCGAACATCGGTTCGCCGAGACCCGGCGGCACTCCGCGGGCCCGGACGGTCACCCGCGCACCGACGGAATCGCCCGCGCGCCGCAACTCCTTGATGTACGACTCAAGAACCGGCAGCTTGTCCGGGTCGGCACAGAAGAAAGGATTGCCGCGCGCCGCTTCGGCATCCACGCAATCGAGCCGGTGGCTCCCGATCTGCGAGAGGAAGCCGGCGACCGTGAGGCCGAGCCGTTCGCGCAGCCATTTGCGTGCGATCGCGCCGGCCGCGACGGTCGCGACGGTGATGCGCGCCGAGGCGCGGCCGCCGCCGCGGTGGTCACGGATGCCGTATTTCTGTAAGTAGGCGTAGTCCGCATGGCCGGGGCGGAACCGGTCCTTGATCTTCTCGTAGTCGCGCTCGCGCGCATCCACGTTGTCCACGAGGAGCCCGATCGCGGTGCCCGTCGTGCGGCCCTCGAACACGCCCGAGAGGATCCTGACGCGGTCCGGTTCCTGGCGCTGGCTCGTGAATTGCGACTTGCCAGTGCGCCTCGCTTCCAGGTCGGACTGGATGTCCGCCTCCGAAAGCTCGAGCCCGGGCGGACAGCCGTCCACGATCGCGCCGATCGCCGGCCCGTGGCTTTCACCGAAGGTCGTCACGCAGAACGAGCGCCCGATCGTGTTTCCCGACATTGTCTTGACACCCCTAGTCCGGCAGGTCCGCGGCGCGCAGCAGGAAAACCTCCGAGAACCCGTGCTCGAACTCGAGCCACACGAGCGGCAGGTCGCGAAATCGCCGCCGCACGCGGCCCGCCGAGTTGCCGGCCTCGACGACGAGGATGCCGTGGGGTGTCAGGTGGCGCCGGGCGCCCGCCACGATGCGCTCGATGACGGCGAGTCCCTGGCGCGCGGCGCGCAGCGACGTCGCCGGTTCGGCGCGGTGTTCTCGCGGCAGCCGGCGCATTTCCGTGGCCGGGACGTACGGGGGATTGCTCACGATGACATCGTAGCGCCGGCCTTCGAGACCGTCATACACGTCGGCGGCGACGACGCGCACGCGGCGACCGAGACGATGGCGGCGCAGGTTGTCGCGCGCAACCGCGCGGGCGGCAGCCGAGACGTCGGTCGCATCGACGCGGGCTCGCGGCAACGCATGCGCGGCTGCGATCGCGATGCAGCCGGAACCGGTCCCGATGTCGAGCACGCGGCCTACGCGCGCCGGGTCGATCCAGGGCGCAAAGCCCGCGAGGCACAGTTCCGCGATCGGCGAGCGCGGCACGAGGACGTCCGGCGTCACGCGTATTTCGTAGCCGGCAAACCAGCTCACGCCCGTGAGGTAGGCCGAGGGCAGGCGCTCGCGGATGCGCCGCTCGACGAGCGCATCGACGCGGCTCCCGTCGTGCGACGAAACCGGCAGCCGGTAGCTCGCCGGCGCGGATTCGTGCGCGAGTCCGAGCGCGTGGAAGACGAGCGCCGCTGCATCGTCCCGCGGGTTGCCCGTCCCATGCCCATAGTGCAGCCGGGCTTTCGCGAGCCGGGCCGCGGCCCGGTCGAGGAGCATGCCGACATTCGCTGGCGGCGGCACGCCGGCACGGGGCTTCGTCGTCATCGCCGGCAGTCTAACCGGGTGCGCACGAGCCGCGGGCGGCCATGGGATACTTCGCGTCATGAAACGCGCCCACATCGCGATGGTGCTGCTCGCGGGTGTCGTCGCAGGCAGTCTCGTCGCGCATTTCATCAAGAACCGGGGTGCGGCACCGTCACAGCTCGAGCATGCGACCCTGTTAGCAGAACCGCGCGCCCTGCCCGCTTTCGAACTCATCGACCAGGCGGGCGCTCCTTTCGGCGTGCAGCGCCTGCGCGGGCAATGGACGTTCCTGTTCTTCGGCTTCGTGAACTGCCCGGATGTCTGTCCGACGACGCTCGCCATGCTCGCGCAGCTGCGCAACGCGCTCGCCGACCTGCCGGATCCGGACCAGCCGGGCGTCGTCCTCGTGACCGTCGATCCGGGCCGAGACACCCCGCCCGCGCTCGCGCGGTATGTCGGGCACTTCGACCCGTCGTTCACCGGCGTGACCGGCAGCCCCGGCGCCATCGGGTCGTTGACGCAGGCTCTCGGCGTCGCCGTCGTCGTCGGTCCCGCCGCCGCGGACGGCAATTATTCCGTCGACCATACGGCCGCGATTTTCCTCGTCGATCCCGAGGGACGGTTCGCGGCGCTCTTCAACACGCCGCACGAGGCGGGGGCGATGGCGCGCGACTACCGGCGCATCGTCGCAGCGCGGTGAAGGACTGAGCATGAGCGGCGGAAGCCCTGGCGAGCGCGCCTTCATCGGCATGCAGTACCTGCTTCCGCAGCACTTGCTGTCGCGCGTCGTCGGCTGGATCGCCGAGTCGCGGATCGGCTTCCTGCGCGCTGCGCTGATTCGCGCGTTCCTCTCGCGTTATCCGGTCAACCTCGCGGAGGCGGCCCAGCCGGCGGCGGACCGCTATGCGAGCTTCAACGATTTCTTCACGCGCCGGCTGCGCGCCGGCGCGCGCGACTTCGACGCGGACCCGCGCGCCGCGCTGTGCCCGGCCGACGGCACGGTGAGCCAGACCGGGCGCATCGAGGGCGACACGCTGCTGCAGGCGAAGGGCATCGGTTACTCGGCCACGGCCCTGCTGGGCGGCGACGCCCGGCTTGCGGCGCAGTTCGCGGGTGGCGACTTCGCAACGATCTACCTCGCACCCCACAACTATCACCGGGTTCACATGCCCCTCGCAGGGACGCTGCGCAGCGCGCGCTTCCTGCCGGGCGACCTGTTCAGCGTCAATGCGACGACCGCGGCCAGCGTGCCGGGCCTGTTCACCCGCAACGAGCGCATTGCCTGCGTCTTCGACACGCCGGCAGGGCCGCTCGCCGTCGTGCTGGTCGGTGCGCTCTTCGTCGGCAGCATGAGCCTTGCCTGGGCCGGGCGGATCCGGGCCGAGGGGCCGCGCAAGCCGCGCGACCTGCCCTGCAACGACCCGATCATCGCGCTCGACCGCGGCGCCGAGCTCGGCTGGTTCAACATGGGATCGACCGTCGTCGTGCTGTTCGCGCCGCAGGGGCCGGCGCTCGATGGCGGCATCGTTGCGGGCCGCACCGTGCGCGTCGGCGAGCCGATCGGCCTGCAGCGATGAGCGGCTCCGGCTGGCGCCCCGCCGCATCCATCGACGTGCTGCACGGACGGGCGGCGATGCTCGCGCGCATCCGCGCCTATTTCGACGCGCAGGAGGTCCGCGAGGTCCAGACCCCCGTGCTGTCGGCGTCCGCAGTGAGCGACCCGCAGATCGAAACGGTCGTGGCGGCGCCGGCGGGCGGCACGCGGCGCTTCCTGCAGACTTCGCCAGAATACCCGATGAAGCGCCTGCTCGCGGCCGGCTTCGGCGACTGCTACCAGGTCTGCCCCGTCTTTCGCGACGGCGAGTCCGGCCGCCTGCACAACCCCGAGTTCACGATGATCGAATGGTACCGGCTCGACTTCGGCATGGCCGAGATGCAGCACGACGTGGACCGCGTCCTGCGCGTCGCCTGCGCCGAGGTCCGCGAATTCGCGCCGGCGCGAAGCCGCTCGTACCGGGACGCGATCCGCGAGTCGACCGGCATCGACTGCCACGCCGTGGAAACCGGGGAGATCCGCGCGGCGCTCGCGGAGCGCGGGGTCGAGCCTGTCGAAGCCGCGGACTGGGACCGCGACGCCTGGCTCGACCTCCTGATGGGCTCGGTGGTCGGGCCGACCCTCGGGCACGACGCACCGCTGTTCGTCGAGGACTATCCGGCTTCCCAGGCGGCGCTCGCGCGGCTGCGCACGGATCCGGGCGGCGCGGTGGTGGCGGAGCGCTTCGAGCTCTACGTCGACGGCCTCGAGCTCGCGAACGGATTCCGCGAGCTCGGCGACGCCACCGAGCAGCGGCAGCGCTTCGAGCGGGACCTTGCGCAGCGCGCACTGCGCGGGCAGGCGCAGAATCCTCTCGACGAGAACCTGCTCGCGGCGCTTACGCACGGGCTGCCCGATTGCGCGGGCGTCGCGCTCGGTTTCGACCGGCTGATAATGGCCGCCTGGCGCCTGCCGGCTCTAGACGCCGCGATGGCGTTCCCGGCGGCGCGGGCCTGAGGAGTTTTTATGGAGGCGTTGGAAGATGAATCGGCCGACCTGCTCGCGCTTGCGTCCGGCGCCTTTGCCGGCGAGCGGGATCCGTGGGCAAACGCCGCCAATGCGGCGGCACTCGTCTACGAGCGGCTGCCGGACCTCAACTGGGCCGGCTTCTACTTCCTGCGCGGCGGCGGACTCGTGGTGGGGCCGTTCCAGGGGCGCGTCGCCTGCGTGCGCATCCCGCTCGGCCAGGGCGTCTGCGGCACTGCGGCCACGAGCCGCGCGACACTGATCGTGCCGGACGTTCACCGGTTCGCCGGTCACATCGCCTGCGATTCCGCCTCGAACTCGGAGATCGTCGTGCCGCTCGTCGACGGCGACCGCCTGATCGGCGTGCTCGACGTCGACAGCCCGCGCTTCGACCGCTTCACGCCGGCCGACGCGCGGCTGCTCGAGTTGCTTGGGGAAAGAATCGTCGCCGCCTCGGACTGGCAGGTCGCCGGCATCGACGGCTACTAGCGGGGACGGTCCCCGGGGACGGCCCCCTTCAGCACCATACCTTCACTCGCGTTGGGAAAACTTTTCGCTGAAGGGGCCCGTCCCCTCCTAGTCTCAATGGGGCGCGTCCCCTTTATTTCGCCCGCGCGATATACGCAGCGCTGCGCGTATCGACCTTGACGACCTCGCCCTGGTTAAGGAAGAGCGGCACCTTCACCACGGCGCCGGTTTCGAGCTTGGCAACCTTGGTGCCGCCCGTCACGGTGTCGCCGCGCATGCCGGGATCGGTCTCGACGATCTTGAGCTCGACGTGGGCCGGCGGCGTGACCGTTAGCGGCTGGCCGTTCCAGAGCGTGATGATGCAGACGGTGCCTTCCTTGAGCCACTGCGCGGCGTCACCGACGGCGGTCTCTCCCGCCGCGAACTGCTCGAACGACTCCGGCTGCATGAAGTGCCAGAACTGGCCGTCGCTGTAGAGGTACTGCATGTCGACGTCGACGACGTCCGCCGCCTCCACCGAATCTCCGGACTTGAACGTGCGCTCGATGACCCGGCCATTGCGCAGGTTCTTGATGCGCACCCGGTTGAAGGCCTGGCCCTTGCCCGGCTTCACGAACTCGTTCTCGACGATCGAGTACGGGTCCTTGTCGAGCAGGATCTTCAGGCCGGAGCGGAATTCACTGGTGTTGTAGCTGGACATCGGAAGTCGCCGTGGATGCCCGGGGCGGTCGGGCGGGTGGGCCGGAAAAGGGCGCGTATCATAGCCGCTGCCCGCAGGGGCCACCACCCCGTGCGGGAGCATGACGCGGGTCGCGAAATTCGGCGTTTTCAAGGTGTTACTATCCGGCGGCCATCCCAGGCAGGACGCCTCCGGAGCCTGAATTGAAGTCCATTGCCGCGGTCCCGATGATTGCGCTGACCCGCAGTCAGGACAATGTCGAGGCGATCAACAAGGCGCTCCGGAACGCGGGGCACCCGGTCCACGTGACCTGGCTGCCTGACGCCCGCGACCTCGGCGACGCCCTGACGCAGGCTTCCGCCGAGATGCTCATGCTGTTTGCCGACGAGGGCATCGTCGACCTCGCGAGCGCCATGGATTTCCGCGCCCGCTTCGCCCCGGACGTGCCGGTCGTGATCGTGCGCGAGAAGGTCGATGAGAACGTGATCGCCGAGGCGCTCGCGCTCGGCGCACAGGACGCGGTGACGCTCGGCAACGTCCCCCGGTTGCAGCTCGTCGTCGGCCGCGAGCTTCGCACCTACCGCCTCGACCGCGCGCTCTCCACCACGCTCGCCTCGGCACGCGAAGCGAAGAAGCAGCTGCAGCACATTGTCGAGGGCTCGACCGACGCGATCGCCCAGGTCCAGGAGGGCATCATCGTCGACGCGAACCCGGCGTGGATCGCGCTCTTCGGCTACTCGAAACCCGAGGAAGTCGTCGGCACGCCGCTGATGGACGCCTTCGACCCGGACGACCATGCCGCCATCAAGGGCGCGCTCGTCGCATGCCTGCAGGGCAAGTGGTCGGGCCACACGCTGCACGCCTCCGCCCTGGTCGTCAGCGGACACCACCCGTCCCTCGAGTTCCAGCTGGTGCGCGCCGAGTTCGACGGCGAGCCCTGTGTGCAGGTGGTCGTGCCGGCCAAGGTGTCCGAAGCCGGCGAATACGAGCGCAAGCTCGACGAGGCGCTGCAGAGCGATCCGGCGACGGGCTTCCTGCACCGGCGCAACTTCGTCGAGAAACTGCGCACACGCCTGGCGGAACCGGCGAAGGGCGGCGTGCGCTGCATGGCCTACGTCGAGCCCGACAAGTACGACGCGCTGCACGAGGAACTCGGCGTCCTCATGGCCGAGGACTTCCTCGCCGACTTCGCGCGCGTCCTGCGCGAGCAGCTGCAGCCCGGCGACCTCGCCGGCCGTTTCGGCGGGCACGGGTTCATGCTGCTCGTCGAGCGCGGCAATACCCAGGACGTGGAGGCCTGGTCGGAACACGTCGTGCACAAGGTCGCGACGGAGGTATTCCAGGCGGGCGCGAAATCGATGTCGACGACCTGCACCATCGGCCTCGGCCCGGTGCCGGCCGAGGTCAAGTCACCCGAAGGCCCGGCGAACGACGCGCACAAGGCGCACCGCCAGGGCCGCGAGTCGGGCGGCAATCGCGTGCAGCTCCTCGAGCACACGGGGATGATCCTGCGGCTGCAGGACCAGGACCGCCTGTGGGTCAAGCAGATCAAGGCGGCGCTCATGGAGAACCGCTTCCGGCTGGTGCAGCAGCCGATCGCGAGCCTCGTCGGCGAGGACCTTGGCATGTTCGACGTGCTGGTGCGCATGCTCGACGAGCAAGGCCAGGAAGTGCTTCCTTCAGTTTTCATGCCGGCGGCCGAGCGCAACGACCTGATGAAGAACGTGGACCGCTGGGTGGTCGGCGCCGCAATGTCATTCTGCGCGGCGCGCAAGCCCGGCGCGCTGTTCGTCAGGCTGTCGCAGGACACGCTGGCGGACGCCTCGCTCCCCGCCTGGCTCGCGGAACAGCTCAAGAAGACGAAGATCGAGCCGGCCCGCATCGTGTTCCAGGTGCGCGAGGAAGCGGTGGCGCAGCAGGTGAAGGACGCCGTCGCGCTGCACAAGATGCTCACCGACCGCGGCTTCCGCTTCGCGATCGAGGGCTTCGGAATGGGGCGCGACACCAAGGTGCTCCTCAACCATCTGAAGCCGGACTTCGTGAAGATTCACGGCGCACTGATGCAGGGGCTCTCGGCGGACCAGGACAAGCAGTCGCGCGTGAAGTCGGTGGTCGAGCTCGCGCGCAAGTGCAAGGCGGTCACGATCGGCGAGCGCGTGCAGGACGCCAACACCATGGCCGTGCTGTGGCAGCTTGGGGTCGAGTTCATCCAGGGCTACTTCGTCAACGCGCCCGAGGAAGTCGTCATCGGCTGAGAAACGAAGGGGACGCGCCCCTTCAGCAACCAGCTTGCGGTTCGGTTGACGACTGGTTTCGCTGAAGGGGCGCGTCCCCTTCGTTTCCACTTGATCGGCGTTCGTCGCATCGTGGCGACAGTCGCTGCGCTCGTGATGTCGGCAAAAAATTCTGCGCGCGCTTATGTCAATACAGCGCGCAATGTGTGACGCATCCGATAAATTCTCCGTAGGCGCTGGCATCTCGATTCGCCTGTGGCGCCGGCGCCGAGGATATGGATGTCCGCACTTCAGGCCACTCGCATTTCGCCGAGATCCGACGCGCACGCCGGCGTCCGCGCGACGCCGTCCGCGGCGGCCGGCTGGGCACGCCACGGCGCCGGCGAGCCGCCGGTCATCGCGCTCATCAAGGATCACCTCAACTCCGCCGTCGTCGCGGGTACGCTGCTCGTGGCCGGTCTCACCATCGGGCAGCGCCTGGACGGCGCGCTCCTCGCGCTCGCCACGATTGCCTACGCAATGGCGCTCCGTTTCATGACGAAACCGCGGCTCGAGGGCCGCGAGGGTGACCCCGATTGGGGGCGCATCCTGCGCCACCGGGCGATCGAATGGTTTTGCCTGGGGGGCCTCCTGTGGCTGGCGGGCCACCTGCTGCGGGTGGCCGATCACTTTCCCCGGTCGGCGATCCTCGCGTGGTTCGTCGCCACGCCATTCGTGCTCACCTACGCGCATGTCGCGGCGGACAAGGCGACAGGCATGCTGGTGCGGCGCACCAAGGCAAAGCGTCGCCAGATCATCGTCGGCGCGAACCGCATCGGCTGCGAGTTGGCCGCGCGCCTGGCGGAGGAACCCTGGCATGGCTCGCTCGCGGGGTTTTTCGACGACCGGCGGCCGGAACGCATACCGCGCCAGTGCCGTGAGAAGCTCCTCGGCCGCTTCACGGACCTGCCCGACTACGCGCGGCAGAACGCGGTCCAGGTCATCTACGTCTGCCTGCCGATCTCGCGCCACCCCCGCATCCGCGGGCTGCTCGACGCGCTGGGCGACACGACTGCCTCCATCTATTTCGTGCCGGACCTGTCGGCCTTCGACCTCATGCAGGCGCGCTTCGGGGAGATCCGGGGCATGCCCTTCGTCGCCGTCCGGGAAACTCCGTTCTGCGGCATGGCCGGCGTGCTGAAGCGAGCGAGCGATCTCGTCCTTGCGGCGGCGGCGCTGCTCTTTGTCCTGCCCGTGTCATTGGCAATCGCCGTCCTCGTCAGCCGCTCGTCGCCGGGACCAGTGCTGTTCCGGCAGCGCCGCTACGGGCTCGACGGCCGCGAGTTCACGGTCTTCAAGTTCCGGACGATGAGCGTGTGCGAGGACGGCGAGCTGAACCAGGCGACGCGCGACGACCCGCGCGTCACGCGCATCGGGCGCTTCCTGCGGCGGACGTCGCTTGACGAGTTGCCGCAGCTGCTCAACGTGCTGGCCGGCAGCATGAGCCTCGTCGGCCCGAGGCCGCACGCGATCGCGCACAACGAGCATTACCGCAAGCTCGTCAGCGGCTACATGCTGCGCCACAAGGTGCGGCCTGGCATCACGGGGCTTGCCCAGGTCAACGGGCTGCGGGGTGAGACGCGGGATGTCGAGAAGATGATCCAGCGCGTCCGCTACGACCTCGAGTACCTCAAGAGCTGGTCGCTCGGTCTCGACATACGAATCCTGATCAAGACTGCGCGGATCGTCCTGACGGATCGAAGCGCCTACTGACCGACGTCGGGACGCCGGGGTTCGCGCTTGCGAAGAAGAGGCGGAACTCGAGGACGCCGCGCGGCGTGTGCAGGTACTTGCCGGCGGTCACGCGCGAGACGGCCGACTCGTGCATGCCGACCGCCTCGGCCACCTCCCGCAGGTTCAGCGGCCGCATGTTCTCCCCGCTGCGGTCCAGGAAAGTTTTCTGCCCCTCGACGATCGTCTGCGCGATGCGGAGCACGGTGTCATTTCGGATCTCGAGGCTGCGCAGCAGCCAGCGGGCTTCCTGCAGCTGGGCGCGCAGCATCGCGTGGTCCGCCGAGCCGGTGATCATCGCGGCGTACCGTTCGTTCAGTCGCACGCGCGGCGTGGCCGCCGGGTTCAGCTCGACCGTCCAGCCATCGGGCGTGCGCCGGGCGAACACATCCGGCACGACGTACTCGGCGCGCAGCGACTGGAATGCGGCTCCCGGCCGCCGATGGCAGCTGCGCAGCAGCGCAAGTGCCGCCTCGAGCTCGGGACCGCCGCAGCCCGTCAGCCGCTGCAGGTCATTGAGCTGCTGGCTGTCGGCCAGCTCGAGGTGGTGGCGGGCAATCAGCCGCGCCGTTTCGAGCCCGGGCGTGCCCGGCTCGAGCTGGGCGAGTTGCAACCCGATGCATTCGGCGACGGAGCGCGCGCCGACGCCGGCGGGATCGAACTGCTGGATGATCTCGAGCACGCTCTCGACGACGCCCGCATCCGCGCGAACTGCGCCGGACACCGCCCCGGCGATCGCCTGGGTCGTCTTGTTCAGGTAACCGTCGTCGTTGATCGCGTCGATCAGCGCCCGGCCGATCGCCCGCGGACCGTTAGGCAACGGCGCGAGCTCGAGTTGCCAGGCGAGGTGATCGTGAAGCGTGCCCGACGGATCGTCCTGGAGAAGCGGCCCGCCGTCGGCTGCGCGCGCCACGGGTGCGCCCTCATCGGCCGCGCCCGGCGCGCTGTCGAGCGCCCAGGTCGCATCGAATGCCTCGTCCGTTTCCAGCATGACGTTGGTATCGAGCGACCGCTCGATGTGGGACTGGAGCTCGAGCGCGGGCAACTGCAGCAGCCGGTACGCCTGCTGCGCCTGCGGCGTCACCGCATGCTGCTGACCCACCCCGAGTTGTTGAACGGACTTCGACATGGGCCGTCCTTGCCAGGGCCGGAAATCCTGCGCCCAGTAAACCCCGCACGATTCGGGATTGGCAAGCATCCCGTGCGCGATTTCGTGAATCGCGGGGCGCGCGCACACGTTATGGTCAATGATCCGAAGGGGACGCGCCCCTTTGCGAATGTGAAGGGGCGCGTCCCCTTCGGCTAATCGACGCTGAGGCGGGTCACCTTGCGGTAGTTGCGCGAAAGCACGGCCCCGCGCTGGCCGCGGGCGCCGACGAAGTCCTGCAAGTCCTTCCACGACAGCGCCATCGTGCGGTCGCCGCAGTGGACCGTGACGGACTGGCCCGGCTTCGCGACGACGGCCGCGACCATCAGCTCCTCGCCCGAGCGAGAGCGCTTGCCGGGGATCCCGAAGATCAGGTTGCCGCGGCCTTTTTCCATCTCGGGCAGGTCCGCGACCGGAAAGGCGAGCATTCGGCCATCACTGTTGACCGAAACGACGAGCGCGCCGTCCTCGGCCGGCACCGGCGCCGCCGGCAGAACTTTCGCGTTCTCCGGCAGCCGGAAGACGGTCTTGCCCGCGCGGTTCCTGCCGGTGAGCGCCTCGAGGCGGGCGATGAAGCCGTGGCCGGCGTCGCAGGCAAGCAGCCACTTGTCGGCGGGCTCGCCGATCGCGACCGCGGCAAACGTCGCGCCTTCTGGCGGGTCGAGCCGGCCCGAGAGCGGCTCGCCCTGCCCGCGTGCGGACGGCAGCGTGTGCGCCGGCAGCGAGTAGGCGCGCCCGGTCGAGTCGATGAACACGGCCTGCTGCGTGCTGCGGCCGGGCGCCGCGGCCTGGAACGCATCGCCGGTCTTGTACGAGAGCGTGGTCGGGTCGACGTCGTGTCCGCGCGCCTGGCGCACCCAGCCGAGCGTCGACAGCACGACGGTGACCGGTTCCGCGGTGACGAGCTCCTCCTCCGCGATCGCCTGCGCCGCCGCGCGCTCGACGATCTTCGTGCGCCGCGCGTCGCCATATTCTTTCGCGTCTGCCTCGAGCTCGTTGCGGATCAGCTTACCGAGCTTCGCCCCGCTCTTCAGCGTCTTCTCGAGCAGCTCCTGCTCTGCCGCAAGCTCTTTCTGCTCGCCGCGGATCTTCATCTCCTCGAGCCTGGCGAGGTGGCGCAGCTTCGTCTCGAGTATCGCCTCGGCCTGCGGGTCCGTGAGCTTGAACCGCTTCATCAGCACGGGCTTCGGCTCGTCCTCGCGCCGCACGATGCGGATCACTTCATCCAGGTTCAGGAATGCGATGAGCAGGCCGTCGAGGATGTGCAGCCGCGCGGTGACCTTCTCGAGGCGGTAGCGCAGGCGGCGCTTCACCGTCTCCTTGCGGTAGCCGAGCCACTCGGCGAGCAGCTCCTTGAGCCCGAACACCCGCGGCCGGCCGTCGAGCGCAATCACGTTGATGTTGACGCGGTAGCTGCGCTCGAGGTCGGTCGTCGCGAAAAGGTGCGTCATCACCTGCTCGACGTCGACGCGGTTCGAGCGCGGCGTGATCACGAGCCGGGTCGGGTGCTCGTGGTCGCTCTCGTCGCGCAGGTCCTCGACCATCGGCAGCTTCTTCGCGCGCATCTGCCCGGCGACCTGCTCGAGCACCTTGGCGCCCGAGACCTGGTACGGCAGCGCGGTCACGACGATTTCGCCGTCCTCGACCTCGTAGACGGCGCGGGCGCGATACGTGCCGTTGCCCGTCTTGTAGATCGCGCGCAGCTCCGATTTCGGCGTCACGATCTCGGCACCCGTCGGGAAGTCCGGCCCCTGCACGTGCTTGCAGAGCTCCGCGGGCGTCGCGTCGGGATCGTCGAGCAGGTGCACGCAGGCTGCAGTCACCTCGCGCAGGTTGTGCGGCGGGATGTCGGTCGCCATGCCGACGGCGATGCCCTGCGTGCCGTTCAGGATCACGTTCGGCAGGCGTGCCGGCAGCAGCTTCGGCTCCTCGAGCGTGCCGTCGAAATTCGGCTGCCAGTCGACCGTGCCCTGCCCGAGCTCGGAGAGCAGCACCTGCGCGTAGGGCCTGAGGCGCGACTCCGTGTAGCGCATGGCGGCGAAGGACTTCGGGTCGTCGGTCGATCCCCAGTTGCCCTGCCCGTCTACGACGGGATAACGGTAGGAGAAGTCCTGGGCCATCAGCACCATCGCCTCGTAGCAGGCCGAATCCCCGTGCGGGTGGTACTTGCCGATGACGTCGCCGACCGTCCGCGCCGACTTCTTGTGCTTGGCGCCGGCGGAGAGGCTGAGTTCGCTCATCGCGTAGATGATCCGCCGCTGCACCGGCTTCAGCCCGTCCGCGAGCTGCGGCAGCGCGCGGTCGAGGATCACGTACATCGAATAGTCGAGGTACGCCTTCTCGGTGAACGCGCGCAGCGGCTGCTTCTCGATGCCCTCGAAGTCGAGCGGTGGCTGGCCCTTCATTCCACGGTCGCCAGGTTGCCCTTGGTCTCGAGCCACTCGCGCCG
>Ga0209486_10000567_pt1 | contig 16498 bp, 14 predicted proteins | sample NCCompost_FD_187518 | JGI IMG/M metagenome (GOLD analysis project Ga0209486, IMG submission 187518) | Agricultural soil microbial communities from Utah to study Nitrogen management - NC Compost (SPAdes) (version 2) | ecosystem: Environmental > Terrestrial > Soil > Agricultural land | place...
CGGCAGCGATGGCGACACCATCCACGAACGTATGCATCAGCAGTCCGGCCAGTGCGGACAGGCTGATCGCCGTCGTGACACTGTGGGTCTCTTCGCCAAAGTGGAAATGGCTCGTCAGGGTATGCTGGGTGAGATGTACCGCGAGATACCCCACCAACATGACGACGGGTGCCGAACTTCCCCCCCGGCTGATCGCCTCGGGAATGAGCTGGGTGAGGGCGACCGAGATCATGAACCCGGCAGCGACGGCGATCAGCGCGTCCAATAGTTGCAAGCCGCGCCGGGCTCGACCAGCCACCGCGAGTGCGCCGGCGACGTTGGCCAGCGCCGAGAGTAAGGCGTACGCGATTGGACTCACGACGCTGATTGGCCAAAGCCGCGCGCGGTCTCGAGCAACGCGTCGCGAGTGTTCAGTTCCGGATTTTCGATCACCAGTTCCAGCAAACGGCGGAGAGTGGTGCCCACGGCCGGACCGGGCGGGATCCCGAGGTCCATCAGGTCGCTGCCATCGACTGCGAGGTCCCCGATGGAAAGTGGATCGCGGAACGCGATCGCCGTACCGCGTCGATAGGCTCGCCACACTCCGGGCACGGTGCGGCTGTTCGTTTCCGCGCTCCAGCGCGCATTCGCGATGCGCATGAAATCGCTGAAGTATGTCCGACCCGCCTTTGACGCTACGCGTCGGAGCAATGACTCGGTGACATTGCCGGCAGTGGCAGCCGCACGCAGCGGTAGACCCACCGCATGCCACGAATCGACCTGGTGCGTCACCCAGTCGGTTTCCTTGTTCGAAGCTCTCAGGCTCTCCAGCGTTTCCCGTGCCCGTATCGCCGGAAGGTCGAGAAACAGAGTTGCCAGCCGGTTGCGACTGCGGGACTGTGCCAGCTCGGGCCGCCCCGTCAGGTCGGGCGCTCCAATGTAATCGGAAGCGACAAACGCCACGTCCGGTACGGATGCCAGTGCGGGAATCAACGATTCAAATGCGCCCGACTGTCGCCACAGCAGCAAGGCGGTCGAGGGACGGCGCACCTGGTCCATGGTCTTCTCAATCTCCTGCCTAACGCGCTCTCGCGACAATCGGGAAAGGTGGGGCGCCGAGTCCAGGATCGCCGACCAGGTGGGTGGGTCGATCGCGAACTCGAAGCGACCCGCAAACCGGAATGCGCGCAAGGCGCGGAGGCGATCCTCGACCATTCTTGCGCCGGGTTCACCGACGGCGCGAACCACGCGCGCTTTCAAGTCGCGCTGGCCCCCGAACGGGTCGCGGATCTCCCCGGTTTCTGTCGAGTACGCGATCGCGTTGATCGTGAAGTCCCGGCGCGCCAGGTCCTCGTCCAGCGACACCCCGAACTCGACCACCGCATGACGGCCGTCGTGCCGCACGTCCCGGCGGAATGTCGTGACTTCATGCATGACGCCGTGCCGGTCCAGCACGCCGATTGTGCCGAACTCGATGCCATGCGGGACGGTACGGGAGAAGAGGCTTCGCACGTCCGTCGGTGTGGCCGCGGTGGCGAGGTCCCAGTCCGCATGCGCCTGGCCGAGCAGCGCATCGCGGACCGCGCCCCCGACGCACCACGTCTCGAATCCGGCCGCGGTCAAACGGGCCGCGATGCGCCGCACCTCCTGGGGCGGGTTCAGCGCCGGCGCCGCGGGTGTTCCCTGTGTCACCGCTCGTCAGGCATGCCGGCGTTCACCCGCACAACACGCTTCCACCGTTGACGTTGAGGATTTCGCCGGTGATGTGGCGCGCGCCCCTCGTGCACAGGAACACGATCGGCGCAGCGATGTCATCGACGCTGGCAATCCGGCCGACAGGGATCGCTGATGCGATCCGGTCGCGTCCTCCGCCGGAAAACGGATCCTCGCACATCTCGGTGTCGACCCAGCCTGGTGCCACGCTATTTACCGTGATGCCTCGGCGGGAAACCTCGATCGCGATCGACTTCACGAACGAGATCATGGCACCCTTGGACGCGGCATAGTCAGCGTGCATCGACTCTCCGCGCTGTCCGGCCGTACTGGACACCAGCACGATGCGACCGCCGTCCGGCATGACGCGCAGCACGGCACGCGTCGAGTAGAACATGCCGTCGACATTTTCGGCCATCGTGCGGGACCAGCGCTCGTCAGGCATGTCGCGAACGGACGCCTCGTCCGATGGCCAGATCCCGGCGTTGCCGATGAAGAGGTCGATACCGCCCCACTCATCGGCGACCCCCTGTACCGCCGCATCCACATTCGCCCGGTCGGCGAGTTCCACCTTGAGCGCGCTCGCTCGCCGGCCAGCGGCGCGGATCTGCGCCGCCACGGCTTCAGCTTCGGCCTCGCGCGCTCGGTAGGTGATCGCGACGTCTGCACCACCTGCCGCGAGCATCCGGGCACAGGCAGCCCCGATCCCGCGCGATCCGCCGGTGACGAGGGCACGCCGGCCCGCGAGGTCGAATGCCGATGTATCAAGCATCGGCTTCCACCATTTCGCAGATCACGTGCTGGATGGCCAGATGCAGCTCCTGGGCACGGTCCGTCCGGTCCGTCGGGATCACGATGGCCACATCCGCCAGCGCGCGGAGGGTGCCACCATCGCGCGCGGTCAACACGAGAACCTTTGCGCCCTGCTTCCGGGCCGACCCGGCGGCGTTGATCACGTTAGGTGAAGTGCCGCTCGTGGAGTGTACGACCAGCAGGTCACCGGCCCTGACCAGGGCCTCCACCTGCCGTGAAAAGATGTGCTCGAATCCGAGGTCATTACCGGCCGCGGTAAGCAGCGACGTGTCCGTGGTGAGCGCAATCGCCGGCATCGCCCGCCGGTTCTTCATGTACCGAACCACGTATTCGGTAGCGATGTGCTGCGCGTCGGCGGCACTGCCGCCATTACCGCAGAAGAACAACGTCCCGCCGTGAGCCAGCACGTCGCGGACCAGCGTGGCCGCTTCCACGATCTGGTCGGGCAACTCGTCCGCCGTCTTGCGGGCGAGTTCCGCGAGATCGCGAAGGCGCGTCACCGCGTGCGCGCGCGCGGTCTGGCTGTCGGCCGTCATCCTTTGTTCCTCACTGGGAGAGATCCCTGGTGCGAGCGTGCTGCGGTGACCGGAAGATGAGTTCGCGCAGCCGCTCGAACATCCCCCGGTGAAATGAAACCGGCGGCACTGGCTGCAGCGGTTGGTCGGCGAGCAGGAGTTCCGGGTTCGCCGAGGTCATGATGGACGCCTGTTTCGCGGCGCCGATTTCCGCCATCCACAACACCGCGGTCGCGAGGCTACGCCGGTCACCGTGATTGTCGCTGGCGAGGATGTCGACCTGGCCGGCGCCTAACATTGCCCGGGCGAAATCGGTCATCGGCCCGCGTCCCAGGAGCGCCATCGCGTCACACTGAATGACCGCGCCATGGTCCCGCCACGTGGCAATCGTCGCGGTGGTGCAGCCGGAGTACCGCTCCGGATGCGCGACAACCGGCACAAGCCCCTGCGCAACAAGACGGGACAACTGCCCGGTCGCATCCGCCGGCAGCCCACGCCGGGGGAACTCCACCAGCCGCGCCCGCGAGCCGCCCAGTCCCAGACGTGCATCCGCCAGCTCAAACGTGTCTGCGTCGAGCATGATCTCGAACCCCTGATAGAGTGCGAGATCCGCCGGCGCCTGCGCCCGCAGCGCGAGAATCAGGGCCGCATGATGTTCGAACGGCGCCGACCGTGCACTCGAAACGTTCAGGTGTGGTGTGCAGACGATCCCCCGGACGCCCTCCGCGCGCATCCGGCTCATGACCAGAGCCGAATGGTCCGCGTTAGGCGACCCGTCGTCCACCCCGGGCAGGAGGTGCGTGTGGATGTCGATCACCGCACGGTGACGCGCGACAGGCGGGTCATGGCGCGTTCCGAGATCGCCGGGATCTGCTCCGGCGTCTGCGACGCCACCTCCAGCGCGTAGGTGACGAGCGCGTCGACGGCGAGCAGGTCGAGTGCGGTCGCGCGTTCCCCTATCGGTTGCCGCGACAAGCCGATCAACGCGGCTTCCGCGGCGTCGAGCAACGTTCCGGCGGGATCGTCGGCTCGTTCCGGCACCGCCAGGGCAAGCGCTTCGACGCGTTCCCGCAACTCGCGCGGAGGGGACGGCTCGCGGTGCGCCAGCCAGTCCCGGACGTTCACGACACCCGCGTCAGGTGGGCGCGCAGCACACCCTCGAGCGCGGCCAGGGCATCGGGTAGCCGTCCGCCATCCGGTATCCCGGCCTGCGCCATGTGGGGCTTGCCGCCGCCGCGCCCTCCGGCAACGGCCGCCAGTTCCCGCACGACTTCGTCGGCGCGCACACCCCGTCCCCGCGCGTCGTCCGTGACCACGACCAGCAAGGCCGACTTCTGGTCGTCGAACGTGGCGCCGAGCGCTGCCACCAGCGCTCCCGGATGTCCGCGCACCGCATCGCCTAACGCCTGAAGCGTCTTCACGTCGGCGGCCTTCACCACCGACGACACGGCGCGGATGCCATCGATCGGCGCGGCGGAATCCACAAGCCGCCGCACTTCGTCGGTGCCGCCGCGCATCGCCTCCTCGAGCTGCTTCTCCAGCGCGCGGCGCTCCTCGAGCAGTGCCTGCGCCTTTTTGACTGCCGTCTCGGGCGTCGCCTTCAGCACGTCCGCGATGGCCCGCAGCTGCAGCTCGCGCTCCCGCAGGATGTCGTACGCCCGCTTTCCGGTCGCAGCCTCGATCCGTCGCAGTCCGGCACCCACCCCGGTTTCCGACAGGATGTGGAACAGCCCGATCTCGCTCGTGTTGCGCACGTGCGTGCCGCCACACAACTCGACCGAAATCCCGGGCACCGTGATCACCCTGACGACGTCGCCGTACTTCTCGCCGAAGAGCGCCATTGCCCCGGTCGCGACGGCTTCCTTGTACGGCTTCTCCTCACGGATGACCTCCTGCGCCGCCCAGATCCCGCGATTCACGTGCAACTCGATCTCGTTCAACGCTTCCGGCTTCACCGGCCCGTGATGCGTGAAGTCGAACCGCAGGCGGTCCGGCGCGACCAGCGACCCAGCCTGGTGCACGCTCACCCCCAGCACTTCTCGCAGCGCCGCGTGGAGCAGGTGCGTCGCCGTGTGATTGCGCTCGGTGTCCTTGCGCCGGTCGCTGGGGACGCGGGCCGTCGCACGGCCGAACGACAGGCTGCCCGTTAGGCGGCCCAGCGCAGCAGTGCGGCCGTCGATCTTGCGCACGTCGTCGACGTCCACCCGCCACCCTTCGCCAATGATCTCGCCCCCATCAGAGACCTGCCCGCCCGACTCGGCATAGAACGGCGTCTCGCGCAACAGCACGGCGACGCGTCCCTCGCCAAGCTGCCGGACGGCGGTCACTTGCGTCTCGATCTCGACAGTCTCGTAGCCGACGAATTTCGTCGCCGGCCAGGAACCGATTTCGACGACGGGTGCGTGTCCCATCGCCTGGACTGCGCCCGTCTCGGGTGTCACGGTGACGTCCCACCTGGAAACGTCCGTCAGCTCATCCACGGCCACCGCCAGCTTCCTCGACTTCCGCTCTTCCTGCGACGCCTCACGCTGCCTGCCTAACGCCACGTCAAACCCGGCGATGTCCACGGTATAGCCGCGTTCCCTCGCCATCAGTTCCGTCAGGTCGATCGGGAAGCCGAACGTGTCGTACAGCCGGAACGCGTCTTCGCCACTGATCGTCCCCCGGACCACATCGCCGCCCTGCGTCGTATGCTCCGGCGCGATCTCATCGAACCGCTTCATGCCACCGTCGATCGTCGCCAGGAAGCGCTCTTCCTCCGCCCGGGTCGTCTCGATGACATGCGCCGCGCGCTGCCGGAGCTCCGGATAGACGTCGCCAAGCGAATCGATGACGACCTGCACGATGTGCACGAGTGTCGGCTCGCGCTGGCCCAGGAGCCAGGCATGGCGAACCGCCCGTCGCAGGATGCGTCGCAACACGTAGCCGCGTCCTTCGTTCGACGGATGTACCCCGTCCGCGAGCAGGAATGCGACGGCCCGCGCGTGGTCGGCGATAACGCGGAATGAAGCCGGGTCGACCATGATCCGCTCACGTCCACCCGCCTTCCGCGCCTGACGCTCGAGCATTCTGGGCGCGCTCTCGGTGCGGCCGTGATAGGGGAATCCGACCACTTCCTCGATGCGCCTGATCAGCGCGGTGAAATGTTCCGCGTGATAGTTGCTGGTGACGCCCTGCAGCGCGGCCGCAATGCGATCGAGTCCCGCACCAGTGTCGACCGACGGCTTCGGGAGCGGCACGAGCGTACCGTCTGCCTGACGATCGAATTGCATGAAGACAAGGTTCCAGATCTCGAGGAACCGTCCCGCCTCGGCACCTTCGTAAAACGCGTCGACCGAAAATTCCTTGCGCTCGAGATCCGTCCACTCGCCGGTCGCGCCTTCCGGAAACGCCCAGTCCTTCGTGAGGTGCGCGAGGTCGACGTAGATCTCCGAGCAGGGACCACACGGACCGGTGTCGGCCATCTGCCAGAAGTTGTCCTTCTCGCCGAGTCCGTAGATCCGGGAATCGGGGAGGCCCGCGACTTCCCGCCACAACGCACGAGCCTCGTCATCCTCCCGGAACACCGAGATGCGGATATGCTCGGCCGGAAAACCCAGGTTTCCCTGATCCCGTGGTCCCGTCACCCACTCCCACGCATAACGAATGGCATCCCGCTTGAAGTAATCGCCAAACGAGAAGTTGCCGAGCATTTCGAAGAACGTGTGGTGCCGGTAGGTGTGGCCCACCTGCTCCAGATCGTTATGCTTGCCACCGGCGCGCACGCACTTCTGCGACGTCACGGCCCGGCGGCCGTAGTCCGTCTGTTCCAGTCCGAGGAAGATCTTCTTGAACTGGACCATGCCGGCGTTCGTGAAGAGCAACGTCGGGTCGTCCGCTGGAACGAGCGTGGAACTGGGCCTGACGGCATGGCCGTTCCGCTCGAAGTACTTCAGGAATCGCGCGCGAATTTCCGAGGCATACATAGACTCGGAATATAAAGCCCCGCGCTCCGCCTCCTCCTCTCAGGGTGCGAGAGACGATTACCCTTCGCACCCTTCGCACCCTTCGCACCCTTTGCACCCCTTGCACCCTTTGCACCCTTTACCGAGTCACCTGCACCGAGCCGGTACCATCGGCGTTCATGACCCACACTTCCATCCGGCCCGTGCGATCACTCTGGAACGCGATCCGCTTGCCGTCGGGGAACCAGGAGGGCGTTTCGTCGAGATACGCCCTCTCGTGCGGGTTCAACCGTTTGGCGGCGCCCGTCTTCACGTCAACGAGCCAGATGTGAGCCGTGTTCTCGGATGGCGTCTGCCGATTGTACCTCCCCGACTGGATCGCGAGACTGGCGCCGTCCGGTGACCAGGCCGGCCACTGCGGGCTGCCGTCCCCGGTTCTGAAGTGCGTGAGCTGCCGTTCCCCCGATCCGTCGGCGTTCATGACCCAGATCTGCAATTGCCGCGTCGAGTCGGTACGCGCAAAGGCGATCTGCTTCTGGTCCGGTGAGTACACCGCGTTGAACTGGGCTGATGGCGTCTTCATCAGTTCCCGTTCGTTGGATCCGTCCAGCGCCGACTCGACCAACTGCATCGCCGGAAATTGCCCTTTCGAGAACAACAGCTTCTTCCCGTCAGGTGAAATCGCGGGCTGCCTCCCGCTGCTGGTCCCGATCACGGTGGGCTGCGGTGCTTCAGCGCTCGCGGCATAGACGGTCGACTTGTTGTCGGCCCAGATCGCGAAGACAAGCCTGGAACCGGTCCAGAGCGGGGCACTTTCGAATGCGGGGGATCTGGTAATCCGCATGAGCTCTGAACCATCGGGTGTCGTGACATACACGTCGTACTCGCCATCGCGATTCGAGAGGAATGCTATCGCATCGCCGGACGGCGATACCGAAGGCAGTCCGCCATTGATGACGGGAGGCTTGGGCTGTTGAGCCTGGGCCAGCAGCGGAGTCGTCAGGGCTGTCAGGAACGCGACGAGATTCATTTGCATGGGAGTGTCCGAAAGTGTTGCGGGACACTACGCGGTCGACCCTGCGCCCCGGTGGGAACCCGGTAATGAAGTTGTCCGGAAGTCGTGATGGCCAGTCGCGGCGCCGGCGGTCAGCGCAACACCGACGCGATAACCTTTCGCACGACGTCGCTCTCGAAGCCGCGACGCGCGAGGTACGCGTAGAGTCGTTGTCGTTGCTGCGCCGGCTCCAGCGATCGCAGGGCCCGCATCCGCTTCTCGGCGGCGTTGCGGGCAGCGCCCTCCTCATCGAGATCAACTTCGCTGAGTGTCGCATCGATCGCCTCGTCGGCCACGTCCGCCGATACGCCACGACGCCTCAGTTCCGTCACGACCCGCCTTCGCGAGACTCCACCTCCCAGCACCTTTGCACGCGCAACCTGCCGCGCGTAGGCCGAGTCATCGAGGAAACCCTGCCTGACGAGTCGGTCGATTGCCCAGGTGATGTCGCCATCCGGGGCTCGGGCACGGCGCAAACGGACCCGGAGGTCCCGTCCCGACCGCGCGCGGACCGCAAGCAGATCGAGAGCCTTGTCGAGGACGATCGTCCGCTGGACGGCGCCGAGCACGTCGCCGGCTTGCGCCCTCGTTAGGGTCAGTCCGCTCCGCAATCGCTCGTCAGCCACGAAATCCAGCGTGACGTCTCCGCACTCGACGCCGTTGACACTCACCCGCAGCCGATCGCTCCGCCCCGGCACCGGCGCGAGGTCGCTGACGGTCAGTGGATCACCCAGCGCGTCGAGGTCGATGTCGACTTCACGCACTCGCGCCGGTCCACGAGCCTTTCGCTCAGGATTCTTTTTCTCTCGGGTCATGTCACCCATCCGCCATCGTCCCACCCAAGAGAAGAGGCCGAAGGGAGCCCACTGAAAAAAGCGGAGTACCGGGCTCCAACTTTCTCAGAGAAACAACCCTCCGGCCCCAACTTCTCACCGGAAGACATATGCACGTATTCGGCTACTCGTCCGCGGTCTCCTGTTCGGGAGCACCCGCAATTGGCCGAATGCCAAGCACGGTCTTCACCTTCTCCTCGATCTCGGCCTGCAGGACCGGGTTGTCCTTCAGGAACAGCTTGGCGTTTTCACGCCCCTGACCGATACGCTGGCCGTTATAGCTGTACCAGGCACCAGACTTCTCGATGATGTTCGCCTCGGAGCCGATGTCGACCAGCAGGCCGACGTGGCTGATGCCCTCGGCGTACATGATGTCGAATTCTGCCTGCTTGAACGGTGGCGCAACCTTGTTCTTCACCACCTTCACGCGCACCTGCGAGCCGATCACTTCTTCCTTGTCCTTCACCGCACCGAGCCGGCGGATGTCGAGCCGGACCGACGCGTAGAACTTGAGCGCCTTGCCACCCGTTGTCGTCTCGGGATTGCCGAACATCACGCCAATCTTTTCGCGCAGCTGGTTGATGAACACCACCGAGGTGCGCGAGCGGGCGATGGCACCGGTCAGCTTGCGGAGCGCCTGACTCATGAGGCGCGCCTGCAGGCCAACGTGTGAATCACCCATTTCGCCTTCGATCTCCGCCTTCGGCACGAGCGCCGCGACCGAGTCGATGACCACGATGTCGACTGCACCCGAGCGCACGAGGATCTCGCAGATCTCCAGCGCCTGCTCTCCCGTATCCGGCTGCGACACGAGGAGGTTCTGCACGTCCACGCCAAGCTTCTTTGCGTACTCGATGTCGAGCGCATGCTCCGCGTCGATGAATGCGGCCACGCCACCAGTGCGCTGCGCATTTGCGACCACGTGGAGACAGAGCGTGGTCTTGCCGCTCGACTCTGGCCCGAAGATCTCCGTCACGCGCCCGCGGGGAATGCCGCCCACGCCGATCGCTGCGTCGAGATTGATGGCGCCCGTGGGAATCGATTCGACCCGGACGCGCGCCGAATCGGCGCCCATCTTCATGATCGACCCCTTGCCGCAGCTCTTTTCGATCTGCGCGATGGCCAGATTTAGCGCCTTTTTCCTGTCTTCCTGCACCGCCGTCACGCCCATGCTGCACCCGCTGTGGTGTGTGGTGGGACTCTGGCCACGCGGCAATTTATCCGGTGGCTGGAAACACTCGATACCCCGAAGAAACAACGAACAAACTCCCGAACAAACTACGAAGCGAAACGCCTGTATTCAAGCACGCCCTTGGATCAGGAACGCGTTTTCCACATGCCTGACCCTTACCTGATCGCCCGCGACCAGAACCCCGATGACGTCGAACCGGTAGACCTCGCCGGGCCGGCCATGGCGGTCGATCCAGGTGAAGGCAGAGCGGACCAACTCGTTTCGCTTCTTCCAGTTGACCGCTTCCACCGGATCGCCGAACCCGGCCCCGGTTCGCGCCTTTACCTCGACAAATGCCACCAGCTCGTCGCGCTGGGCGATGAGGTCGATATCCCGGTGGCCGGACCGATACCGGCGTTGCAGCACCGTCCAGCCCCGGGACTTGAGCCATCGCTCCGCTACCCGCTCTCCCTGCAGCCCGAACTGCATTGTCTGCTTGGACACGGGACGAAAATACCGAGCGGCGTCACGGCAGCGTCACCGTTTCGACGCGTCGGGTAGCAATTCCACGCAGGGGCATGGGGCACGGGGCCTGGGGCATGGAACCGCATACCCCATGCCCCAGGCCCCATGCCCCATGCCCCGTTAGGCATCAGGGCCCACGATCCGCTCCAGATCATCTAGCCCCATGAGGATCTCCCGGGGCTTCGACCCGTTAGGCGGCCCGAGCACACCCGCCGCGTGCAGCTGGTCGATGATGCGCGCCGCGCGGCCGTAGCCGATCCCCAGGCGGCGCTGGAGCAGCGACGTGGAGCCGAGCTGGTGCTGGATGCACACCTCGGCCGCGCGCCGGAATTCCGGATCGCGCTTCCCGGCCGGAACCGCGTCGTCTTCGTCCGGCTCGGCGGCCAGCGCCTCGCGGTCCTTGACCACCTGGAGGATGTCCGCCTCGTCGGTCGCATCGGTTGCCACGCCCTTCGCCGCCAGCGCCGCGCGCCGCGCCGCCCGCCGGTCCTCGAACCAGCCCATCAGCTTCTCGGTGTCGTCGCCCGAGATGTAGGCCCCCTGGATGCGCTGGGGCTCCGACTTCCCCGGGGGGATGAAGAGCATGTCGCCGTTGCCTAACAACGCTTCGGCGCCGATGCCGTCGATGATGGTGCGACTGTCCACCTGCGACGCCACCCGGAACGCGATCCGGCTGGGGAAGTTCGCCTTGATCAGCCCCGTGATCACGTTCACGCTCGGGCGCTGCGTCGCCAGGATGATGTGGATCCCGATCGCGCGGGCCTTCTGGGCCAGCATCGCCAGCGGCGTCTCCACCTCTCCCTGCACCGTCATCATCAGGTCCGCCAGCTCATCGATGACGATCACGATGTACGGCTGGATCCCGGCGCGGTACGTGCGGTCCTCGAACGCCACGTCGGGATTCTTCGGCAGCACCAGCGAGGCGCCGTCCCGGACCCGCTTGTTGAACTCCTGGATGTTGCGCGCGCCGTTGGCCGCCAGCAGGTGATACCGGTCGTGCATCTCCATCACCGCCCACTTGAGCAGCGACGCCGCGTCCCGGTTATCCGTGATCACCTTGTACCGCAGGTGCGGCAAGCGGTTGTACACCGACAGCTCGACCATTTTCGGGTCGACCATCAGGAAGCGCAGCGTCTCCGGCGTGTGCCGGTAAATGAGGCTGGTGATGATCGTGTTCACGCAGACCGACTTGCCGCTCCCGGTCGCACCCGCGATCAACAGGTGGGGCATGCGGGCCAGGTCGGCGACCACCGCGTGGCCCTCGAGATCCTCGCCTAACGCGATCGGCAGCGAGGCGCGGGCCGACTTGAATTCCTCCGACTCGATCAGCTTCCGGAAGCCGACCACCTCGGCGGTCGGGTTGGGCACTTCCACCCCCACCGCCCCACGGCCGGGAATCGGCGCCACGATGCGGATGCTCTGCGCCCGCATCGCCAGCGCCAGGTCGTTCGCCAGGTTGGCGAACTGGCGGACCTTGACGCCTGACGATGGTTCAATCTCATACTGCGTCACCACTGGCCCCGTCGTGCGATTCACCAGCCGGCCGTCGACCCGGAATGTGCGGAGCGCATCCATGAGCTTTTCGCCCATTTCATCGAGCTCACGGCTGCCTTCATCGGCTGATCGCTGGGGCGCCGGCGTAATCAGGTCTTTCGGCGGAAGCTCGTCTTCGGTCCCATAGGCAGCAAAGATCTCGCCTTGAGTCTCGTCAACACTGGTCTGTTTTCGCGACCTGCGACGCTCGCCCGCAACAGGAACGGCACCACCCGGTTCATCGATCTCCTGCACCGCCGGCATTTCCTCCGGCCGCGGCGCAAGCTTTTCCGCCAGCGTCGGAGCCGTCGGTTTCGCTTTCGACGGCGAAGGACCGATGATCGCGCGCACCGGATTCCATCGCAGTGTCCACGCCATCAGCGCCGACAGGAGGAGCGCGACGACGAACCATGCTCCGCCGCTCCCGAAGAACTGCGCGAAGTAGTACGCGAGAAACGTTCCCCACAGCCCGGCAACCCTGGTGGTGTCGTCGGAGGGCACCGCGCCGACGGCAAGCCCGATCCCGATCGGCAGCAGGGCGGCGATGCCTAACAGGAAAATCATCCACGAGCGGTCGGAGTCCGATCCGAGCCGCCCCATGAGTCGAAGCGCATGCACGGCGGCCGCCAGCGGGAACAGCCAGGCGGCGGGAAGCCCCACCAGTCCCCGCAGCCCCTGTTTCAGGCAGGAACCGATAGGGCCGAAGATGCCACGCGCGGCCCAGCACGACCCCTCGTCAGGCACCGGTTGCAACAGCAGCGTGCCCGCCACGAAGACTGCCAGCAACGCCAGGACGATCCCCGTCAGCTCGCGCTTGAGCGTTTCACGCATGCGTTATGGCTCCCGGCCGTAACCCCTTCACCGGTCACCCAGGCGCACGACCTGGCGGTCGCGATACACCGGCACCACGGAATGCGTGTTGAGGCCGGCGCAATACGTCACGTCATCGCCGAGCCCTGCCTCGATGAGCGCACGCCCATGCTCCGAATCACGGAGGACCGCGAGCAGGTCACCGCCCATCCGCCGGTCTATGATCGCGGCGACGCTGGCGGCGTCGCCTAACTCCGGTTGTATCCCGCGACGCGCGATGCCACGCACGAAGCGTCCGGCACAAATCGCATCTTCCAGCGCGAAGCGCCCGTTGGTACCGGCGCAGATGATGGTGATGGACTTCCCGCCCCGCGCTGCCGCTCGCAACCACGCCAGCGTCGCCGAATAATTCGCGAAACAGCCGACCAGCACTTCGGCAGCACCGCTGGTGCTTGCCAGCGCCGCGGTCCCGTTGGTCGTCGTCATCACGATCGTCTTTCCGGAGACGATGTCAGCAGTGAATTCCCGCGGCGAGTTTCCCAGCTGAAAGCCCTGGATGGGAGCCATCTTCCGCTCACCCGCCAGCAGCACTTCGCTGCGTTCGAGCGAGCGCGCTCGCATGATGGCGTCGTCGACGCCTTCGAACGGAATCACGGCCCGCGCGCCGTTGTTCAGCGCGGCGGCGATGGACGTCGACGCGCGCAGCACATCGACGACGAGCACCACACGGTCATGGACGTCGTGCTGGCCGGTGGAGCTCCCATTGAAATGAACGTCTATCCGCACCTACTCCGGTTGTTTGAACAGCCCTGTCTCACGCTCGAGAAACTTGGTGTCGACCACGCCGCGCTGAAACGCTTCGTGCGAGAGCACGCGTCCGAGGAAGGCCGTCGTCGTCGTCACGCCTTCGATGATAAAAGCATCGAGGGCGATCTGCATCCTGCGAATGGCCTCGGCACGATCCCGGCCCTGCACGATCAGCTTGGCCAGGAGTGAGTCGTAATACGGCGGAACGGTGTAACCGGCATACACGTGCGTGTCCAGGCGAACCCCGGGTCCTCCGGGCGGGTGGTAAACGTCGATGCGCCCGGGTGACGGCTGGAAGCTCCGGGACGGATCCTCGGCGTTGATGCGGCACTCGATGACATGACCACGGAGGGGCGGAAGTTCCTTGAACGAGAGTTCTTCTCCTGCCGCGACACGGATCTGTTCTTTCACGAGGTCGATCCCGGTCAACATCTCCGTCACCGGATGCTCGACCTGGATCCGCGTATTCATCTCCATGAAGTAGTACGAGCCGTCTTCGTCGAGAAGCATTTCGATCGTGCCGGCGCCCACGTAGTCAATGGCCTTCGCACCCTTCACCGCGTCCGACCCCATGCGCTCGCGCAGGTCCGGCGTCACGGCCGGACTCGGCGCCTCTTCGATCAGCTTCTGGTGGCGACGTTGGATCGAGCAATCGCGCTCGCCCAGGTGCAGCACGTTTCCATGCTGATCGCCCATCACCTGGAATTCGATATGACGGGGTCGTGACAGGTACTTCTCGACGTACACGTCGTCATTGCCGAAGGCTGACATCGCTTCTGACCGCGCCATGGAAAACGATCGCGAAAATTCTTCGGCGGACTTCGCGACGCGCATCCCCTTCCCGCCGCCGCCCGCGGCGGCCTTGATGATCACCGGAAAGCCGATGTCCTTCGCAAACGCGAGCGCCTCATCGACGTCGGCGACGGGTCCCGGGGTTCCGGGCACTATGGGGACCCCAACGTCCTGCATCGTTTTCCGCGCGGCGGCCTTGTCGCCCATGACGCGGATCTGCTGCGCGGTCGGGCCGATGAATGTGAGGTTCGAGGCGGTGCAGGTTTCGGCGAATTCGGCGTTTTCGGCAAGGAAGCCGTAACCCGGATGGATCGCGTCGGCGCCCGTGATTTCGGCGGCCGCGATGATACGTGCGATGCGAAGGTAGGACTCGCGGGCAGGCGCGGGGCCGATGCAGACGTCATCGTCGGCGAAGCGCACGTGCAACGACTCGCGATCCGCCTCGGAATAGATCGCGACGGTTTCGATGTCCAGTTCCTTGCACGCGCGAATCACGCGCAGCGCGATCTCGCCGCGGTTCGCGACCAGGACTTTCTTGAACACAAATATGGTTGATTGCTGATTGCTGATGCGGTGTGCTACGAGCTGATGCCGCTTCTGGATGCGCAAGCCGGTGACGGACCAAGCCTAGCTCCAGCACCAGCCCGCAGCAAATAGCCCTCAGCAATCAGCAATCAGCACTCAGCTGGATGTGGGCTTCTGGAATCCATCCCAGCTCGTATCGCTCGATCCCGCCACACCCTGAATGCGAAGCGCGAACTCGCTCGGGTTGCTCGCGTGGAACAGCGCGCTGTCGTACGAGATGACGCCCTGTGTATACCACGCCATCAGCGACTGGTCGAAGCTCTGCATGCCATACTGGACGGTGCCTTCGCGGATGAGATCCGGAATGTTCAGCGTCTTGTCCAGGTCGCGGATCTGTTCACGAACGGCCGCGGTGTTGATGAGGACCTCGCAGGCCGGGACGCGGCCGGGGCGGTCGATGCGCGGAACGAGGCGCATGGAAACGACGGCAGCCAGCGCGCTGGAGAGCGCATAACGCACTTCGTTCTGCTGGTGCGGCGGATAGAACGACAGGATGCGGTTGATGGTCTGGGTCGCGTCCGTCGTATGTAGCGTGGAGAACACGAGGTGGCCCGTGTCCGCCGCCTTGAGCGCCGTGTCGAGCGTATCGAGGTCGCGGATTTCGCCGATCTGCACGACGTCGGGGTCCTGCCGCAACACACGCCGCAGCGCCTGGGCGAACGAACCCGTGTCCGTTCCGACCTCGCGCTGGTTGATGTGGCACTTCAGGTCGCGATGGAGGAACTCGATCGGGTCTTCGATCGTGATCACGTTTGCATAACGACGCTCGTTGATCAGCTGGATGATCGAGGCGAGGGTCGTCGACTTGCCTGAACCGGTGACGCCGGTGACCAGCACGAGGCCGCGCGGCATCATGGCGATCTCCTCGACGACCGACGGCAGGTGCAGGTCCTGGATCGAGCGCGCCTGGTGCGGAATGGTGCGGATCGCAAACGCGATCGTGCCGCGCTGCTGATACGCATTCACGCGGAAGCGCCCGATACCCGGGACGCCGGTGGCGAAGTCCGCCTCGCGATATTCGGTGAATTCCTTCACCTGTTTCGGCGACATGATTTCCTTCGCCAGCGAACTCAGATCTTCTGGACGAAGCGCCGGCAACGGCAACGGCGAAAGCTCCCCATGCACGCGCAACGTCGGCGGTCGACCAACCTTCAGGTGAAGGTCGGACGCGCTCGACTGCACCATCTGCTGGAGGATGGCCTTGAAGTTGAAGGGCGGCCGCGCCGCACTCGTCGGCGCAGCGGCCGTAGGTTCTACGCTCAGCGGATTAGCCATTCGGATCGATTCGGAAGAGCACCTGTCCGTATTCGACTGGATGAGCGTCCTGAACGCAAACTTCTTTTACCACTCCGTCGAATTCGGACTCGATTTCGTTCATGATTTTCATGGCCTCGATGATACAGAGGACCTGGCGTTTGCTGATT
>Ga0209486_10000568_pt1 | contig 16498 bp, 7 predicted proteins | sample NCCompost_FD_187518 | JGI IMG/M metagenome (GOLD analysis project Ga0209486, IMG submission 187518) | Agricultural soil microbial communities from Utah to study Nitrogen management - NC Compost (SPAdes) (version 2) | ecosystem: Environmental > Terrestrial > Soil > Agricultural land | place: USA...
TCAGCCCGCGCAGCCGGACATCGGTCGGTGCGGGCTCGTTGGTGCTCAGGAGCCGCATCGCAAAGGCGGTGTTGGTCTCCCCGGCGATCCGCCGTCCCATCTCCTCGAATTTCGGCGGGAAGGTGGTGAGGGTTTCGGCCGCGAGGTCCCGCAGGTCCACCGTGAGGGTCACTTCGCCCGGGATGACGTTGACCGTTCCCGGCACCGCAACCAATCGGCCCACCGTGCCGACCTGGCGGCCGGGCACCGCGCGGATCGCCTCGTTCACCGCCACGGTGAACTTGGCCGCCGCCAGCATCGCGTCCCGGCGCTGATCCATCGGAGTGGTACCGGCGTGGTTGGCAAAGCCGGTGAAGGTGACTTCGAACCAGCGGATGCCGACGATTCCCTCGACCACGCCGATCTTGATGCCTTCCTTGTGGAGAATCCCGCCTTGCTCAATGTGGAGCTCGAAGTAACAGAGGTAGTCGCCCTGCTTCCTCCGGGCGGCGTCGAGCCGCGTCAGATCTCCGCCGATTCGTGGGATGCCGTCGCGGATGGTGATGCCGGAGCGCGCCGTGGTATTGAGGAGCTCCTCGGTCGGGGCCTCGACCATCATTCGGCTCCCGACGGTGCCGCCTTCCTCGTTCTGGAAGATCACCACCTCGAGCGGGTGACGGAGCCGGGTCCCGCTCTCCCGCAGCGTCTGGGCCACTTCGATGGCGCCCATCGAGCCCACGTCGCCGTCATAGTTGCCGCCGTTGGTCACCGAATCGATGTGGGAGCCGATCAGGATCGGGGGCAGGGTCGGCTCCCGGCCTTCCAGCCGGGCCAGGATGTTGCCGATCGGGTCGATGCGGGGGGTGAGGCCGGCCGAGCCCATGAGGTCCATGGCATAGCGGCGGCCGGCGAGATCGGCCTCTGAGTATGCGACTCTGCTGGTTCCGCCGGGGCCTTTGCCAAAGTCGGAGAGCCCGGCAAGATGGCCGTTGACCCGGGCGCCGTTGACCCGGAGCTGGCTCTGGCGAGTGAACCGAAGCCAGGGGCCGAGGGGCGAGGCCGATGCCGCCACCATTCCCGCCAGGAACTCGCGACGCGCGGTCATGACGAAACAAACTATCCCTCAACGGCCCATTCCGCCGGGCGGCTATCGCTACGGTATATTTGAACCACCTGCGGAGGCCTTCTCATGACGACCCGCGAAGCTCGAAGCTCTACTCCAGCCCCCTCGAAGGGGCGCGCCGCGAGTCCCCACGCCTTCCGATCCCCGGTGGACCTGATCGAGGTACCCCGCAACCCGGGTATTCCGCTCGATCTGGGCTGGGTCCGCGACATCCGGATCAACCGGAGCGCGGTGGAGCGCCGGGCCGCCACGATCCCGACCCGCCGTTCGATCAAGACCGCCTGGCAGGCGGGCTGGCTGCTCCGGGCGATTTCCTTGATGGATCTCACCACGCTCTCGGGCGACGACACGCCCGGCCGGGTGTTGCGGTTGTGCGCCAAGGCGCGGCGTCCGGTGCGCCAGGACTTGCTCGAGGAGCTGGAGGTCGGCGATCTCGAGCTCACGGTGGCCGCGGTATGCGTTTATCACGCCTTCGTGGGGACGGCGGTCAAGGCGCTCGATGGGAGCGGGATTCCGGTCGCGGCCGTCTCGACCGGTTTTCCGGCGGGGCTGTCGCCGCTGCCCCAGCGGATCGCGGAGATCGAGGCCTCGGTCGAGGCAGGAGCGGCCGAGATCGACATCGTGATTACCCGGGCCCATGTGCTCACCGGGAACTGGACCGCCCTCTATGACGAGGTGAAGGCCTTCCGCGCCGCGTGCGGCCCGGCGCACCTCAAGGCGATCCTGGCCACCGGCGAGCTGGGCACCCTCAAGGAGGTGGCCCGCGCCAGCATGGTGGCAATGATGGCCGGCGCCGATTTCATCAAGACCTCCACCGGCAAGGAAGCCCTCAACGCCACGCTGCCCTTCGGGATCGTGATGGCGCGGCAGATCCGGGAATACCGGGAGCGCACCGGCTACCTGATCGGGCTCAAGCCGGCCGGCGGCATCCGTACCGCCCGGCAGGCGCTCGACTGGCTCGCCATGATCAAGGAGGAGCTGGGCGACCGCTGGCTCCGACCCGATCTGTTCCGGTTCGGCGCGTCGAGCCTGCTCACCGACATCGAACGGCAGCTGGAACACCACGCCACCGGCCGGTACAGTGCGGCGCACCGACATCCCATGACGTGAGAGGTGAGACGTGAGAGGTGAGAGGGAAGTGCTTTCCGTCTCACCTCTCACCTCTCACCTCTCACCTGACGAGGTGGAATGACCACGATACGTGAAGCCTTCGAGTCGATGGCGTGGGGTGTGGCGCCGGAGTCCGCCGCCACCGCGCAGGCCTGGCTCGACAAGCACGGCAAACGCTTCGGCCAGTACCTCGGCGGGGAGTGGGTGGTGGGAGATGGGGGCGAAGGGTTCCCCACCATCAACCCCGCGACCGGTGCCGAGCTGGCCCGGGTGGGCCAGGCCTCGAAGGAGGAAGTGGACCGGGCAGTCGGGGCGGCCCGGGCGGCGCAGCCCGGCTGGGCCGCGCTGGGCGGACATGGGCGGGCCCGCTGGCTCTACGCCATCGCCCGGGAAATCCAGCGGAACAGCAGGCTCTTCTCGGTGGTGGAGACGCTGGACAACGGCAAGCCGATCCGGGAATCCCGGGACATCGACATTCCGCTGGTGGCCCGGCACTTCTATCACCATGCCGGGTGGGCCCAGCTCATGGAGCGTGAGCTCGCGGGTTACGGGCCGGTGGGGGTGGTGGGCCAGATCATCCCCTGGAATTTTCCGCTGCTGATGCTGTCCTGGAAGATCGCACCCGCGCTGGCCATGGGAAACACCGTGGTGCTCAAGCCGGCCGAGTTCACCTCGCTCACCGCGCTGCTGTTCGCCGACATCTGTCACTCCCTCGGCCTGCCGGCCGGCGTGGTCAACATCATCACCGGCGACGGCCGCACCGGCGCCGCGCTGGTGGATCATCCCGGGGTGGACAAGATCGCCTTCACCGGCTCGACCGAGGTGGGGCGGATCATCCGCACCGCCACCGCCGGGAGCGGCAAGAAACTTTCCCTCGAGCTGGGCGGAAAGTCGCCCTTCATCGTGTTCGAAGACGCCGACCTCGACAGCGTGGTCGAAGGGGTGGTGGACGCGATCTGGTTCAACCAGGGCCAGGTGTGCTGCGCCGGCTCGCGGATCCTGGCGCAGGAGAGCATCGCACCCCGGCTGGTCGAGAAGCTCCGGGCCCGGATGGAGACGCTGCGGGTGGGAAGTCCGCTCGACAAATCGGTGGACATCGGCGCCATCGTGGCACCGGTGCAGCTCGAGACCATCCAGGGGCTGGTCCAGAAGGGGATCGACGAGGGCGCCACCTGCTGGCAGCCGAGCTGGAGTCTCCCCAAGGACGGCCTGTTCTATCCGCCCACCCTGTTCACCGACGTGACCCCTGCCGCCACCATCGCACAGGTCGAGATCTTCGGCCCGGTGGTGGTGCTGATGACCTTCCGCACCCCCGCCGAATCGGTGGAGATCGCCAACAACACCCGCTACGGCCTGGCCGCCAGTGTGTGGAGCGAGAACCTCAACACCGCGCTCGATATCGCGCCGCAGCTCAAGGCCGGGACGGTCTGGGTCAACTGCACCAACATGTTTGACGCGGCCAGCGGGTTCGGGGGATACAGAGAATCGGGGTTCGGGAGAGAAGGTGGTAGGGAAGGGCTCTGGGAGTACGTGAAGAAGGCGGCTGGACGGCTGGACGGCTCGACGGCTGGAAACAGCCCCTCCGGGTCAGCGCCGATGCGCGTGTCTCCCCCCGAAAGCCCAGCCGTCCAGCTGTCCAGCCGACCAGCTACCTCACTGCCTCCCATCGACCGTACGCCAAAACTGTACATCGGCGGCAAACAGGCTCGTCCCGACGGTGGCTACTCCCTGCCGGTGCTCGATGCGGCCGGGAGCCAGGTTGCCTCGGTCGGGCGGGGAAATCGGAAGGACATCCGGAACGCCGTAGAGGCGGCCCACAAGGCGGCGGAAGGCTGGGGCAAGGCCACGGCGCACACCCGGGCCCAGGTGCTCTACTACTTCGCCGAGAACCTGGCGGCCCGGGAGAAAGAATTTGCCGAGCGGCTCGGCACGCTGACCGGCCGGCCGGAGGTGGATTCAGCGGGAGAAGTCGCCGCCGCGATCCAGCGGGCCTTCAGCTACGCGGCCTGGGCCGACAAGTACGACGGCCGGGTCCACGCGACGCCGTTTCGGAACGTGACGCTGGCCATGAACGAGCCCATCGGCGTGCTGGGCCTGATCTGCCCGGTCGAGGCGCCGCTGCTCGGGTTCCTTTCGCTGGTTCTGCCGGCGGTGGCGATGGGCAACACCATCGTGGCGGTTCCCAGCGAGCGCTGGCCGCTGCCGGCCACCGACCTCTACCAGGTGTTCGACACCTCGGACGTGCCCGGAGGGGTGATCAACATCGTGACCGGAACTCGGAAGGAGCTGGCAACGGTCCTCGCCGCGCACGACGACGTGGACAGCATCTGGTTCTACGGACCCAGGGAGGAGGCGGGGGAAGTCGAGAAGCTCTCCGCCGGCAACATGAAGCGGACCCACGTGCAGTGGGAGGCGGTGGACTGGATGGACGACCGGGCAGGCCAGGGAGAGCAATTCCTGCGCGAAGCGACCCAGGTCAAGAACATCTGGGTGCCCTACGGGGCCTGAGCACGCCGGCCGGCACTCCTATGGCGGATTGCCGCCAAGCCGCCATATTTCATACGGGCCCTTCCAGGGCCGGCACCATCCTCCATTAAACAAACTGGAGTCGTGGCGGAAATTCTCGAGCGGCTCACCAGCCAGCTTTCTGAGCGATACCTGATCGAGCGCGAGCTCGGCCGGGGGGGAATGGCTACGGTCTTCCTCGCCAAGGACATCCGGCACGATCGCGACGTCGCCATCAAGGTCCTCCATCCCGAGCTCTCCGCCTCGATCGGCGCCGAGCGGTTCGAACGGGAAATCAAGCTCGCCGCCAAGCTCCAGCATCCCAACATTCTCGGCCTCTACGATTCGGGATCCGCCGACGGGCTCCTCTATTACGTCATGCCCTTCATCAAAGGAGAATCCCTGCGGGACCGGCTCGACCGGGAGGGCCAGCTCCCCATCGATGACGCGGTACAGCTCACCCTCGAAGTTGCCGAAGCACTTGGCCACGCCCACGCAGCGGGGATCGTGCACCGGGATATCAAGCCCGAGAACGTCCTGATTTCCGGCGGGCACGCCCTGGTCGCGGACTTCGGTATCGCCCGGGCCGCCAGCGAGGGGAATGCGCAGAAGCTCACCCAGACCGGCATGGCAGTAGGTACGCCGGTGTACATGTCGCCCGAGCAGGCCGTCGGCGATCCGGTGGGCCCGACCTCCGATCTCTACAGCCTGGGCTGCATGCTGTACGAGATGCTGGCGGGGGAGCCGCCCTTCACGGCCAAGAACGCCCAGGCGCTGATGGCCCGCCATTCGATGGAGGCGGTCCCCAGCGTCCGGATCGTGCGGGCTACCGTACCGGAGGAAGTCGAAGACGCGATTTTCTCGGCGATGGCCAAGGTGCCTGCGGACCGGCCCCAGACCGCGGCCCAGTTCATGGAGATGCTGGGCCTTCCCATGGGCGCCACCGCGTCGCGGCGGACCTCGATCCGGCACACCGCGTCGCGGCGGGTCCCCACCGGCGCCAACCGAATGCTGGAGCGGGAGGGACCGGCCTGGTGGCGGAAGCCGTGGGTGCTCGCGGCCGGGGTGCTGGTACTCGCGGGAGCGGGATTCGGGGTCTGGAAGCTCTCCGGCGGCGGGTCCGCGGCGCCCGCGGTGGGCGGTATCGATCCCAGGAACGTCGCGGTGCTCTACTTCGAAAATCTGAGCCCGGACACCTCGCTGGCCTTCGTGGCCGACGGCCTGACCGAAGCCCTGATCGGAACCCTGGGACGGGTTCCGGGACTCCGGGTGGTTTCCAAGGCGGGCGTCGAGGCGTGGCGGGGATCCGCGGTAGGCGAGGACAGCATCGCCCGCGCGTTGCAGGCGGGCACGCTCATCAAGGGCACCGTCGAGCCGGTGGGAACCCGACTCAATCTTCAGGTGAGGCTGCTGGATTTCAGAGGGACCGAGCTGGCGCGGGGAGGATTCCAGCTGCCGGCAGACAACCTGCTCGCGGTCCGGGATTCCCTGGCCCAGGAGGTGGCCAGCCTGGTGCGGACCCAGCTCGGCTCTGAGGTCCGCCTCCAGCAACAGCGGGAGGGCACCTCCGACGTGGCTGCCTGGTCGCTGCTGCAGCAGGCTGAAAAGGTCCGGAAGACCGCCGAGGCCGCCGCGGCGCGAAATGACACCCTGGCGCGGAACCGAGGCTTCGCCGCGGCGGATTCGCTGCTGGCGCTCGCCGAGGCACGAGACCCGGACTGGATCGATCCGGTCATCGCCCGCGGTCTGGTGTCCTACCGCCGCTCCCGTCTCTCAGGTCGCGACCGCACCGTGATCCATCCCTGGATCAGGGAAGGACTCGGCCACGTCGAGCGGGCCATGACCCTGGACGCGACCCATCCCGACGCCTTGGAGCTGCGGGGGAATCTCCGCTACTGGGGGTGGCTCCAGGGACTGGAGCCCGATGCCGAAAGGGCCAAAGCGCTCCTGGCCGAGGCGCAGAAGGACCTGGAGTCGGCGACCGAAATCAATCCGACCCAGGCCGGAGCGTGGGCGTCGCTCTCGCACCTCTACAACCAGACGTCGAGTGGAACCAACGTGGCCCTGGCCGCGGAGCGGGCCCTCGCGGCGGACGCGTTCCTCGACAACGCCGACGTGATCCTCTTCCGGCTGTTCATTTCCAACTACGATCTGGGGCAGTTCCCGGAAGCGGAGCGGCGCTGTCAGGAGATTCGCCGCCGCTTTCCCGGGGACTTGAACGCGCCTCGCTGCGAGCTCTTCCTGCAGACCACCAGACTGCGGACACCTCCGGACCTGGTCCTGGCCTGGCGGCTGGCGGACTCGGTTACCAAAGCCGCGCCCGAGAACCGGAAGCAGTTCTTTCAGCTCAATTCCCATATGCTGGTGGCGGCGGCGCTCGCCCGCGCCGGGCTGCGGGACAGCGCCGCCCGGATCGTGGAGCGGTCCAAGGGGAACGCGGAGCTGAATCCCACCCGGGACCTGGCTCTCTTCGGGGCGATGGTCTATGCCCAGCTCGGGGAGACCGCCAAGGCGGTGGATCTCCTTGGGGTATACCTCCAGGCCAATGAACGCCTTCGGGCCGCCTATGCCGACGATCCCGGGTGGTGGTTCCGGGGGATTTCCGGAGACCCCGCCTTCAAGCGCCTGGTAGGAACGTCCTGACCCGGCCTTGCGCTTTTGTCTCCCGAGAGGGACATTAACCCGGTTAGCGCCGGTATTCTGTCTGTTCGCCCGGAGATGATATGAGTCGCCTCGCCCGCCTGGCCGCATTCACTGTGGTCCTGGTCGCCCTCGGTTGTTCCAACCTCGGGGTCGACAATCCCACGGCCCCCACGTCGACCAAGCTTCCGGGCCTGCAAGCGGTCACCTCCGGTGGCTCCTGCACCCTCAAGACTGCTTCGGAGATCGAAGCCGAGATCGTCGATCTCTACTTCCAGAACGACTGGCCCGATCCCAATTCGGCGCTTTCCAAGTTCAACCAGGTCAAGGCCCTGCTGGCGGCCGGCTCCACGGTCGAAGCCCAGCTCAAGGCCCGGGACCTGGTTCGTTTCATCCAGAACAAGTTCGCCAACCTCACTCCCGCGGAGCAGGCAGCGACTCAGGACGAGATGGACACGGTAGTAGAGGACATCTTCTGCTTCGTGGGAATCAGCGGCAGTGTTTTCGATCTGAATCCGGGAGATCCCGCCAAGGCGTTTGTGACACCGGGCGGGACCGCCGGCGTGTGGTTCCCGCCGAACTCGGTCCCGGTGGGCACGATGGTGGTAATCGACGACATCACCTCGCTGTATGAGTGCCCGGATGGCATCTTCTGCGGGCAGTCTCCGTTGAATACTCCTCTCGATAAGTATCCGACCTACGTAGCCATCTCGCTCATCCCGAACTTCGTCTTCACCCCACCGACCCTGCCGGTGGTGGCCGTCTGTTTCCCGAGTGATACGCCGCTCGACGTCCTCGATGACCTGGTCGTGGGCCACCAGTCCCCCGACGGATTCGAAGCCCTGGCAAATGTCGCCATCCCGTCGGAGCTCCTGGCGCTGCTGAACTGTCCCACGATCACGGCCCAGCAGTCTGCCCCCTCGGGAATGCTGGCTCGGTGGCTGGCGCCCATCGCCAATGCGTTCCTCCCCCAGCCGCTGCAGGCCCGGTCCCTCTTCGCATTCGGGGGCGCGGGCGGATCGCCCGAGGAATTCAGCCCGTTCGGCGGGGTGGATACCCGGCTGGCCGGCGCCGGCGGGAGCCCGGAAGAATTCATCCGGGCGGCCACCAGGACACCGGTCCCGATGTCCTCGGTCGTCATTCAGAGCACGCCCACGGTGACCGGAACCGCCGGAACCACCGAAACGGACCCGGTCGACCTCCCGAAGGTCACCGTCAAGACCAGGGGTCAGGACGGCGCCGAGGACCCGATCGCGGGAGTGAAGGTCCTCTTCAGCGTGAAGCCGACCGCCAATAATGCTCCCGCCGGCAACGCCAATCTGTGTGCAGTAGGAGGCGTAGTTCCGGCCGAGGTCGAGGTGCTGACCGACGCGAACGGAGAGGCGGTGCTGCCCTGCTTCGACTTCGGAACCACCACGGGCTATGCCAACATCAAGGCGCGCTTCGACCCCTCGAGCCTGACCTTCGAAGGGAAAGAGCTGATCACGGTGCTGGTGAACGGCTCGACCGACAATTCGGTGAATTTCCTGAGTCACACCGATCCGGGTCCGGCCGCTGCCGTCAACACCTGGCTGCCGACCTCGGCACCCGTGGCCAGCGCCACCTACGCCTATGGAAACGGAGTGGAGGGTGCCGCGGTAGCCGATCCTCCGCGGGTCAAGGTCACTGATGCCTTTGGCAATGCGGTGGGCGGGGTCGCGGTCACCTGGGCACCGCTTTCCGCCGCGAACGGGGCGGTGGCGGTAGTCGGTTCCGGCGCACAGACGGATGCCGGCGGGCTGGCCCGGATCGATTCCTGGACGCTGGGAGCGGGTGCCAACCAGCTCACCGCCGAGGTTGCCGGTCTCCCTCCGGCAACCTTCACCGCCTCGACGCCTACCGGCCAGTCGCTCTTTGCATGTGCTGTCGGCGGCAGCAAGACCGACATCGGGTGGATGAGCATTCCCAAGCCCTCGACGGCGGGGACCATTCGCGAGATCACCCTGTTCATGTCCGTCACCGGGCAGGCCAGTACCGAGGCCACCTACAACGCCACGATTACCGTCCTCAAGAACAGCTCCACCGGTACCGTGCTTGGAGGTGGAACCGGTGGTGTGGTTCTGCCCGGGAACAACGGCTCCCCCCGCGCGATCACCTTCCGGTTGTCCGATCCGGTCCTGCCGACGGAAATAAGCGGGACAGGGCAGAACGCAACCAGCACCATCTGGTTCAACCTGACCTTCAGCAACCTGCCGGCAACCCGGAAGATGCAGGTCTGGTACAACAACGCGATCACCAAGAGCAACCAGGGTCCCTGCTTCGAGTCGAAGGTGTTTGCTCCCGGGTCGATCACGTCATTCAAGCGCGGGCTCGGCATCAACGTGACCAACTAGCTGTTGGCTCCGGAATAGCAGAGGGGCCCCGCGTTCGCGGGGCCCCTCGTTTTTTGGGCTCAGGTACTCGGGGGCTCAGCGCGCTCGAGCAATGCAATTCCGGCGAATCGCAGAAACTCGGCGCGCTTTCGTTCGGGCATGAATCGCGACATGAAGCTCCAGAACCGCGCCATCGGGAAGACCCGGTTCAATCGCAGTCCTTCGTGAAACTGGGAGCGCCATTCGATCTCTCGCCAGCCATAGGGGTTGAAGAAGTCGGTGCTTTCGGCCGGTCCGAACTTGAAGGGTGCCCTGCCGGCCCGGACCACCGGGCCCCAGCTCTTCTCCAGCATCTTCAGCAGCCCGGGACTCGCCAGGTCCATCAGCCAGAACCGGAGTGACGGCTCGGCATGCAGATCGCCGGCCAGCTCCGCGACCTGTTCCGCCTCCAGGTACACCAGCAATCCCTCGGTGATCACCAAGGTCCGCCGGGATTCCGCGCCGATCCGCCGGAGCAGTGACTGCCGGTCGGACCGCACCGACAGGTCGAGCCGCACCGCATCGTACCGGCAGCGGAGGGATTCGGCCGCAAGGGTAGTTTCCTTGAGGTCGAGCAGCTCGCCCTGATCCACGTCCACCCAGTGGAGCGCGGCGGGGAGGGGAAGTCGCCAGGGTCGCGCGTCGAGCCCGGCCGCCAGGTTCAGCACGCAATCCAGCTCTTCGTGCTTCACCACCCGCATGATGATCTCGTCCATCACCGCGGTCCGCACGATCAACGGCCAGGCCATCTGCCGGCCCTTGGGCATGGCGTGTACGATCGCCTCGCCCCGCTCCCCCGCCAGCCGGCGGGCATAGGGATCCCGGAAGACGGCGTCGGGACGCTCGCTCTCCATGGCGCGATAGAACGCCACCCAGCGCGCGGTATCGGCGATGTTCTGGATGATCGGACCAGTCACGGCACCGGCCTGGTCCGGGGAAGCTTCTCGCGCCGGCTGGCGGCGTGGTACGCGAAGGTCGCCAGGACGATGGCGTTCTGCTTCAGATCATCCACCCGGACCCGCTCGGCAAAGTCCATGTTGGTGTGGTGGTCGCGGGTATCGTAGTCGGTGTAATCCTGGAGGGTGTTGAAGGCGGGAAGGCCGAGCGCCGTGAAGGCCAGGTGGTCGGTATTCCCGATCTTTGCGGTGACGTTCTTCCGCATGCCGAGGTCCTTGAGCGGCTCGAGCCAGGCATCGAAGACCGGCTTGATCAGGGCGTTCTCTTCCATATACCAGCCATAGATGGGGCCGGTCCCGGGATCGTTGTTGAGGTAGACCGAGAGCTTTTCCCGGGCGGTCGCGTTGGAGTCGCCGGCGTAGTGGCGCGCCGCATAGGCCCGGGACCCGAGTAGTCCCTGCTCTTCGCCGCCCCAGAGCGCCATCCGGATGGTCCTGCGGGGCTTGAGGTCAAGCGCCTTGAGGATCCGCATGGCCTCGATCAGCGCGGCCGAGGCGTCGGCGTTGTCGGTCGCTCCGGTTGCGGAGTGCCAGGAGTCGAGATGGGCACCCAGCAGGACCACCTCGTCCTTCACCGCGGGGTCGCTGCCGGGGATTTCGGCGATGACGTTGTAGCCGCTGGTATCGGCGGTGTGCTCCCGGCTGTCAACCCGGACCCGGAGCTTGACCGGCGCGCCGCTTTGTTGGGCCCGGACGATCATGTTGTAGTGCTCGGCGACCAGGATGACCGAGGGCGCGGCGTCCCTGGGAGTATTTCGGCTGCCAAGCACGAACGCAGTACCGTGCTGACCCTGGGTGGGACGCAGGACCACTCCAGTGCCCACTTCACCCATGATCCGGGTACGGGCCTGGTTGGGGAGCGGGCTCCGGGGATTCAGAAAGGGTGGGGCTCCAATTCGTACCGCGGTGTCGTGCGCGCTGGGCTGGGGCCGGTCCACCACGATGAAGCCGGTCTGGGGCTGGGTCAGCAGCACGATCGCGCCGCGGAGGTCGGCTGCGCGGGCCCGGACCGCGGTGGAATCAGCCAAATCCCCCAGGTAGACAGGAGCGCCCAGCAGCTCGCCCTTGGTCGACGGGCTCCAGGCTTCGGGATAGCCGGTGAGCGGGAAATACCAGGGCTCCACCATTTCGAGCACCAGTTTTTCCAGCGTCCAGCCCCGTCCGAAGGGAAAGCTCTCCAGGTGCACCGCCGAGAGGCCGTAGCGCTTGAGCTCCGTAGCGCTCCAGTCGGCCGCCTGTTTGTAGGCGGGGGTCCCCGTGAGTCGCGGGCCGATGACGTTGGTCAGCTGGTTGAAGGTCTGCTCCACCCGGGAGCGCTGGAGGCCCTCCTCCCTGATCCGCGCGATCACCGCCTGGTCCACCGGCTCCTGTGCGGTCAGCCAGGACGCCGCGGCGAGCGACAGGGCGGCGATCCAAACTGGTGCAGGGCTGATTCTCATTGACGGGAGTCCTTTGCTCGGCGGGGAATCCTGGTCCAAAGGTACGGAGCCTGCCGGGGCAGCGGAAGCGACCACTTCCCCCGTATTTTCGGGAATGACAGACTTCATTCGTGAGATGGTCGCAGCCGATGTCGCGAGCGGCCGGTTCGGCCGGCCGGTCTCAACCCGGTTCCCCCCGGAGCCGAACGGGTTTCCCCACATCGGTCACGCCAAGTCCATCTGCCTCAACTTCGGGATCGCCCGTGAGTTTGGTGGAACCGTGAATCTCCGGTTCGACGACACCAACCCGTCCACCGAGGACATCCGCTACGTCGAGGCGATCAAACGGGACATCCTTTGGCTCGGGTTCCAGTGGGACCACGAGCTCTACGCCAGCGACTATTTCGAGAAACTGTACGAGTTCGCCGAGCTGCTGGTGCGAAAGGGCAAGGCGTACGTGGACAGCGAGTCGGAGGAGGAGATTCGAGCCCACCGGGGCACGGTCACCACCCCCGGGACACCGAGTCCCTGGCGTGACCGGTCGGTCGAGGAGAATCTCGATCTGCTGCGGCGGATGAAGGCGGGGGAGTTTCCCGATGGGGCTCATGTCCTCCGGGCGAAGATAGACCTCGCCCACCCCAACATGATCATGCGCGACCCGCTGCTGCTCCGGATCCGTCACGCCCACCACTACCGGCGGGGCGATGCCTGGTGCATCTACCCGCTGTACGACTTTGCCCACGGGCTCTCCGACGCCATGGAAGGCATCACCCATTCGCTCTGCACCCTCGAGTTCAAGGACAACCGGGACATTTACGACTGGCTGGTGCGCGAGGCCGGCTTCGAGCGTCCCCCGGAACAGACCGAGTTCGCCCGGCTGGTCCTGGACTACACCGTGGTCAGCAAGCGGAAGCTGCTCCGGCTGGTGAACGAAGGGCACGTGTCGGGGTGGGACGATCCCCGGATGCACACCCTCTCCGGCATCCGGCGCCGGGGGGTGACCCCGGAGGCGATCCGGGACTTCTGCGACACGATCGGGGTGGCCCGCAAGGATGCCCGGACCGAGCTGGCGGCCTATGAGCACGCGGTGCGAAACGATCTCAACATGCGGGTGCCCCGGGTGCTCTGCGTGGTCCGGCCGCTCAAGGTGGTGATCACCAACTACCCCGAGGGCCAGGTGGAGGAGCTGGACGCCAGCTACTACCCCCATGACGTACCGCTCACCGGGAGCCGCAAGGTGCCGTTCTCCCGGGAGCTCTTCATCGAGCGGGACGATTTCCTGGAGGATCCACCCAAGAAGTTTTTCCGGCTGGCCCCGGGTCGCGAGGTGCGGCTCCGCTACGCCTACTTCATCACCTGCACCGAGGTGATCAAGGATTCGGGCGGCAACCTGACCGAGCTGCGCTGCACCTACGATCCCGCCACCCGGGGTGGCGACGCGCCCGACGGCCGCAAGGTCCAGGGGACGATTCACTGGGTCTCGGCCGCCCAGGCGGTCCCCTGCGAGCTCCGGCTCTACGACCGGCTCTTCACCGTGGCCGACCCGGACGGGGTGCCCGAAGGGGAGGATTTCACGTCGGTTCTGAATCCGGATTCGCTGGTGGTGGTGCAGGGGGCTCGGATCGAGCCGGGGGTCGCAGCCGATCCCTGCGGGACCCGGTACCAGTTCGAACGGACCGGTTATTTCGTTTCCGACGCCGAAGACTCCAGGCCGGACGCCCTGGTCTTCAACCGGACAGTGACGCTCCGGGATTCCTGGAGCAAGGAGCAGGCGAAGGGGGCGCAGGTGCCAAGTCGGGGGTGACGCCCCATATTCCTATCGGACATGCCGAGTATCCTCGAGCGACTGCAAGCCAAGCTCTCCGACCGCTACTCGATCGAGCGCGAGCTCGGACAGGGCGGCATGGCGACCGTCTTCCTCGCGACCGACGTCCGGCACGAGCGCGAGGTCGCCATCAAGGTGCTGCATCCCGAGCTGTCCGCCTCGATCGGCGGGGAGCGGTTCGAACGGGAGATCAAGCTCGCCGCCCGGCTCCAGCATCCTCACATCCTCGGCCTCTACGACTCGGGGGAGACCGACAACCTCCTCTACTATGTCATGCCCTTCGTGAAGGGCGAGTCGCTGCGCGACCGCCTGGACCGCGAGGGCCAGCTTCCCATTGACGACGCGGTCCAGATCGCGCTCGAGGTGGCCGACGCCCTGGGGCACGCCCACGCCCAGGGCGTCGTGCACCGGGATATCAAGCCGGAGAACATTCTGCTCTCCGGCGGCCACGCGCTGGTCGCCGATTTCGGCATCGCGCGGGCCGCCACCGAGGCGGGCGGACACAAGCTCACCCAGACGGGCATGGCGGTCGGCACGCCGGTGTACATGGCGCCGGAGCAGTCGGTGGGAGATCCGGTGGGACCGACGACCGATCTGTACTCACTGGGCTGCGTCCTGTACGAGATGCTGGTGGGCGAGCCGCCCTTCCTGGCCAAGAGCGCCCAGGCGCTGATGGCCCGGCACGCCATGGAGGCGGTGCCCAGCGTGCGGGTGGTGCGGAACACGGTGCCGGAAGAGGTCGAGGACACCATCTTCGCCGCGATGGCCAAGGTGCCGGCCGACCGCCCCCAGAGCGCCGCTCAGTTTGCCGAGATGCTGGGGATGCCCCTGGGCGCGACCGCCAACCGTCGGAGCGCCATCCGCCACACCGCGTCCCGCCGGGTACCCACCGGTTTCACCCGAAGTTACGAAGTGGAAGCGCTCCCGCCGCCCTGGTGGCGGAAGCCCTGGGCTCTGGCGGCGATGGCGGTGGTGCTGGTGGCGGGCGGCTATCTGGGTTGGAAGGCGTTCGCTGGCAGCCGTTCCGCAGTCCTGAGTCCCGCCGAGGCGGCGCTCAAGCGCAGGGTCGCCGTGTTGTACTTCAGCGCCAGTGACTCCGCCCTCGGTCCGATCGCGGATGGACTCACCGAGGGTCTGATAAGCTCGCTCCGCGCCGCCAAACTCGACGTGGTCTCCCGAAACGGCGTGCTGCCTTTCCGGGGGACCGAGATTCCAGTGGACAGCATCGCCTCCCTCCTTCAGGTGGGAACCCTGGTTCACGGCTCGGTTCTCCAAGAGAGCACCGACCGGGTTCGGGTCACCTTCTGGCTTACCGATGCCTACGGCAATGACCAGGGGCGGCGTGACAACTTTGTCGTGGCACGAGACTCACTGCTGGTGGCGGGCGACAAGGTCGCCGAGGAGGCCTCGCGGAAGCTTCGGGAGCATCTCGGGGGAACGATCGAGCTCGCCGAAACCCAGGCCAGGGCGGGGAATCAGGAAGCTTTCGTCCTGTTTCAGCGGGGTGAGAAGGCCCGGAACGATGGGGAGCAGCTCCGGCTCACCGACCCTGCCCGGGCCGCTCCCGTCCTGGGCCAGGCCGATTCCCTGTTGGCCCGGGCCGCCGAGGCCGACCCGGCCTGGGCCGACCCGCTGATCGTGCGGGGGGAAGTGACCCTCCAGCGCGCGGCGCTGGCGGACCGCGGTGAGATGCTTCCTCTGATCCAGGCGGGGATGGGCTACGCGGTGGAGGCGCTCGGCCGCGATCCCACCAGTGCCCGGGCGCTGGCCCTGAAAGGCGCTGCGAACTACGCCGCCTGGCGGGTGACCCCGCCGGACCAGGCCGCGGTCCGGGCCGGTCTTCTCGATAGCGCCGAAGCCCAGCTGCTGGCGGCGACCCAGGCGGACAATTCGCTGGCGGCCGGCTATGCCACGCTGAGCAATATCTACTACGAACGGAAGGACGTCGGCATCGCCTACCGCATGGCGCTCAACGCGTACACCGCGGACAAGTACCTGAGCAACAGCGCCGCGGTCCTCAACCGGCTGTTTTTCTCGTCATACGACACCGAGCAATTCCTGGAGGCGCGGCGGTGGTGCAACGAGGGGTACCTCCGCTTCCCGGGCAATCCGACTTTCACCCAGTGCTCCCTGTTCCTGATGCTGACTCCCGACGCGACCCGGGACGTGCCCGAGGCGTGGCGCATGCTGGCCCGGCTCGACTCGGTCAACGCGAATCGCCCCGAGCAGGCCCGGGCATACCAGAACCGGCTGGGGCGGATCCTGGTGGGCGGAGCCATTGGCAAGCGCACCACCGGCGTGGCCAGCCCCCTCGCCGACAGCGCCCGACGGGTGCTGCTGGGGGCGCGGGCCGACCGGAGCATCGACCCGGGCCGGGAGCTTCCGGGTTATGAGGCGGTGGTGCGGGCCCAGATGGGCGACTTCGACGAGGCGATCGCCCTGCTCAAGGAGTACGTGGCCTCCAATCCCGATCACTCCTTCAACGTCGGAGGCAACGTGCATTGGTGGTGGCGGGACATCCGGAGCCGGCCGGACTTCCTGGCGCTGCTCGC
>Ga0209486_10000569_pt1 | contig 16485 bp, 15 predicted proteins | sample NCCompost_FD_187518 | JGI IMG/M metagenome (GOLD analysis project Ga0209486, IMG submission 187518) | Agricultural soil microbial communities from Utah to study Nitrogen management - NC Compost (SPAdes) (version 2) | ecosystem: Environmental > Terrestrial > Soil > Agricultural land | place...
ACATTCGCACGCGCGGCGGGTCAAACAAATATAGCGGCCGTTTCTCTTATTTCTTCCGCAACGACATTCTTAACGCCAACACTTCAAACAATCAGGCCCGCGGACTTCCTCGACTGCCCCTTGAGCAACACAATCCCGGCTTCACCTTCAGTGGACCAGTGCGTCTTCCCTTTTACGACGGACGCCAGCGCACCTTTTTCTTTTCCGCCTACGAGTATGACATTCAGCTTGACTCGGCCACGATCGACACCCTTGTACCAATTCAGCAGAACCCGCTGTTTGCAATTCCCCGCCCAACGGTGACGGACCCAAGGACGATCGGGGCACTTCGTATCGCTGAAGGAATTGCACCGTTTGTCGAAACCGTAAGCACACCCTCGAAGAAGACTATTTTCACCACCCGCCTGGACCACCAGTTTACTGAGACGCATCACGGCTCGTTGCTTTATCAGTTGGGGCGCCAGGACAACCTGCGGCAATTTGGCGGTGGCAATCGCCTGGCGGAAGCATTGGTTGGCAGAACTCGCGGCACCGATGCGATCTCTTACACCGACAATTTTGTTTTCTCATCTAATCTGGTGAATCAGGCGCGCGTGCAGTTTTCGAGATTAACGCCGGGAGTGCGGGCGTCTAGCGGCCGGCGTCCAGTAGTACTGATCGCCGTGAACGATCCTTTGCCTTCAACAGATCCGCAGCAACGCTCCGGAACGTTGGTCGCCGGTTCATCGACCTCCGGAGCAACAGATCGCAGCGAAGTACGCTGGCAATTTCAGGATGTCTTGTCCTGGGTGGCGGGTTCTCATTCGCTGAAATTTGGTGGCGACATGCAGCAGGTCCGTTCCACTTTCATTGATCTGACTGATATATCCGGGACCTTTTCTTTTGATAGTGCAGCCGATTTCATCGCCAACACCCCTAATCGCTTCCGCCAAAACTTTCAGGCGGAGTCAACCCAGAACAATATTTATCTCGGGTTCTTCATTCAGGACGAATGGCGGATCAAGTCAAACCTGATATTGAGTTATGGATTGCGCTGGGAACGTGAAGCGATTGTGCCTGATGTGAACAACTGGGGGCCGCGACTGTCCGTCGCGTTAGACCCATTTAAGTCCGGGAGAACTGTTATTCGCCTTGGCGCCGGAATTTTTTATAACCGGGCCTTGCTGCGCACCATAGACGATTTCACGCTCGGCTCGAATCAACTGTTCTTCGATACCAACGACTTGATCGATCCTGCGACCCGACAGATTGGAAGCGCAGACTTTAGACGCAACTTTATCGCTTCCAACCTCCAGTTTCCTCAGGTGATGACCGCAGATTCTCCACTGGTGCGGCAATTCGGATCACTCAACCTCGGCTTCTCCCGCCGATTAGATCCCGAGTTGCGCATTCCTGAAAGCTATCAGGCTAACGTCGGATTTGAACGAGAATTAGCCAGTGGGTTTGTTTTTGAATCCAACTTCACATTTAACCGCGGGCTGCATCTATGGCGCGAATTCAATGCGAATGCACCGAAGCTGCCCGCCGGTTTCCGGAACTTCTCCGAATTTCTCGGCTCGCGGGACTTTGCGAACTTTTCCACTGGCTTACCTGGTCCACGTCCGCTCTACAACGCTTCGACGGCCGGCGAGCTCATACGTTTTGTCTTCTCGCCGCCTGATCCAGCTAATCCAAACGCGATTACTCGCATCGTCGAATTCGGCGTTCCGTTATCTATTTTCAATCTCAACAGTTTCACTTCAACCACTGCTGTAGAAGTAGCTCTGGCAGCTTTGAACAGACTGCGCCCCGATCCCACTCGCCGTGAAGTTGAGCAACTTGTCTCTGCGGGAAACAGTATCTATCACGGACTCACGCTCGAGTTGCGCAAACGCTTCAAACGCACAAAGTCGTTTAGTATGTCCTTTCGCAGCGCTTATACGCTTTCATTCCTTGAAGATGACGGAGTGGTAAACACGTCGGACGCCCTTGTAGCCGGCGACTTCGCGCGTGAGCGGGCCCGCAGTCTCCTTGATCGTCGTCATCGGTTCGTGTTCTCGGGAACCTTCGATACGCCGGGCTATCTCGGAAAGCTGCGCTTCTCATCGATCCTGAGAATCGCTTCAGGAGCGCCATTTAATATTTCCATTGGCGGCGTTGATCGAAATCTGGATGACGTGAGTAACGATCGACCCATCTTCAACGGTGACACGTCCTTGCTACGTTGGCGTGGGCCAGGCGATCCGATTGATCCCGCGATATTAAATCTTTTTGCGATACCTACTATCGGACAAACCGGCAACTTGCCTCGCAATGCCGGCATTGGACCGGGTCAATTCTTTCTCGACTTAAATGTTACTCGTGAGTTTAACCTGACCGACCGCATCCGACTTCGGCCGGTGCTTGAGTTAGACAACGTGCTCAATAAGACGGTGTTCAGTTTCGGCGGTGAGTTCATAAACTTCAGCGCTCTATCCCCCACCGCAACGCCTGAACAGCGCCAGGCATTCATCGATTCTTTTCTCGTCACGACACGCACACTACGACCCAGACAAGTCCGCATCGGTGTACGACTCGATTTTTAGGAGTTGGGTGACGGAAGTTCGTGCAAAAATTGGGCCAGGCGGGCGTGCGCCTGTCCGTCGGTTTTGGTGAATCGTGAGCCGATAGTGTAAGTGGCTACGGCGCCACTCAATGTCTTCTTGAAGTAAACCGCTTCAAGTTCGAGTCCGACTGGACCGTCAGGCAAACGCAACTCGGCGTCAAACGATCTGTCTTTGGCGTTAAGGTAGCGATCGATGTTTCGCGCGGAGACAACCAGCGCCATTCCTGACTCACTGATATTTCGCGTGCGCCCCACTAAACTTAGCCTGCCGGATTCTCCTATCTTGGTGAAAGATGCGGGAGGCCGGAATCGGATGGTCACTTCCAATTGTACCGCCCGCCGACGGTGAACACGGCGGCCTGGCTCAGTTTTCATTTCGCCTTTTCGACCAAACAAACTGGCAGAACGTGAGGCTCGACAATTTATCACATTAGAATCCCGTCACGAGAATTCGCCGTCACAGACCGCGATCGTCCCTGTGATAAACTGCCGCAGATTGAGCTCGAATAATGCCGAACCTGCCATCACAAGAGGAACATGTCAGCGAAGTTGATAGCGCTTTGCTGGACGCAGAATTGTTCCTGAAATACAAAGCTCCCGAACGCGCATATAAGCGTCTGCGCGCGGCGCTGGAAAGCAATCCTCGGTCAATTGCACTGCGCGAACGTTTGCGAGAGATCTCCATAACGCAGAACCAAAAAGAGGAAGCGGCGCGGCAATGCCTGTCATTGGCGAGTCTTTACACCGAGCGGGACGAATTCGACACCGCGTACGATCGGCTCCTGGAAGCTAAGCAACTTGATCCACGCTTGAATATCGCCGCTGGACTCGAGGCAGTCCGCCGTGCCCGGCGTCCGGATCTGAAACCCGAAGCCACTCCCCCCGCGCGCACGCAACGAATGGACTACGTGACGCTGGCAGGGGATCTCGCCGTCATCAACGTGTTCGACGTTATTCAAGTGATCGAAAACGCGAAGATTGGCGGGGCACTAGATCTCAACAGTGATTCACGGTCGGGCCGAATTTTCTTCAACGAAGGCCGAATCGTCGATGCCGAGTCGGCGGGGGCGATTGGTAAGGAGGGATTTAAAAAGATCGTCGAAATCACGAGCGGCAGTTTTCAGTTTCAGAAAACAAACAACGATTTTCCAGTGCGCATCACAGCGGCCACCAACACCAATTTAATTCTCGACACCTTGCGGCATCTCGACGAATCAAAAAAGTGAGCGAGGGCCCAACACTATCTGCTTTACGTCTATACACTGCTAAGTTATTCTAGGTGCTAACCAACTCCCGCAAGCCCGGTACAGAACCTCCCCAATTTTTGCGCTCTGCGTAAGAAGTTTTGGTGGACGTGTATTTGAAAATGCTTTCGAGGAGAACATGCGGGCAAACCTACAGGCATTAGTAATTGACGATGAGCCGGACATTTCATCGCTTCTGGCCGAAGTTTTACGCCAGGAAGGGTGGGAAGTCACAGAAGCGGGGTCAGCAGAACAGGCTTTCAACCAGTTAACAGATCGGTCGTGGGGCGCAGTGTTTTGCGACATACGCCTTGGCGGTCCTCAGGATGGATTCGCCGTACTACATCAGTTCAAGCAACAAATGCCGGCCGCTCCTGTGGTCCTGATGACCGGGTTTGGGAGCGGTTTAGGGGCGCTGGATGCTTCATCGTTTGGAGCTTACGATTACATCCTCAAACCTTTCGGTTTAGAAGAAATCCAATCGATCTCCCAAGCCCTCAAAGAACAGGTATTCAATTACCAGCGAAGACGCGTGCGTTCACCGGTGGCAGCTACCAGGTATCAACCCGCGTTACGAGTTATTGGTCGCAGCGCCGCATTCATTAACGTAATGAAACAGGTTGGTCGCTTTGCTTCCACCGACCTCCCTGTGTTGGTGACAGGTGAATCGGGTACTGGCAAAGAGGTTATTGCTTCATCTCTCCATAGCCGGAGTTCGCGCAGGGACTTTCCTTTCATCACCGTGAACTGCGGGGCGATCTCGGCGGAATTAATAGAATCCGAATTATTTGGTCACGTCAAAGGCGCTTTCACCGGTGCCGATCGGGACCGGCAAGGACTTTGGGCGGCAGCTGACAAAGGCACGGTGTTTCTCGACGAGATCACTGAAACCACACAGGCATTTCAGGTGAAACTCCTGAGAGCGCTGCAACAGGGAGAGGTCCGTCCGGTCGGATCGAATGAAACACTTCGCGTCGACGTTCGCGTGATCGCTGCCAGTAACCGAAACGTCGAAGAAGAAGTGGCAGCGGGCAGATTTCGAGAGGATCTCTTTTACCGGTTGAATGCCGTTTCAATACAGCTGCCACCTTTGCGTGAGCGGCGGGAAGACATCCTGCTACTGGCCCGTAGTTTTGCCGAACGAGTTTACTCGCTTATGCCTCCGGTGACTTTCTCAGTTGAAGCGATCGAGTTGTTGCAACGGTATCCGTGGCCAGGAAACATCCGCGAGCTCGAAAACGCCGTGGTCCTGGCCACAGCTCTATGTGACGGCGCGATTCGCGCGGGCAATCTACCGGAGCGAGTCAGGAACTATTCGTCGCAAGTTAAAGCCGAGTCTCCATCGATCGTCGAGTCTGCGAGAGAGTTTGTGGCGTTGTCAGCGATGGAGGGCCGTTACGTCAAAGACGTTTTGATGCACACGAACGGGAACAAACAGGCGGCTTCCCGACTTCTTGGGATCGATCGGAAGCGCCTGGATCGGATCATAAAACGCCACAACATCAGTCTGTCTTCATAATAACTAATCTCCGATGGCTCGATGCATTCAGCGCCAAAGGCGCGTGATGTAAAAGCCTGGGCCCACGGCCCAGGTTAACGGTGGAATTGTGGATAGAGCGCTGAAGGCGCGGAATAAGTACTCGAGTGCCACAACTGACAGTTTCATGTCGCGCCTTCAGCGTTTCGGGATTGCAGCAGGTTCTCGGGGCGTTGCCCCAGGCTGTTGCATTCCGCACCTTTGGTGCTGGATTAAGACCCTTCATGTCAAGGCCCTCCCAAAGGGATGGGAAATCCGCCTCTGGGATCTCTCGCTTCTCCGTAATGAGGATCCTCGTGCACTGATCACATCAGATCCCATCACGTTAGTGGCATACCGAATGCACTCTTACCCTGCGCAGCCTCTCCGCTGCGCATCACGCCATACTTATGGGGCGCTCCGACCCGGCGAATTGCCTACCCTCATCCATATCGCCCCAAACGCATTCCCAATGTAGCTCACGCATTCGTTCCTCAATTCAGAAAGGATTCGAAGATGTCAAAGTACGTTCTGGCTGGCTCACAGTTCTGCATAGTTCTGTTTCTCGCGACGATTATTAGTGTCCACGGGCAGCAAACTCAGGCCAGTCTAAAAGACGTGGCCCCGATGACTCCTGTTGACTTACCGGAACCACCACCTCCGCCGACCGGCGCTAACCAGGTGATTGATCAATTCGTAAAGGCCGAACAGTTAGTTCGCGAATCGATGAACCAGCACATGTTCAAGCGGGATGTCTTACTGCAGACAGTCGATCAGCACGGTGAAGTAAACGGCAACTACATCCGCCGATCGGAATTCATTTTTGATGACCGTGGAAACCGGATCGAGCGAGTTCTGTATCACCCGGCTCCTTCGCTGCAAAAGATGAAAATCACCAAAGAAGACATTCAGGATTTGGCTGGCGCGCAGCTGCTGGGCATAGACGTAACTGAACAAAGCAAGTATCGACTCGCTTTCGTGGGCGCGGAGGTGTTGGGCAACCGCTCCGTATTTGCCATCGACATTGCGCCGCATGTGAAACCGAATCCGCACAAAATGCGGGAACGATTTTTCGTCGGGCGCATTTGGATCGACGCCAAAACCTTTCAAATCGTCAAAGTACAGGGGAAAGTAGAGCCGCAAGGCAAGCAACGTTTTCCCGCCTTTCAAACGTGGCGCGAGACGCCGCAGGGCGATTTCTTGTTTCCGACAAGGACGCATGCTGACGACATCCTGCGGTTCCCCCAGTTTGATGTGCATTACCGCGTGCAGGTGAAGTACTACGATTACAAAATCTTTGCCGGCAAGGTAACTATTAAGGATGTTGATCCCGACTCTGAAATTTCCGAGTCGTTGAGTGCTCCTGCAGTTTCAGAGGATCGTTCGAACCGCCCCATCACCTGCAAGACTAAAAAATCCGCACCGCCCGTCAGTCTTTATGTCTGGCCACCGGACACTACAGTTCAGGTCTATTTCATGCGCGGAATGTTTACCAGCGAACAGCGCCAGACATTGGTGGCCGCGATGAAGGATTGGAACTACCGTGCCGAGAAAATCGGCGCCGGAGTTTCATTCAAAGACGCGGGCGAAACTGAACGTCGAGTCAGTTGCAAACAGTGTCTGACGATCGCGCGCAAGAGTCCAAACGTCAAAGACAACCACTTCTATGCAACCTTTAGCCCGGTGGATTACGAGCGAAACGGTTGGTTGAATTCCGCCTGGATTGAGTTTAGTCCGAAGACTACCGATCCCAAGGCGCTGCAGGGCTATATGGCCCACGAACTTGGGCATGGTTTGGGTCTCGACAATTGCCCGACATGTGGTGACAAGAAAAGCATCATGAACAGCTTCCCCGCTGTTAACCGCCACAACGGTTTAATCTCACCGTCATATTGTGATCTAGAAGTGGTACGGAAAATTTATGACGGTCACCGGAAACTCGCCGCCGCGTCCACTCAGACAACTTCTGGAGGCAGGTAACATAATGAGCCCTATACACCGAAAGCTTTTATGGTTCGCCATGTTGTTCTTACTCCCTGGTCTAACTGGAACAAGCCGGGCGCAAACTCGCGTCGCCGATTGCAAGGTGGGTTCGCGCGCGGCGGCGACCGGATTCTGGACGTGGCAGCCTGACATTCGCGTCGACGTGTACGTTTTGCAAAACGATTTCTCGAAAGAAGAGATTAGTTCCCTGAAGACGCCAATAGAGTTGTGGGACGCAGTGTCAGAAGCGACGGAATCCAAAGTACGCCTTACGTACGCCGGTACAACGCAGACGACACTTGAATGTGAAAACTGCGTCACCATCCGGCGCGGCAATGTGCACAACGAGAAAACTCGTCACGCGAGCGAAATAAGAGCGTTCGGCATAAACGGAACACGCATCATTCACCACGCATCCATCGTCATCGATCCGAGGATTAAAACATCTGCTTTATTGAAGAGCGCTGTGGCTCACGAGCTGGGACATAGCTTTGGACTCCAGGATTGCTACGACTGTAAAGATGGGAGTACTGCCATGATTAAGTTTGGTGGCTTTAGCTTCTCGGACGGCGTGGAAGGACCGACTGGATGCGACGTCACTCAAGTGAGGAAAGCGTATGTCGAATTAAAAAAGCGCTATCGGCCGGTTGTTGTGCAAGTGCAAGAGGACGAAGGCGAGGAACCGGCCCTCGACGACACTCCGGTGGTTATACCTGAGCCGCAACTCCCACGATTCTAATTCTTCAATTGCGACGGTAGCTGAATGGTGAAAACGCTGCCTTTTCCAACTTCCGAGCTGACGCTGATTTCTCCTTCGTGCAACAACGCCAGGTGTTTCACAATCGCAAGCCCCAGTCCGGTTCCGCCTCTCTCTCGCGAGCGTGCTCGATCCACGCGATAGAACCTTTCAAACAATCTTTCAAGATGATGTGCAGGAATCCCCTCGCCGGTGTCTTCCACGACTAGATGATCACGACGGCGGTCTTTTGAGTGGTCGCACTTGATACTTACAGTCCCACCTTTGCGGTTGAATTTGATTGCATTGTCGACCAGGTTGGTAAGCATCTGCTCGAGACGCCGCCGGTCCGCATAAACTCTAACATGACCTGCCACGTCGTTTCTTATTGCCACCTCCATTGCTTCAGCCTTCGACGCGAGTGAAGAAACGACATCGTCAACCACCGGCTGCAGCCTCAAACTTTCGCCTCTCACCTGCACGTTGCCGGCTTCGATCGCACTCAACTCCAATATGTCGTCAATTAAGTCATGCATTCGCAACGCGTTCTTGCGAATGATGGGAAGAAAACGGCGCGCGGCCTCCTGATCGTCGATCGCGCCAGCCTCCAAAGTTTCTACAAAAGCCAGAATAGCGGTTAAGGGTGTGCGGAGCTCATGCGAGACGTTAGACAGGAATTCCTGTCTCACCTGTTCGAGACGTTCCAGACGGGTTACATCGACGAACACACCTAACGCACCTCGCGCTGGCCTTTGTTCACCATCGGCGTCAGCGCCACCGAGTGGCACCACACGTAAATCAAAGATGAGCCGATCTGGTCCATGCGTCTGCACCTTCACGCCGCTGCGCTCGATTCCTTTCAGCGCATCGAGAAAGGCGCCGTAAATCGCGGGATTACGCGTCAACTCCGTAAGCCGTTGCTCGGTCAGATTTCCACGGGAGAGATTGAATAGCCGGTGCGCCGCAGGATTCGAAGCCACCACCCGCATGTCTTTATCAACAACGAGCAGACCCTCACGCATTCCGCTCATGGTCGCCTCGAATAGCTTGCTAAAAGCAAAGCTGTCTGCCTGGGAATTGTCCTGAGAGAGATTCGGATCTTCCTGGCGCGAAGCCGGATGTGAACTGCGGTAGGAATAAATAACAAAAACCAAAGCGAGGATGACCACTAAGACCGCGGCGATTGCGCGGACGGCTGATGAGGGAACAAACAGAGCAACTGCAATCGCAACCGCGCAAATCAAGATCAACGATGCGTTGCGTTTAGTCATGTGACGAGGATTTATTCGCGCGAGATGCCACTGGTACCGACAAACCGGTAACCTACTCCAACCACCGTCTCAATACTACCGCCGCAGTCGCCCAGCTTTTGTCGCAGCCGTCGGATGTGCACATCAAGTGTGCGCGCGTCTCCGTAATAGCTGTAACCCCAAACACTATCAAGTAGCTGCTGGCGTGTAATTACCCGGTCCGGGCTCCTCGCCAGGGCCGATAACAGGGTGAACTCCTTGTTCGTCAACCTCACTCTGTTGCCGCAGCATACGACCCTTACGTCGTCGAAGTCGATCATTAACTGATCGTCTTCATACGTCCTGGGTTTGTTATCTTCAGTGCGACGCATTACCGCGCGCACACGCGCCAGTAGTTCCCTGACTGAAAACGGTTTCGTGATGTAATCGTCAGCGCCGAGGTCCAGTCCCGCTACGCGGTCTGATTCTGACGCCTTTGCCGTCAACATAATAATCGGAGTGCGGCGGGTGGCCGGTTCTCTTCGCAGTCTGCGGCACAACTCAATGCCGCTCATCCCGGGCAACATTAAATCCAGGATGATTAACGCCGGTGGTTCTTTTTCATTAAGCGCCGCGGTCAACCCGGCTTCTCCTGTGCTTGCTACGATCGTGGGCAAGCTCTCGCGCTCGAGGTTGTATTTCAAACTCTCGGAGATGTCGGGGTCGTCTTCAATGATGAGAACTGGATGTAACATAAAGTCTAACGAGATGTCAGATGCGAGAGGTCAGATGTCGAACTTCAAATTTCGAGATTTAGATCGCCATCTGACCTCTTGCATCTCACATCTACTCTTTATCGTGCTTAATAAAGGCCGCCTCAGCCATGTAGACCGTCAACTCGCAAATGTCCGTAACATAATCGCCAATCCGTTCCAAATGTTTTGCGACAAAAATAAGGCGTGCATTCCGGGTGGCAGTCTGCGGTTCGGTTACCATCATCTCAATAAGTGTATGGAAGATATAGTTGTACAAATCGTTGATCTTCTCATCGCTACGAATCACGTCTCGTGCGGCAATGGCGTCGGCCGACGTAAACGCATCCAACGCGGCACGCAACATACTCAGAGCGTGCTCCGACATCTTTCGTAGATCAGTAACCGCCGTAAGTTCCGGTTCGTTGTTGAGATCAATAGCCGCGCGCGCGATGTTGCACGCGTGATCGGCGACCCGTTCGAGTACTGGCGCCATCTTGGCTACCGAGATGACGAAGCGAAGATCGCGCGCGGCCGGCTGACGCAAGGCAATAATTTCAATGCACTGGCGATCAACCTCTACCTCCAGCCGGTCGACCTTGTCGTCATTCTCCAGCACTTCCTGCGCAACCTGGCTGTCACGCTCTACCAGCGCATGCATGGCGCGCTCCAGCGCCACCTCGGTTTCGCCTCCGAGCAGCAACACTTTGTCGCGCAACGAATCCAGCTCGTCGTCGAGATGTCTGTGGTAATCCATTTCCGTCCTCACCCAAACCTTCCAGTTATGTAATCTTCCGTAGTCTTCGAATCGGGGTTAGTAAACATCTTCTCAGTGGGATTTACCTCGATCAACTTGCCCATCAGGAAAAACGCTGTGGTATCGGAGACCCGAGCCGCTTGCTGCATATTGTGCGTGACGATCACAATCGTATATTGCTTTTTGAGCTCGTGGATCAACTCTTCGATCTTGGTGGTCGCCATGGGGTCCAGAGCCGAGGCCGGTTCATCCATCAGCACTACGCTTGGTTCGATCGCAAGCGCCCGGGCTATACAAAGCCTTTGTTGCTGACCGCCTGACAAACCCAGGGCCGACTCATGCAGCCGATCCTTAACTTCTTGCCAGATCGCAGCTTTTTGCAGGGCGTCCTCAACCCGGCCCTGCAGCTCACTCTTGCTCGAAGTCATCCGATTGATTCTGAGACCATAGGCTACATTGTCGAAGATCGATTTTGGAAACGGGTTTGATTTCTGGAACACCATTCCCACTCTGCGGCGCAGGTCTACTACGTCAGTCCGCGAACCATAAACATCCATCCCGTCGATCAAAACCTTTCCTTCAACCCTCGTCCCGGGAATAACGTCGTTCATCCGGTTGAGAGTGCGCAAGAAGGTTGACTTGCCACAGCCCGATGGTCCGATGAAGGCCGTTACTACACGTTCCTTAATATCAATATTTATGTCGAACAGCGCCTGGCTTTTGCCGTAAAAGAAGTTGAGATGATCAACTGTGATCATCGTACGGGCCTCCGGTTTCTCACCAGGTGGCTGTACCGGGGGTGACTGCGTCGAACCCGAAGCGTTGGAAATTTCTGCTGACATCGCGGTCTGTGTTATCCGAAGTGCCCGGTAATGTATTGCTCAGTCAGTTTGTTTGAAGGGTTCTCAAACATCTTCTTGGTCGGAGCCACTTCTATTAGTTCTCCCAGGTACATGAACGTCGTGTAATCAGAAACGCGCGCCGCCTGCTGCATGTTGTGGGTGACAATTACGACCGTTACTTCGCGCTTCAACTCGAATATCAAACTTTCAATCTTCGCAGTGGCGATTGGGTCGAGCGCGGAAGTTGGTTCGTCAAATAGCAGCATCTCCGGATCAGTCGCGAGCGCTCGCGCGATGCATAAACGCTGTTGCTGGCCACCTGAGAGTTGATAAGCCGACTGGCGCAAACGATCCTTCACTTCATCCCACAACGCTGCCGAGCGCAAGGATCGTTCAACCTGTTCCGACAGCGCTTTGCCGCTGACCCCTCGCAGCCGTAAACCGAAAGCCACGTTTTCAAAAACCGATTTCGGAAACGCATTTGGTTTTTGAAACACCATGCTCACACGCATGCGCATTTCCAATGGATCCGTTTCCGGTCCAATGATGTTCATACCGCTCGGCTGTAAAACAATTTTTCCCTCGTAACGCGTCTCGGGATAGAGATCGTGAATGCGATTGAAACAGCGTAATAGCGTGGACTTGCCGCAACCAGATGGGCCAATGATGGCCGTTACCTTGTTTGCGTGAAACTCCATGCTGATATCTTTCAACGCGCTGTGCTTGCCGTAGTAGAAATTGAGATGCTCGACCTGGGCTTTTACCTCGCCCGTTAAGGTAGCGTCGGACATGCCGCCAATGCCGGCGGTTACCTCTGGCGGCGCGGAAGCGACAAACTGTTCTTTGGTGGACATTCAGGTTTTCTTACCACTTGATCCGCTTGCGTACGCGGTAACGAATCATGATGGCGACGGCGTTGAGTAACAACGTAACGACTATCAATACAATTCCAGCAGCAGCTGCGTTGGTGACAAATGCCTGGTCCGGTCGCGAAACCCAATTGAACATCTGAATAGGAAGCACAGCGAACGGAGACTGGAGCCAATCCGCCGAAACGAAAGGAGGTTGCGTCGAGATTGGAGGTGGCGGCAGAAATGCGATAAACGTTAACGCCCCGATCGTGATTAACGGCGCTGTCTCGCCGATCGCACGCGACAGAGCGATGATGATTCCGGTCATCGTTCCGCCCATCGAATAGGGAACCAGATGATGGCGCACCACCTGCCATTTGGTTGATCCGAGGGCGTACGCCGCTTCCCGAATGCCTTGCGGGATAGTGCGCAGCGCTTCGCGAGTGGCGACGATTACGATTGGCAGGATCAGAAAAGCCAGCGTGAGTCCGCCAGTCAGAATGCTTTGGCCCAGACGAAACTGGTAGACCAACAATCCCAGCGCCATCAAACCGTAAATGATGGATGGCACACCTGCGAGATTCGCAATGTTGATTTCGATCAGATTAGTCAGCCAATTCTTCCGCGCGTACTCCTCCAGATAAACACCGGCGGAAACTCCCAGCGGCACTGCAGCAAACGCTGTCACGATCATGATCAACAGCGTGCCCACCCACGACGACAGAATGCCGGCGCGATCAGCAAAGCGTGAAGGAAACGACGTAAGAAACGTCCAGTTGAGCCGACCGACCCCGTCAGCAATCAAGTCAAAAAGCAGCGCACCCAGCGTCAGAATTCCCACCAGCGTGCACAGAATGCCGATGATGTTGAAGATGAAGTCCTGACGCTTCCGTTTCCGGATGATGCCGCTAAAATCAGCCACTCAGTACACCTCTCTGAAGCGCTTGCGCAGGATGTAGCCAATGATGTTGAAGAATAACGTCATGATAAAAAGCGTAATGCCCGCCGCAAAAATAGACTGATATCCGATACTCCCGTGTGGGAGATCTCCTAAACTTACTTGAACAATGAACGCTGTGATCGTGGCGGCTGGTTCACGTGGATCGATCGTCAGGTTTGGCTGCATACCGGCAGCGATAGCCACAATCATGGTTTCGCCAATCGCGCGCGAGATGGCCAGAATGTACGACGCGACGATACCCGACAGCGCCGCTGGATAGACCACCTTAAGCGCAGTGATGATGCGATTAGCGCCCATCGCATAAGCGCCCTCGCGCAAAGACATCGGCACCGCCCGCATTGCGTCTTCACTGAGCGAGCTCACGTAGGGAATGATCATGATTCCCATCACCACACCCGCGCTCAACATGTTGAATGTTGGCAAACCAGGAAACAACTTTTGTAGAACTGGAGACATAAACTGCAGCGCGAAGTATCCGTAAACAACAGTAGGCACAGCACTCAGCAACTCCAGCGCTGGCTTAACAACTTCGCGGAGAGTAGGAGGCGCAAACTCGCTTAAATAAATCGCTACGATGGTGCCAATCGGTAACGCCACGGCAAGCGCAACGGCTGTCGTTACGAGGGTGCCGAGTACCAGCGGCATGATGCCGAAGCGCGGCGAGGCAAATAAGGGAGTCCAAAGCGGGGCCGTGAGAAATTCTTTTATTGAGACGTGGGCGAAGAATGTAGACGACTCGTATCCGAGGATAAATACGATTCCCAGCGTAATAGCAACGGAAGAGAGGGCGGCCAGAAACAGCAGCGCTTCGATAAACCGTTCCTTGATGCGTGAGAGTCGCCGCTGGCGCGACGGCGCTGCTTCAGGCGGTTGTCGGTTGTCAGACTGGTCGGCAGCAACCGCTACCGGGTGACGAAGGCTGGGTATATCTTGCATTGGTCTAAGTGCATAATCCGCAGGTTACGCAGATTCCACAGAGTAGGAACTGAGGCAACAAACAATTCGCGGTCTATCCGTCACTTGTTACTGCCTGGTTGTTTCTAATCTGCGAAATCTGTGCAATCTGCGGATAGTGGTTACGTCTTCGGCGTCCGCTTTAAAAGTTCTTCGACCGGTAACCCAACTTCCGGATGTCCACCAAACCCCGAACCTGCCTGAAGACTTTGCAACCGGGTTTTCGCCATCTCATATGCTGGCTCCGTTAGCGGAACGTACTTAACTTCGGTTGCCAGAGTCTTCACGTTTGCCAAATAGAACTCGACAAACTCTTTGACCTCCGGCTTGTCCATCGACTTCTTGCTGACGTAGATAAACAACGGACGAGAAAGCGGGTTGTAAGTTCCGGCGATAACGTTTTCCGGACTAGGCAATACCGGCTCCTGAACTTTGTTCTTTGTCCACTGAACCGCAACTGCTTTCATGCGAGTGCTGTGCGGAGCGAAGTAGGCGTAAGGGATGTAACCGAGGGCGAACTTGTTACCTTCAACACCCTGGACCAACACATTGTCATCTTCACTGGCCGTGTAATCACCGCGGCTTGCTTTCGCTTTCCCGCAGACTGCCTCGGTGAAGTAATCGAAAGTTCCCGAGTCGGCTCCGGCACCAAACAGCACTATTTTTTCGTTGGGCCATTCCGGACGAACCTGGTTCCAGTGTGTGATCCTTCCCTGCGCCCCTGGTTCCCAGATCTTCTTCAACTCGTCCACGGTCATCGAAGTTACCCAATTGTTTTGCGGGTTAACGACCACTGCGATCGCGTCAAAAGCAATGGGCAGCTCAATGAACTCAATACCGTTCGTTTTAGCCTGGGCCATTTCTTCCGCGAGTATCGGCCGGGACGCATCCGCCACATCGATCTCGCCGCGCACAAATTTCTTGAAACCGCCGCCGGTCCCGGAGATACCCACGGTAACGTTTACTCGCCCCCCTTGTTCTTTTTGAAATTCCTCCGCCACCGCTTCGGTGATCGGAAAAACGGTGCTGGAACCATCGACCTTAATTACTGCGGCCTCGCCGGTTCTGGTCCCGCTGCCGCCTCCGCCGCAGGCCATTCCGATAGTGACGAGCGACAAAGCTGCGAACAGAGCTATCCATTGAACGGTTTTAAAAGAGGGCATTGCGTTCTCCTAACTGTGGGAATAATCGTAGGTGGTGCGTGTTACATCCATCTAAATTCCATCTGAACTTGACGTAAACAACGCGTTACTAAACTTGCGTCGACTCTTCAAGCACCAGGCGATAACCAACATTGACCATCGTCTCGATACTCAACCGGCAGTTCGCGAATTTATGTCTTAGCCGATAAATGTAGACGTGAATGCTTTCGGCGTTTACCGGCTTGTCGGTTCCCCAGACGTACTCCCAGAGCGCTGCATTACCAACAATCCGGCCGGGTGTTCTGGCCAAACGGGACAAGATCAGAAACTCAGTGCGCGGGAGGCTGATTGGCTGGCCACCGCAGGAAACGTAGTAGTTTTCGTGCTCAATACGTAGATAGCCGTCGTCGTACACCGCGTCCGAGTGGTGCCGTGTGCGTCGCGTAGTTGAGCCCTGGATGATCGCCATATCAAGACGCTGTTTGGAACTGATTGCTAAACAAGGTCAACGCGAGGTGGAAGGAAAACTCTATTTAAGAGAGGTTAACGCGCTGTGAATGGCGAGTTAAATCTATGTTAATGAACATCAGAAGTGGAATCGCGCTTCAGATAATGTTCAGATGAAGTTCAGATAGACTTTAGGCGGGGTACTGGGCTATATTGCGGCTCTTCGTTTTCAGCAATTCACCTTAGGACAACGACAAAATGGGCCTCCTGAATTTCTTGCCTAAGGAAGAGCAGTACTTTGATCTCTTCCTACAGATGACGGTCTACATTTCCGATGCGGCGCGCGAGCTCAAGGAGATGTTGGCGGATCAAACCGGTAATTACGTCGAATACGCGAAGCGAATCAAAGGCATGGAACACGCCTGCGACGAGTTGACGCATTCGATTTCCACCCGGCTCAACAAATCGTTTATTACTCCCTTCGACC
>Ga0209486_10000570_pt1 | contig 16469 bp, 15 predicted proteins | sample NCCompost_FD_187518 | JGI IMG/M metagenome (GOLD analysis project Ga0209486, IMG submission 187518) | Agricultural soil microbial communities from Utah to study Nitrogen management - NC Compost (SPAdes) (version 2) | ecosystem: Environmental > Terrestrial > Soil > Agricultural land | place...
CAGGATTGCTAAAAAGTACATGGGTCGTAAATTCATCTCTGCGCGTTCCGGGCGTTGATTGATCCTGTTCAGAATGAACAACCCACCGCCCATGCTGGCAAGACTCAGTGTACCCATCAGGATCAGGAAAGTGGTCCCGCCCAAGGGCATGTCCATGATAAAAGTGCCGCAGGTGGCTTCCCTATTTGGTATCGGATACGAAGCATACACCAGAGCTTTGACAAAAATAAAATAGTGAAGATCGATGTTCTCGGGTCCGATTTTCCATTCCAGCTTTTTTGCCTGACCTGCCGCGAGCCTAAGCGACTCCAGTAATGAAATGGGCTCGTCGCTGGTACTGATCTGTGTCTTCACAGAAGGAGTAAGCAATCTGTCTGTGGTATTGGAAACTGTCAACGAAACTGTGCCTGTCTCATTTCTGTTCAAAATGATCGGGCACCTCAATCCGGTAAGTGGAGTATTCGTGTTCCTGGCAAATTGATACGAAGAGGCCTCAAAATCAGGCCACGTGGCCAGGGCGGATAAAGTCAAACCAGTGATGACACCGATCGCAAAGAGCAGAATCGGCAAAATGGGCACGGCGTTTTTGTTTTCCATGATTCGTAAATATATTTTAGCCGTTTTCTAATATTCGGCAAAGTTGATGCCATAGCCCACATTAAATAAAAAGCGCTCCGTCCAGGGTGAGGGGGGCACCCTAAACGGAGCAAACCTATTGTTACACTTAATTCATATGTTTACAAGTTTTCTTACTAAACTGCAAGGTCAATCTTTAGCAAGAAGACCTGTATTAGGTATGCTTATCAATTCGGCCAAAAAATTCATCCTGTAAGCGCTTTGTTTCGATATCATCTTTTATGGCGCGTATACTCTTTGCAAAGGCGCGTGCACGCGCATCCAGCCAGTGGTCACCTTTCTCAGCAGTGGCAGGAATGCCATCCCCGCGATAGTGACTCGGATGATCTGCATACCACCAGATGCCGGTATCAATATTTAGATCACGCAGATGTTTGAGTCGTTCCAGGGGTAATCCTTCTCCATCTGGGCGCAGCGCATCACGCCGCACAAGATCTGGCCGGATGATCATGATGGCGCTGGTCTCCTTTTCACCGGCATGCCCATCGACAGTTGTTTCCCACTGAGACTTGATTGCTACTTCATCCTCCGCGCTGAAAGCGGGTTCTGCAACGTATATCACGTAGTCACGCGGACTTGCCAGTTGTATCTGCGTAAAGTAATGGATGAGATTGTCATTCCCTCCATGCGCGTTAACCAGTACGATCTTTTTGAGCCCGTTGCGCGCAATTTCGCGGCAGGTATTCTCAAGCAGGCGGACCGTTAATTCCGGTTCAATACCGATACAACCTGGATAATGCCGCGCTTCCAGAATTTGCGTAAAAATATAATCGGGGAAGACGATGGCAGGTTCCAGCGTGGCCGCACGGTTACATACTTCGCGTCCAATGAACATGTCTGTAGCCAGAGGGAGGTGAGGCCCGTGCCGCTCGATGCAGGATAAGGGTAGAAGGCATACGCCCTCAGATTGTTGAACGGCCTCAGGGAAGAGGTCGCTTGTTAATTCATCCCAGCGCATAAATTAGATTCTCCGTGTAATTAGAATTTATTTGTCGAATCAATTGCCAAAGTATAAACGCCTTTGAACCAGTCGAGCAGGTCAAACAAGCTGACTGCCAACCCAGCCTGTGGCATGTTAACTCCTTTGATTGATTGTCATAACCTCGCTCAGCGAACAGTACGCAGCAAGTTCAGTAAACCATCGGGATACAAAATAGACTGGCCGGATGCGAACTCGTCCAGGCTCTTCCATATTGCGCGGATGTTGTCGCCATTCGCTTCTTTTCCATGGATTTCTGCCTGAGCATACAGCTCAGAGTCCACTAACGCCCCATCGAAAACCATCACAATCTCGTGATACGAATTACCGTTGAACATAAAAATATTTTCCAACACGCCAAGAAAGTGGAGGTCACCCGCATCCACGTTGACCTCTTCTTTCAACTCACGTCGAACAGTGATTTCACTACGCTCCCCAAACTCGATCCCGCCGCCCAGCGGACGATAAAAGGTTTCGCCTTTTACCGGGTCCTGTCCTTCAAAGACGAGGATACGACCTGAATTACTGAATACGCAGATTGCAATGGGACGGATTTGATCCATTTTCCCTCCAAAAAGTTTGGGCGACCAAAATGGTCGCCCAATTTACACAGAAATTAACTCAGGTTGCTTTTGCGAGTGCACCCTCACCAGGTTCGCCTGCATGGACCATGGTCCTGTCCATGTCACGGTGACAGGAACGATTTTTCCCTTTAGATCATCTGGTGATTCAACAAAGACAAGTTTATTTGTTGGGGTGCGGCCGCGCCAGCGTCCCTTTACTTTTTCTTCGAATAACACGTCCACCGTTTCGCCGAGATATTTTTTGTTGATCTCTGTGACGATCTCTTCCTGTAACGCTTCCAGCATGCGGAAGCGGCGCATCTTTTCCTCCTCGGTCACGTTATCGGTCATACGACGCGTGGCGACCGTCCCTTCACGGGATGAGTATCGCGCCAGATGCGCAACATCCAGCTTGAGGTCCGCTAGGACTCGATAAGTCTCCATAAATTGCTCATCCGTTTCGCCGGGGAACCCAACGATGATATCCGTGGCGATCGAGCAATCCGGAATCTTGCTGCGGATCTTTGCAACAAGATCACGATAACCCTGTTGGTTATAACCGCGCTTCATATTCCGCAACACTTCGTCGTCGCCAGCCTGGATGGGCACTTCGATGTGCGGCATCACTTTGGGAAGTTGAGCGATGGCGTCCATCAGTTCTTCAGTGAAATAACTTGGGTGTGAGGTGAGGAAGCGAATACGCTCGATGCCTTCCACCTGATGAACAACACGGAGCAAGCCTGCTAGGTTAGGGCCATTGGGTATATCCTTGCCATAGCGATCAACGATCTGCCCGAGTAGTGTGACTTCCTTCACGCCTTGTGCCGCAAGCGAACGGATCTCCGAGACAATATCGCCAACCGGACGGCTGCGCTCGATGCCGCGCCGAAATGGGATGATGCAGAATGTGCAGGCATGTGAACAGCCATAGACGATGGGCACATGCGCGCTCACAAGCTCGCTGCGTTCATGTTGGGGGAGGATCAGGTCGCCGTCCATGTATGCGAAGCGGCGGGCGGTCTCGTCCGTTTCAATGCTGCGGAGCTCACCCTGGCTAAGGAATGAGACCAGCGGCCCCGGGTCGGAGGGAGGCGAGAACACATCCACAAATGGAAGTTTTTCGCGCAGTTTCTCAGCGCCGCGCACACCGACCATGCATCCCATCAGGTTAATGACGAGCTTCGGGTTTTGCTTTTTCAACGGGGAAAGCGAAGTGACCCTGCCCATGGCCTTATCTTCTGCAGACTGGCGAACCACGCAGGTATTCAGGACGATCACGTCTGCTTCTTCGATCGTTTCGGTAAAAGTATAGCCTAGGTGCTCCAACGACGAGCCGACGCGCTGCGAGTCAGCAACATTCATTTGGCAACCTTCGGTCCAAATATGGTATTTCATGATGTGCAAATTATACCGTAGGGGTGAGCCTTTGTGACAGTGTATACTTTGAGGATGAAAAATAAACACGTTTTTTGGGCTATCGTTTTGCTACTAGGGGCTTTTTCAACCTATTTATTGTGGCCTTACTTTACACAAGTGGATTTGCCAGATGCCAACATGCCCTCCTTTGGCTCCGGGACTGCGCGTGCCCGTGTGACAGAAATCATCGAAGATGGAGAGATTGATCTTGGTGGTAATGTTCAACGTTATCAAATTGCACTTATCGAATTGGTGGAGGGGGAATACGAAGGCATACTGATGGAAATGGATTACGGCAAACGACAGATACTTTCAAACGCGGTATATCTTCGACCTGGAGATGAAGTTCTTGTAAGCATTGGCAAGCGTCCGGATGGGGTCCTGACCGTCTATTTCGCAGACTTCGTTCGCACTGATCAACTGTTCCTGCTCGCTGCGATTTTCGCCGGGACGATTCTTCTGATCAGCCGCTGGAAGGGATTGCGCTCACTTCTCAGTATGGCATTCAGTTTGATGATTATTATTGGGTTTATCATTCCTCATATTCTGGCAGGTGAAGATCCATTGTGGGTTAGCATTATTGGCTCGATCATATTGCTGGCGGTGACGCTGTATCTGACCTACGGCTGGACTCTCAAAACTCATGCCGCGGTACTTAGCATGGTCTTTGTTTTGCTCATCACAGGGACTCTGGCAGGGTTGTCCGTTGTCTTCACGCGGCTGACCGGCTCAGGAGACGAGAACGCACTTTTCCTGATGCAGATGCTCAACACACAGATCAATTTACGCGGTTTATTGCTGGGTGGCATGATCATCGGGGCGCTGGGGGTATTGGACGACCTTGTGACGACACAGGTCTCTGCTGTGTTCGAACTTCATCACGCGAATCCAGCTCTTGGATTCAGCGAATTATTTCGATCGGCAATGCGTATTGGGCAGGACCATGTGGCTGCTACAGTCAATACACTGGTTCTGGCGTATGCAGGTGCGTCGCTGCCGATGCTGCTCATGTTTTCACTGGGCCGTGGAGATTATGGGTACCTGGTCAACTTTGAGTTTGTGGCAGAGGAGATCGTGCGGACGCTGGTTGGTTCGCTTGGTCTGGTCACTGCTGTCCCACTTACGACCGCGATAGCGATTGGGTTTGCTCTCAGGGCTGATTCACTTGAGAAATGGGATCAAATTCTCGGTCCAGAGGGAAGTGGAGATGGGCACAATCATGCCCATTAGCTGCAACTTTTCGTGCTATCCAGCGTATAGAGAGTACAAGGAGCGCGAGTGAACGACGAACTTACATGGGTGATCCAGGCTCAACAAGGCAGTGACGAGGCTTTTACAAAGCTCGTCGAGGAACATCAAACACACGTCTACAACTTGTGTTATCGAATGTTAGGCGAACCCGAAGCCGCAGAGGATGCGGCGCAGGAGTCCTTCCTGCGTGCCTACCAGAATTTGCAGCGTTATGACCGTAACCGTCCGTTTGCCACCTGGCTGCTTTCGATCGCCGCCCATTACTGCATAGACAGGCTGAGGCGCCGCAAGCTTTCTGTGTTTTCTTTGGATGAAGAGAACGACGAAGGTGTGACCTTCGAAATTGCGGATCCCGCTTCGCCCAACCCGGAAGCTGAATCCGTTAAACGTGAGGAGCGCGACCGCCTCCACATTTTACTGAAAGACCTGGACGCCACTGACCGGGCTGCCATTGTTCTGCGTTACTGGAATGATTACTCAGAAATTGAGATTGCCGAGTCATTGAACCTCACCGTCAGTGCAGTCAAAAGCAGGTTGCACCGCGCCCGTCGTGCATTAGCCGGTATGTGGCAGGAAGACAAGCCACGTACCCGCGCCGAAAGGAGACCCCATGAAACACCAGCCTTTTGAAGATTGGTTGTTAAATGAAAAACTTATTACTTCTGAACAGAAGCGTGAGCTTACTTCGCACCTGAGGACCTGTGCGTATTGCTCGGCGCTGGCTGAAACCGGCATGGCATTGAATGCTGTCAAGGCGGTTTCACCTCGGGCAGGCTTCACGGATCGCTTCCAGATGCGGTTGGCTCAACGTAAAATCGCAGACCGCCGTCGGCGAGTTTGGGGGTCAATTCTGTTTACATTCGGCGGGCTGGCATTGCTTGCCTGGCTCATGTCGCCATATCTCATCACTTTCTTTTCCTCGCCCGCCACATGGATCTCAACTTTGGTGGAGTGGGGTGTATACCTCATAACTACTTTGCAAGCTATGGGTCAGGCAGGCTTCGTACTATTGGATGTAATTCCAGGTTTTCTCTCGCCCTTCATGTGGATGATATTACTTTCAACGATGGCTGGTATCAGTCTTTTATGGTCTGTATCAATTTGGCGGTTCATTCGTGTGCCGCAGGGACGCTAGGAGCGTGATTATGAAAAAAACTTTTAAAGTTCTAACCCTTTTTGCTTTTCTCACATTTTTGCTTTTGCCGACTGGCACAGCGCACGCACAGGGTCCCAACCCGGATGGCGGACGTGTCATTTTTGGTAATAACTTTACCCTGGAAAGTGGCGATACTTATTCAGGTGATCTGGTGGTCTTTGGTGGCAACGTGACTATTGAAGAAGAAGCGCAGCTAGAAGGAAACCTGGTTATTTTTGGCGGCACAGCCTCATCAAATGGTGATGTGGAGGGTGATGTTGTCATCATTGGTGGGCAGGTGAATCTGGATGAAAATGCCGTTGTCTCCGGAGATGTGGTGACAATCGGTGGTCAATTGGAACGTGCCGAAGGTGCAGAGGTGGGTGGTGAGGTGGTCAATAACATCCCGCCCGATGTGAATATTCCCAATGGGCAGATTCCACCCACACCAGACTTCGAACTGCCAAACGTTGTGAATGTTGGGTTCAATCCATTCATGGAATTTGGCAGGGTATTGGGATCATCCATCTTTATGGCTATCCTCGGAATGCTGGCAGCCCTCTTTTTTCAGGAACGCCTGGATCGCGTTTCGAATGCCATTGTGGCTCAGCCCTTGATGACCAGCAGTATTGGCTTGCTGACGATCGTGGTTATGGTGCTAGTGGCGATTACGATCATCCTATTGCCTTTTGTTGTGTTGGGATTAATCCCGCTGGCTTTTGCCTGGTTGTTTGGAGTGATCTCGATCGGCCGCGAAATTGGTGACCGTTTTGCCAGGGCTGTTCGTCAGGATTGGGCTCCAGTGATCACCACAGGATTGGGCACGTTTGCCCTGGTCTTTGTGGTCAACTCGGTACACTCGATGAATAATCTTTTACCCTTTATGGCCTGCGTCACATGGATCATCCCTGCAATCGTGGGGTTGGTGGCCATCGGTGCAGTGGTGGTAACGCGCTTTGGGGCACGGCCTGTTCAAAGTCCCGCGCTGACCGTTTATAGTCCTCCACCAGCAGATCCGCCAGCGACTGCCTCATAGTCTCATAAAATCCTGCATGATATAATTAATCCGCCCCGTAATTTTTACGGGGCGGATTAATTATATGGAGAATGTATGTCACTGAAGGAAATCCCCATTCCCAACACCATTGTGCATAACGCGCCGCCACCGCTCATCGAAGTGTATGGAACACATCGCGAGATGGGACGCCAGATAGGAGAAGCGCGCCGTGAACAGGTGGAGCATAGCATTGAAAATGCACATGTGTTGATCGATCAATCTTATGGCACGCTTGAGCTTACCTGGGCTGGTGCAAGGATCCAGGCGCGAAAATACCTGCCTTTTGTCGATGAGCATTACCCGCAATATGTGGATGAAATGCGCGGCATTGCTGAAGGCGCGGATGTTGAATTTGATGACGTTGTGGTGATCAACGCGATGGAAGCCATGACCATGGACGCGCTGCATCTGACGCGTTGCACAAGTTTCGCGGTCAATGAAGAACGCACAGCGGACGGCCATGTGCTTGCGGCTCACAATGAAGATTGGATCCCGGGAGATGAAAGCGACGTATTTGTCGTTTCTGCCAAACCGGATGAAGAACCCCCTTATCTTGCCATGACGTATGGCGGGCTCCTGCCAAATGTGGGATTCAACGCTTATGGCATCGCCCAATTAATAGATTCAGTATACGCTACTGATTCACGTATTGGCATCCCACGCATCATTGTGGCACGCGCGGTGCTAGCATCCAAACGCATCTCAGGTGCCATCGGGCGAACGCTTGTTTCTCATCGCGCCGCAGGGTACAACCATCTTATTGTGCATGAAAGCGGAGAGTCATATTCAGTGGAGGTGTCTGCGCGCCGGTTCGAGATACTGCACGGCACAGACGGCTACATGGTTCATACCAATCATTATATTGCGCCCAATATGAAAGAGATCGAGAACGAGCCTGAAGAGCTGATATCTTCGCGCGTCCGGTATTTCAGAGCCAACAGGTTATTGCGGCAAAGTTCGTCCCACACTATTAAGACATTGCAAACCATTCAAAAGGATCATGTCAACCTGCCCAACTCGATCTGCAATCACAACATCGCAGGTATTGACCCAATGGATCGCGAGAGCACCATTACCGCCATGGTGATCGATCTAACCGCCCGCGAAATGCATATTGCCTGGGGGAATCCCTGCCAGAATTCGTATCATACCTATCATTTGGATGCCTGAGAAAAGAAGAGAATTAGAGTAAAGAGACTGCCGGTGAGGCAGGCTTTGTTTAATGGGGAAAATGTGTTGGCTTACAACAAGGAAGGTCGCTATTGGGTAGCTAAGCAAACTTTTATTGATTCTCAATTGATTAAGGTAAGTATGTTGACGGCAAAATCCCGCTCATTTTGGTGAACGGGATTTTTGAATGCCTTGGTTCAAAATTTTGAACTTGAATTACTGCTTCTCTTTATGAAGAGTGCCATAGATGTCATTAAAAAACCAAGGCAAGGTTAATGAGGCTCGCTCTGGTGGTAAAAACGAGATCAGTGAAAATTACTTAGGCTTTGTTTGAAAACGGTTTCGAAGAGATGCCTGGAACTGCTTGAAGAAGGCAGTGACTTTATTGGCATAAGGCGAGATGATTTTCCTGAATTTCTTTAAGTCTAAAAAGAAAATAGATTCAGAGAAATTTTTATTTTCTTTGCCTTCGCGCTCATTCCCGTAGTTACTGCCATAGGTATAGAGATAACTCTTACCAGCATAATAATCCGCGCCGCGGAGAGGGATGCGATTCAGAACTACGCCAACCACCCTGGCTCCAACTAACTTGATATGCTCCATAGATGCTTTAGCCAAAGACTGGCGGGTATGAGCAGGCCTGATTACCATCAGAACACCATCGACCTTGGACGCGAGGATCATTGCATCGGGAACGAACAAAGGTGGCCCATCAATGATAACAACATCGGCAACTTCTTTCAACTCGCTCAGGAATAGCTCCATTTTCTCGGAGCTCAACAGTTCGGCAGGGTCAGCAGGCTTATTACCAGCAGTCAGTACAGATATTTGCTTAACTTCTTTAATACCAATCCTCCAATCGAAGACCGCGCGAGCAAATACCACGTCAGCCAAACCCTCATCGTTAGCCAGGCCAAAAAGTTTATGGATTTTCGGCTTCCGCAAGTCAGCGTCGAGTAAGAACACCTTTTTACCTCTTTGAGAGATGGATAAGGCCAGATTAACAGCCACCGAAGTTTTCCCATCCCCACTATCTGGGCTGGTGACAAGGATTGTCTTCAGGCGTTGACCCATTTCTGCTAAATCAATTTCTGTCCTCAAGGCGCGGAATGGTTCTGTCAACGGGTGATTTGAATCGTCTGCATCGTATAGTCGATTTTCATTAATTCCATCTGCCTGCTCAAAAATACGACCAAGAATAGGGGCTGAAAACAGACGCATCACTGCGTCGGGAGATTTCAGGGAGTCGTCCAAATATTCGAGTAGATACGCTGTGCCAGCTGCCAAAACAAATCCAGCGGCTGCCGCCAGCAGTATAGTCAACCCTTTTAGGGACCCAATGGGTCTGGATGGTAATTCAGCTGATGCAATAATCGTCAGCGTATTGATCGCTCCCTGCTGCGTGTTAGAGAGCAATAGACCATAATTATTTTCCATGGTGCTCAGCTTTGACTGTAAGGAGGCAATCTGGTCTTGTTTGTTATTAATTTGCTGGGCGCTGAACGTATTGGCCAGCTCTTCTTGCAGTTTCTCGATTTCCACCTCGGTTTCTTGGATCTGTATCTCAAGACTGTTCAGCCGCTCGCGAACGAACTCCTGGCGCACCCGTTCATCAGACTGGCCACTGACGGGACTCAGATGGATCATTTGAGCGGCTAATTCATTGGCAACTGTCTGAGCACGTTCCGGATCAATGTCGTTGACAGTGATCGCGATCAACTGGGTGTTGGGTAAAGCCTGGGCGAAGTACTCCGGCAATTGACTCATCCCCAGAGAATTCTTGGTTGCGTTGCGGACTATCTCTCGGTTGGCAAGATCGGCGTAAGCCGCGGCCAGTTGTTGACCTAAGAATAATTCGTTACTGGATGGATTGGGATTGGTGATGGTCGTGCCAATCATAAGGGTAGTGCGGGCCTGGTAGATCGCAGGCTGGCGCAGGACGCTCAAGGAGCTGAAAATTGCAGCTATTAGGGTTGAGGCAGCTACTAACCACCACCATTTACGCAATGGGAAGATATATTTGTTCAGTTCCATAGGTTACCGTATATCGAGTAAAAGTTGCTGTAAATTTCTTCAATCATATGAGCACAATGCTTCATTGGTAATACCTCTCCATGTGTAGGCAGCTAGCTGGTGCTGGATTTTTGTGAATATATCGCAGACAAGTATGCCTGGCATTTAGGAGCCAACACGGGAGACGAACCGGTAGGTAACACACTTTTTTCTGGTAAGCTGCATATTCCTTGTACTGGGTGACCAAGGGATTATAGTCATGACGCAGCAATCTTAATTTTGTAACAACAAATGGAAAGCTTTACCTGAGGTAAATTGACACACTTCCAGGTGGATTTAGGTTTTATTCATCTCGGAAAGCACTGCAAAAAAACTATGGATACACTCGAGGTCTGCTATCACGGGAGGGTATTTATCAATCCAATTTGCCATGTTCTGTGCGAATCCAGGTGACTTGTTTTCTCCCAAATCGCGAAGTCAATGCTAACCATGTGCGCCAAAGGATGAAATAAGGCCCCACCAGGATGGCGATATAAGCTCTAACAGGCGCACGTTCCAGAGCTAATCCAACCCATGGGTAAATTAACAACGTTACTACCATGGCGGTCCAGGCGCCAACGAGAGGCAATGGGAATATGTGTTTAATGAAATAATTAATCAAGACTTGGATCATCAATACGATCAAACTCAATAAGCTTAGCGTGGAATAGGATGGGAAACGAGCTTGAAGGGCCCCATCCAACATAGCCAAGTTGTGCCTTTTCATCCCTTCAAAAATGAGGTGTTTTACATATTGTTTGCTGGAGTCATGGGTGCCGCGCAACCACCGGGCTCGCTGAGCCCGTGCATGGTCCCAGGTGATGGGTGCTTCGCCATAACCAATCGCAGCTGGCTCATACGCGATTCGGATGTCGTTCAGGAGAAGTTTATGCCGTAAATGATAATCTTCGGTTAAACCTTCACCCCAACCCATTTGCAGAAGGACATCCACGCGAAAGCATATCGAATCACCCATGTTTTTAGCTGACCAACCTAGATTGGAACGGCCAAGATTCTGAAACCGGTTGTCGATCAAGAACATGGCCCAGGTTAGGGCTGGAAACCAACCACTTTCCGGATTGCGAATAACATGCTGGCCCTGAATTACCTGGTCTCCCTTTGCCAACCGCCAGTCCATGACACGTAAAAATTCAGGATCGACCCGGGTATCAGCATCGAAGATCACAACCGCATCACATTGTTCCTTTTTCAGGGTGCTCTGGAAAAGCCAGGAAAGAGCAGCGCCTTTGCCGGTTCTTGGACCTTCGTTGCGCTCATGCACGACAGCGCCTGCCTGTCTGGCAGCCTCCGCAGTATTATCAGAACAATGGTCGGCAATGATATGAATGGAAAAGAGATGGGCCGGATAATCTATGGCGAGCAAGCGACCTACGGTGGTTCTGATTACGGCAGCTTCATCATGGGCCGGGATTATGATCATGAAACGAGTTGAAGGAGAGCGATGGTGAGTATCGGGCGTGGACGCTGAGCGGACCGCGCCAATCGCCAGGAGCAACAAATAACCAAGGGGGAACAACAGCACTAGTAATAAGATTACAGAAACGGTGATGAAAGGATCAACCGACATATACAAAAATCCTCTTACATTCTTGGAAGTGCCAGGACTAATCGCCGATAACGATCCACGAGTGTCAGGTGTTTCTGACGGCGAGAGGAATGCTCGAAGAGGGTGAAAGGCGTCAGTACAAGTCGTGAAAGCGAAGCGATCATCAGGATCAATTTATAGATCTGAGCTGCCAGCCATCCATCATGTTTACGAAAATATTTAATCTTGCCGTGGTAGAGATTTAGGAACATTTCGGTGGGCACCTGCTGGGTGCTTTGACCACCAAAATGCACCACCTCTGCCTGGGGAACCCAAAAGAGGCGCCAGCCAGCGCGTTGGACTCGATAGCAAAGGTCTACTTCTTCGGAGTACATAAAATAATCCTCATCCAAAAATCCAACCTGATCCAAGACATCTTTTCTCAACATCAAACAGGCGCCAATTAACACGTCTACTTCCTGGGCTTGGTTTGTCTCCCATTTGCTCGTGGGGTACTCAGCGTAGGGCGAGAGGCTATCCAGGTGAAACAGGCGCCAGAGTTCGCGAGAAAGAGTCGGCCGCGGGTGGCTCGAAATTTGCAGAGAGCCATCAGGGTTGAGTATCCTGGCGCCAACAGCTCCCGCTTCTGGGGTTTTATCCAGAAAATCCACCAAAGCCTGCAGCGCGCCGGATGCTACATGGGTGTCTGGATTAAGCAACAGAATATATTTCCCTGTACATCGTTGAAGAGCCTGATTGTTCGCGCGTGCAAAACCCACATTTTCACGACTTTCCACGAGTTGCACCTGGGGGAATTTCTCACGCACCATTCGGGGACTATCATCGGTGGAGGCGTTATCGACCACCCAATTCTCAAATGGCGAAGTCGGAGGATTTGCCATAATGGATGCAAGACAATTTTCTAAAAACGAAGCTGTGTTCCAGCTCACTATGATGATGGAAAGTATATTGGAAACTTCAGATGTCATTAATCCTACGATCAAGTCTTACTTCAAGGTTATGAAGCAGACCTGCTTAGATTGTTAATCTAGTAACCGAAATTTCTATCGAAGCAACCCATAAGATAAACTTCGATTTCCTGCACCATCTTGTCTAACGTAAAATTCTCCAATACGGTCTGGCGGCCAGCTTCGGCCACACGATAACACAGGTCAGGATCGAGGATAAGCCGTGTAACCTGTTTGGCCAAACCATCCGCATCTTCAGGCGCAAACGTAAACCCCGTTTCGCCGTCCATCAGTATCTCCTTTGTACCACCGGTGGTCGTTCCAATCACCACTAAACCAGAGACCATGGCTTCCTGGGTCATGCGGGCAAGAGGTTCTTCGTAGATTGAGGGAAATATCAGTATATCAAATTGCTGCAAGAGGGCTGGCATTTCGTCTTTTGAAACTGGACCGTGAAAGGTTATATAGTCACTTAGTCCACTCGTGTCAACCAACTCGCGCAAGACTGCTTCATAATCGGGATGACCTGATCCTACCAGAGTTAAGTGGATTTGGCCTGTCCTCAGTTCCTTCACAAGTTTCGCCATTGCCTCGATCGCCGTATGAACGCCTTTATGCTGGACCAACTGGCCAGCATAGAGCAATTTCAAAGGTCGGGACCGATAATCTCGTTTGCGAACGTCCAGGAATCGTTCTATATCTGTTCCACCATGTATGATACAGGCATGCTCGATAGGCAATCCTGCCTCAACGAGAAGGTCGCGTACCCTGTTACTAACACAAATCACCTTCTCGAGTTTTAAGTCAGGTTGGCTCTCTTTAGCTAGCATTGACATCGCAACTTTGCTGAGAACTCGTTTTAGTAGTTGTATGGGCCAGCGTCGGGCTGGCAATTGCCAGTATGTGGTATGCATATCTAAAGCTACGGGCCAGTAGTCAGACAGGTAATAAACTACCCGACCAGGTAGCAGTCGCTCAGCCAGGGCTGGCAGTGCTTTAGAAAGGGACCACATGCCCCAGACAAAGATAAGATCCGGGGCAAAGTCCCTAACAGTATTTTCCAGACACGCCAAGTTTTCACGGTGCTGTTTTTTCCATTGAGTGAAAAAATGGATAGGCTCATAGTAATCTAGATCTCCTTCAAGATGAAAGAGACGGTAGATATTCTGCTCGCCAACGGGCGCCTTCTCCAGTTCATAGCGACTGGTCAAGACGCCAACGTTATGACCTCGCTCCGCCAAACGTTCGGCCACTTCATGGCACCATTGAGTATATCCACCTGGGCGGGCAGGTGGAAAAAAGTTTGAGAGAAAAAGGATTCGCATGAAGGAACTAATTTCAGATCATGGAGCCGAAGAAAGGGGTGGCGGTACCTGCCAGATATGAATTGCTCGCCCTGTTTCATCGTTGAGTGGAAAGGTGTGTATAACGGGAAAATCTGGTATTGGGTGATATGTCGCATAATCAACGATAAAGTCTACATTGTTTTCAATCAGATAATCTGCCAGAGGAACCGAGCCAATTAGGACGCGCTCATAGTAATCAACATTGTTGATCACTCCGTCCAGGTTAATAAAAGTTCGATCAGAGAAAAAACCGAGTTGCCCGGCATTCCACGAAGCAAAGATCGTATCGGTAGTAGAATTCTTTGCTATCCACAGAGCAGCTTTATATCTTGCAACATACAGATTTGACGTAAAGTTTATGCTTCTCGCAAACATAGACAAGGCAACGGCAAAGATGATCAGGCTAACACCAACTGGCCCCCATTTATGAATGTTAAAGGGATTTCTAAACCGCCTGGTACCTACAAAAGCAAAAAGCGCTACGAGGGATCCTGTGATAATCCAGAAAATAAATGAAGGAGAGCGGTACCAAATAAAATACGGCGCATATTCGACTTCGGATAGGGCAACATAAACATAATAGAGAATCTCCCCAACCAATAAGCATGACCATAGATTCAGGAAAGCCCGTATCTCATTCGAGTGATCCCGTATGGCCACTCTTATTAGGATTACAAGCAGTATGCCCGAGATCCCAAGCAGAATTAAAGCAAGGGTGGGGAAGCGGCCCTGGAGAATTGAAGGCATCCCCAATTTGATTATCTCTGCTAATTTATCTACTGGTTCGATATCTGCCCCCCGCCCTGCGCTACTCGTCTTGACCAAGGCAGATACCGGCAGAAAAGAATCACCCATAAGCCGAAAGGCAGTTAATTGAATGAATAGCCCAAATCCGGCTAAGAAGCTGGAGCCAGCTATGGCTTTACTGTGCCTTTGCCAAAATGAGCTTAAGTTGTTTCGATATGTATATGCCAGCGTTCCCACGCAAAAAGTAAATAAAACAGCCGAGATAAGGGCTGAATCGAGACGTGTCCATACGAGAAGAGTCAGAGCTATGGTCAGACCCCAGAAATTGGGTATATCCTTATTCTGGACCCGAATGAGAAATACAACGCTCTGCCAAATTACACACCAGAATACCAGAGCATGTAATGAATTTTCCATCCCCATCGAATAGATTCTAAAAGGAAGACTCTGCAACGCCCAAAGGCTGGCCATAAACAGTGCCAGGACTGGTTGCTTCAGAACTGCCCCTATCTTTAAAATAAAAGAGTAGCAAAGTCCATTGAGCAGAAAGTTCACCGCTAGTGTTGAAAACAAAAGAACGACTTTCGTTTTAGCCAGCATCGCAAGCAAAAAGATGATGGCAAACCATAGCAGTTGTACACCATTTGTCGGATGGAGACCATCAAACGTGACAAAGCCTAATGTTTTGGCATTCCACGCAGTCTGCAAGTAGTAGTAGGTATCATCGATGATCAGTGAGGCCGCAGCATACTCCACGCCTTTCGTGAGGAGACTTACCTGGAGGATGAATTGCACTACCGCTAACATGAAGATGACGATTGTGGCTTGCTTGAATGATGTGTTTTGACTCAACAAAAGTCTCCAGTAATAGATCCCAAAAATATATCGGCGCTTAAGATCTGCGCCTCTTCAACCACTGGAAAATCATCGTACCGGCAAGTACCAGCAGAGTTGGAATTAATGCCACGCGAAAGGCCAGATCCGGTCCAGGAACGCTTTGCACTTCTACTGAATCTAACGATGGAGCTGTCGCTGTCCGCTCCGGCATCAGTGAAGATTGCGTGGGCGTTGGGCTGGAAATTTGAGCCGGCCTTGCCGTTAGAACTGGTGTTGGCATATCCTCAAGAGGTGGGGTGTCGCCGAGGGTACGGTACGTAACGAATAACCGACGATTGGGATCCGCCGGTCCATCGGCGAAGGTAAGGACCAGTTGGTTACCGGCCCGTATCACAGGGATGGTGTCGTGAGCGTGAACTCGATCGCCCATAGCCTCCTCTGAACCATCGTCACCGATGAAGTAGACCATCGATGGTTTGCTCCACCGGGTTTGGTCCCAATAAGCATGATAGATCCCCAGTGGGTAACGGATCTGGCCGAAAAAATGCACCCGGCCGGCTTGGTCTACCGCTAAACCATCAAATGCCTGCCCATGTAATTCGCCAAAGATCTGTACTGGCGCACTCCAAGTACGCCCGGCATCGGTTGAAAAGCGATGATTACGATAAGGCAAACTGCCAGCAGCCCAGATAACATGCACAGTTTGGCCTTGAACGATCATTCTGGGACTGGCAACTGTCAGATTGTGTTCACCATCCTCCTTGTA